>Ga0315280_10009212_pt1 | contig 12736 bp, 15 predicted proteins | sample YL17G06_40_MG_FD_203697 | JGI IMG/M metagenome (GOLD analysis project Ga0315280, IMG submission 203697) | Sediment microbial communities from Yellowstone Lake, YNP, Wyoming, USA - YL17G06_40 | ecosystem: Environmental > Aquatic > Freshwater > Lake > Sediment | place: USA: Wyoming | collected... | reverse complement strand
GATTTCCGCACCCGCGCGGTCCTGCCGGGGCGCTCTTGCCGACCCGGCTCGAGCTCCTGTATCATGGCGGAGATGCTGGTATGCGGAATCGATGAAGCGGGCCACGGCCCCCTGGCCGGCCCCGTAACGGCCGGGGCGGTCATCCTGGGCCCCGGCTTTCCGGTCGGCAGCCTGGCGGACTCCAAAGCCCTTTCCGCCGCCAGGAGGGAGAGCCTGGCGGCGAGGATCCGCGGCGAAGCCCTGGCCTGGTCCGTGGGCTGGGCCTGGCCGGAGGAGATCGAAAGGTTCAACATTCACGTTGCCACGCTGCTGGCCATGACCAGGGCCTTCAGAGGCCTTTCTCTTCGGCCCCAGTTGGTGCTGGTGGACGGGCTGTTCACCCCGAGCCTTCCCGTTCCCAGCCGGGCCGTGGTGCGGGGGGACGGCGCCATCCCGCAGATCATGGCCGCCTCCATCATCGCCAAGACGGAGAGAGACCGCTGGATGCGGCGCTACGACCCCATCGAACCCGGCTATAGATTTGAAAAGCACAAGGGGTATCCCACCCGTGAGCACCGGGAGCTCCTCAAAGCCCTGGGCGCTTGCGCCATCCACAGGAGGAGCTTCAGGCTTTATTCTTCTTGATGAAGGCTACGGCCTGGTCGAAAGCCGCCAGAAAACCTTCCAGGTCTTCCTTGAACACGATAACGGAATGCCGCTCGAATTCGCTCCCGTCGTTTTTTTTGCTTTCCACGATATTCAAGAAGATATCGCGGTTCCTGTTTTCCTTGACGTTGAAGAAATAGGTCCTTTTCCCCGTGGATGAGCGCGAGGAGAAAATTTCGCCCCTGGTTCCCATATTCCCGTCCCCTTCCAATCTGGCCCTGCGGCCACTATACCGGAACGGCTCCCTCTCTACAACCTCTCTACGATCTCTTGATTTTTATCACTCCCCCTGGTAGCCTAAAATCGCACGCGCCCGTCGTATAGTGGTTATTACCCTAGCCTTCCAAGTTAGAGACGTGGGTTCGATTCCCATCGGGCGCTATCCTATAAGTCTTTCTGGTTTCTTGAAATAGAAAGCGGGACTTTGAACAAGGTTACTCGGAAAATCACCAGTGACAACAAAGGTGACAACAAGAATGAGGTAGCCAGGGGTGTAGAATATGGAGCCGCGATTCTATCGACGCAAAGTTAGAAACCGCATCCTGTGGTACTTCTACGTCACCGATACTGCCGGCAAGCGCATCTTTCGCAGCACAGGCAAAACCAGACGTTGGGAGGCTGAGGAATATGTGAAAGCTTACCTGAAGGAACGGGAAAAGCCCTCCGGCTCATCCATCACCCTATCCGAGTATGCGAAAAGTATGGCGCCGGCCGCTCCACCCCCTCCCGAACCAGGCCAGCCTCCCGGCGCTGCGAACCTCAACGAATACGGCGACGAAGAAATTGAGGAGACACCAGAGGAGACGGCGCGGCTCGCGCAGTTCCGCTAGGAGCATGACGAGCTCATTGCCCGTGGAGAGCAAGAACCGCACCATCGAGGAGAGAGCCAAAATCAACGCCTTGGAAGAAGCTGCCCTGGACCCCTACCGACCCTCCACTTGGGGACGCTTCGTCGAACCGAACAGCATCATAGGTCGAGCCACGGCAGCACTTTATCCTGGAACCGCGCCACCGTTGGACAGGATGGATCCTCGGCTATGGTACCCTGAAATGCAGGGCAGGTACGCCAAGCAGTGAAAGCCGCATGAGCGGCGCGTCCGAGTTTAAGGGGCTGGTCCGTCGTTGACGGTACTGGCCCCGTTTCTTAGGGAGGAGGTTTGATGGCTGAGCGTCCCTGCTGGCTCGGTCCCGCGCCGTGTATTTGGATTGAAGGTCATCGCTGCACCTATTGGGAGAAGAGGATTCCCCTTGGATTAGATTATGGCGAAGCCCGAGCTGCCGCGCTGCTCAGCCAGGTGAAGGCGCCCGTCTCTTCCCCCGCCGAGAGACCAAAGCGGGCAGCTCGCCATGAAGACCCTGAAGCTGATGAATAAACTCCGGGCCTACCCAGCCCGGTTTTAGGCCCGCTTGCCACGCGCCAGGCAGCGCGCCGTTTGATTTAATCCTGCTTCAAATAAAAATTGACAATGATAGCATTGGGTGTTATCATTTGTAACGTTAGTGAATAACAAGCAGAAACGGACTCTTCGAGCAATCTTCGATGATCCTACAAAGGCGAACATCCGATGGTCTGATGTGGAGAGCCTCTTTCTAGCTTTGGGGGCGGAACTGCATGAAGGGAAGGGTTCGGGTATCCGCGTCGAGCTAAATGGTGTGCGCTGGAGGTTTTATCGCCCACATCCGCAGGATACGGCGGGGAAGGGTCGAATCGAAGATGTACGCACGTTTCTGAAAAACGCAGGAGTTGAGTCATGACGCTTCGGTACAAGGGGTATGTTGGAAAGGCCGATATCGACGAAAAAGAAAAAATGATTGTCGGGAGAGTGATCAACATGGCGAAAGACGGCATCACTTTCGCCGGCAAGACTGTTGAAGAGACAAGGCAGGATTTCAAGGATGCCGTGGACGACTATCTGGCCTGGGCCGGGGAAGAGGGTTTTGAACCAGAGAAGCCATATCGCGGTGAGTTTCTGGTACGGACTACTCCTAAGCTGCATCGGGAGATCGCCACTGCTAGCGCCCTTTTAAATAAATCCCTTAATCAATTCGTGGTCGATGCTTTGCAGAGGCAGACACACCTTATAGAGGACATGCTAGTATCACAGAAAGAGAACGGGAAGTTCGCGTTAGAACACCACTATGCCAAGGTGGGCGATTTTCAGGCCAAGGCGTTATCTAAGCTCCAGGGCCGTGTAAGTGCGAAGAAGCCTGCCGAACATTCCAAGAAGTAATCCACCTTCGCCGTTGCCGCCCATGCTCGGAGAAAAATGGGACAGTTGCTGAGGGACGGGCCGAAAAATGTCGGCGGCAGACTCTTGTGATGGATTTCAGCTACACAAGAACTCTCACGGAGATATTCAAAGGCGACAACACGGCCGTCAACGGCCTGTTGCTAGCCGTTGGATATCAGATCGGGCTCTAACAAGAGGGCTGGCGTTAAACGCTTGAGGTAAATCTTGAAACATAGGTATTGTCTGGTGATCGTTCTGGTCACGGGGATCGCGGGCGTGGCCTGGCCCCAGGCGCCCGGTGTAGTCCGGGCTACGTCTTTTGTGCTGTTAGATGACCAAGGGAGAGATCGCGCCAAATTGGAGATGGGTCTAGGAGGGCCGTGGCTGTGGTTGATGGATGAGAACGGCAGGGGCCGCATCCTACTAACAGTAGACAAAGACGGGTCTAAGCTGACCTTACTAGATGAGAACGGAAAAATTCGCATCGGGTTGGCGGTGGACAAGTACAGCCCGGGACTGATCCTGTTAGACGAGAACGGCAAGACGATCTGGAGCGCTCCATAGTCTGTAGCCCTGCGCTCCGGGGCAGATTGAGCCGAAGGCAGGGCATACAACCGGCGGGCTTAAAACGCAAGGAGAAAGAGAAAATGAAAAAGCATTTCGTTCTCGCCCTATTGTTGTTCATCGCCGCGATCGCCGTCGTCGCGCAGGGCGCCGCGACGCCAAAGTCGGGGGACATCGGCATCGGTGCCTCGGTCTCATCGTCGGAGAATACCGTCGCCTTCTTCTATCATCTGAACGATTCGCTCATGCTGTCGCCGCAAGTTGGTTTTTTCTATCGGAATTACGCCGACACATTTGGCGGTACAACGACGAACTACCCTGCCACCTGGTGGGACATCGGCCTGGGGCTCTACTACGTGGTGCTGCCCTTTGAGAGCCTAAGCGTTCAGGTCGGTCCCTCTTTCGAGTACGCATCCGAAAAATACCAGAACGATGGGAGCACTGATGATTACCAATTTACCTACTGGGCCGTAGACCTCAATCTGCGTGTTCTCGCAATGCTCACGAAGAACCTAGGGCTGTTTACGACCTTCGGTGCATACTACTACTCGAGCGATACCAACAACACGACCGTGTCTTACGATTTATTGAAGACTGGTTTGGGGTTCCAGAGTCTGTCGCTGGGCGTCGCATACTACTTCAAGTGAAAGGAGCAACGAACCCTTCAGGGTAACCCTGGTATCGTAAAAACAGAATGACTGAAAAGGCCCCCACCCTGGGGGCCTGGGGCCTGGCAGCCGGCCCCCATATGGCGGCCCTGGTTAGACTAATGAAAACCACACTGGAGTGGGAACCCCTACCCCTTTTTAGTTAGTGACAACAAAACTCTCGGCAACACAAAACAACCCTTGACAACATCGCGCAAAGAGAATAACTTTAAATCCTTCAGAGGCCGTGACTTAGGGCAAGGAAGCGCAACAGAAGCCAACGGGGGGCAAGATACCGGCTTTGCCTTCCAAGTTAGAGACGTGGGTTCGATTCCCATCGGGCGCTCAGGTCACGAGCAGGATCTGCAAATCGCAGACATTGGTGTTGGTGGGTCCCGTCTTCAACAGCCCCTCGATACGGGCGAAAAAAGCGTACGAATCGTTCCGCGCCAGGTACTCACGCGCCGAAAGGCCCCTAGCCCCGGCGCGGCGCAGGAACTCCGGGCAGGCGAAGGCCCCGGCCGCGTCGGTTGGCCCGTCGCCGCCGTCGCTGGAGGCGGAAAGCAAGTACAGCCCCGCGGACCCGCCGGGGTCCTCCCCCAGCTCCGCCAGGAAGGAGAGGGCCAACTCCTGGTTCCTGCCCCCCTTTCCCCCACCCCGCAGGGTCACGGTGGTCTCACCCCCGGCGATCACGCAGGCCGGCCTGTGTACGAGCAGGCCGTGCCGGCGTATGTCCCGGCCGATGCCCAACAGGAAGCCTGCGGCCTCCCTCGCCTCGCCTATCAGCTGGGAAGTGAGCAGCACCGTGTGATAGCCCAGGGCCTCGGCCCGGACCCGGGCCGCGAGCAGGGCCGTCCGGTTGGTGCCCAGCAGGAAGTTGTTCACCCGGGAAAAGACGGGGTCCCCCGGCTTGGGGGTCTCGGGGATCAGGCCCCGCGCTCCTTGCTCCAGCAGCTGCGCGACACCGGCAGGCAGCCTTTCCCGCAACCCGTACTTGAGCACCACGGCCCGGGCCTCCTCATAGGTCGTGGGATCCGGGACGGTGAGACCCGAGGCGATGGTGTCCAGGCGGTCGCCCGCCACGTCGGAGAGGATCAGGTTCAGGGAGGTGCCGGGCGCCATGCGCTCCGCCAGCCGGCCGCCCTTGATCAGGGACAGGTGCTTGCGCAGGCAGTTGATCTCCTGGATCGTAGCTCCACAGCCCAGGAGCAGGCGGGTGGTTTCCTGCTTGTCCTCCAGGCTCAAGGGCGGGCGGGGAAGGCAGAGCAGGGCCGAGGCGCCCCCCGAGATGAGGTTGAGGAACAGGGTTCCCTCGCCCGCGCCCCGGCAGAGGTCGAGGACCTGCTCGGCTGCGCGCACGCTGTTGCGGTCGGGCAGGGGGTGCCCCGCTTCGATCACCCGTACCTTCCCCAGAGCGGCGCCATGACCGGGCTTGACGGCGATGAGCCCCCGCGCGAGGCGCCCGCCCAAAACCTCTTCTACCCCCAAAGCCATCCTGGCGGCCGCCTTGCCCGCCCCGAGGACCAGGAGGCGGGAAAAGCCCGACAGGTCGAAGCGCCGTTCCTCCTCCTCTGCCAGCACTGTCAGGAATCCTCCCGCCGCCGCCAACCGCTCCCGGATCAGGCGGTAGGGGTCCACCGCGGCCACCCCGGCGGCGAAGATGGCCTTCAGCTCGCCCAAACGCTTGCGGAGATCCCGGCTTTCCATCAGAGCTTCAGCTTCCCTGCTTCTTCCAGGGCGCGCAACCTCTCGCGCAGCGCCGCCCTGCCCTCAACGCTGAGGCGCCTCAGAGGGCCGCGGACCTCCCCGACCTCCACCCCCCTTAACCTCAGCATCTCTTTGAAGCTGGAAAGCTCCGCTCCCTGGTCCACGCAGCCTTGCACCTGGTCCAACGCTTCCTGCAGGCGCGCCGCTTCCTCGAGCCGCCGGCCTTTAAAGGCGGCATAGATGCCGGCCACCAGGTCGACGAAGGCGGAGCCCTTGCCGGACACGATACCGTCCCCGCCCTCGAGCAGAGAGGGCAGGATCAGGGCGTCGCAGCCGATGAAGACCCTGAACTCCCTGCCCATCCTGCGCCGGTACTCGCGGAACTGGATCAGGCTCTCGCCGCTGTACTTGATGCCGACCACGTTCTCCGCCCCGCGGGCGATCCTCTCCAGCAGCCGCGGGGAGATGTCCTTGCCCGTGTGGGAGGGAAGGTTGTACAGGAAAACGGGCAGGTCCGGCACCGTCCCGGCTACAGCCAGGAAGTACTCGTACAGCCCCTGCTCGTCCAGGGGATAGAACGGGGGGGAGATGACGCTGATCCCGGCGGCGCCCGCCTCCCGGGCGTGTGCGGCCAGCTCCACCGTCTGGTCCGTGGTGTGTCCCCCGGCGTGGGCCAGCACCGGGACCCGGCCCCCGGAGGCCGCCAGCACGATCTCCAACCCCTTCTTGCGCTCCTCAAGGGAGAGGAAGGGCCATTCCCCGGTGGTGCCGAAGGGGAAAAGCCCGCCCGCCCCCCTGCCGATCAGGAACTCGCAGTACCTTTTGAGCCTCTGCGGCGCGATCTCCCGGCCGTCGTCCGTGAAGGGCGTGATCATGGCCGGGAACACCCCCTGGAAAGCCTTCATTCCGGGACCCTCCGCGCGCTTAGAAATAGGTCTCCCCTTCCCGGTACGGCTTCACGTGCATCTCCAGGTAGTCGTCCATGTTGATGCCGCGCAGCGTGCTCTGGTAGAGGAAGAAGAACTGGCTGGCCAGGTGCACGGCGAAGGGCGCCAGCACCGGGTGGGTCTGGAAGTACTCTTTCGCGTCGAGACTGATCACCCGTGCGCCGTTCGCCTCGCAGTACCTTCGGGTGGCCAGCCCGTACTCCCGGGAGGAATCGCCGCCGAGAAACAGGATCATCGCCGGCTTGCGGAACAGCACCTCCAGGGGCCCGTGCCGCCACTCACAGCTGCGCAGGCAGGCGGCGTGGACCCTGGAGTACTCCATCAGGTTGGTATAGCCGAACTGGTAGGCCAGGGCCCAGAGGGCGCCGTCGCCCAACACGTAGAAGAAATCGTCATCCTTGACGCGCTCCAGGGCCCCCCGCGCCCACTCGTCGCTTTTTTCCAGCGCGCCCCGCATCTGCCCTGGAACCTTTGCAAGCGCTCCGCTGAGCTCGGCGGCCGGCCCGCCTTCGCCACGCAGGGACACCAGCTCCACCAGGAGCAGCAGCAGGTTGGCCATGGCCGTGGTGTAGAGGCATTTGTCGCGGTAGGGCAGAACATACTCGCAGCTCCTGGCCAGGGGACCGTCCTCCTCCCGGCTCAGGGCGAGCCTGGGGATGCCGAGCCTGCCCAGGTAGCGGCTGGCCTCCAGGGTGTCCGCCGTTTTCCCCGAGTAGGAGGAGAGGATGGCGAAGCTCCGGCCCGCCTTGAGGGTGGGAGGGTCGTCGCTTACCAGCTCCGGCCCAAAGGCGTGTACCGCGGGCAGGCCGCTGCAGGTGCGCAGGAAATAATAGCCCGTGTAGAGGGTGCAGTAGGAAGCGCCGCTTCCCAGCAGGAGGATCCGCTGCGGCCCGGCGGCGTGGATCGCGCGGGCCAGCTCCTTGATTCTGGAGGCGTTTTCGGCCAGCGAGCGCTCGATGGAGTCGGCCGCCACGTAGATCGAGCAGATCTCGGTCTCCTTGTTCGCCGCCAGCAGCTTCGGATCAAAATGCAGCATCGTTGGCGCTCCTTTCCAGGCGCTTCGAGGCTCAACCGTCCAGCCGGACCTTGAGCACCACCTTGCGCACCTCGCTCGGCTGGCCCCAGAGGCAGCCGGGCTTGTGCACGTCTTGGGGAAAGAAAACGGCGAAGCTGGATTCGTCGAGGGTAAGGGCCAGGCCCTCCACTTCCTTGAAGAAGATGATGTCCTGCTCTTCCGAATAGGCTCCTTCGGGAGTGAGTTTCCTGTTCCCGTCCAGGGAAGCCCAGTGGATGGTCTCCCTGCCCTTCAGGATGAACTGGATGTCCGCGTACTTGCGGTGGGCCTCGTACTTCTTCTCCGCCTCGGGGGCGGTGGTGTAGGTGGAGACTGTGGCGTAGATGGCCTCCCCCTCGATCGCCTGCCTGCCCTCAACAAGGCTGCGCAGATCGGCGTCCAGCAGGAACTCGAACCCCCGGTCCAGCCTCTTCGCCAGGCCCCGGTAGCGATGCATGTGTTTCAAAACGTCGACGATCATAGACTCTCCTTTCTTTGGCGCAGGCCCAGGACCTGGATAAGATAGGTCCGTTCCTGGGGCCCGTCCAGCTCGACGAAATAGATGGTCTGGCGTTCGCCCCTGACCATCCGTCCGGCCTCTACAGGGAAGAAGGCTTGAAAACCCAGCAGGGCGCCCCGCAGGTGGGAGGGCGCGTTGATCGCCATCTGGCCGTCGCTGGGCAGGAAACGGGCGTGCCGGTAGGAGAACCGCTCGGGCACGAGAGCCTCGAGGCAGCCGGCGAGGTCCGCCTCCAGGTCGGGCAGGCCCTCGTTCACGGTAAGGGCTGTGGTGGTGTGGAGGGACATGACGAACACGACCCCCTCCTGGACCCCGGAAGACGCGACGGCCCCTTCGACTTGAGCGGTGATGTCGATCAGCTCGAGCTCCCGGCGGGTGGTCACGGTAAACCTCTCGATCTTGCTGATCATGACACGCCCGCCTGCGGCTGCAAGAGCCTTTCCGCGTTGCCGGCCAGCAGCGCCTCCCTCAGCGAGGGGGACAGCGGCAGGTCCAGGAGCCCCCGCACGCTGCGGCGTATGTCCTGGCGGGGGTAATTGGAGCCGAACAGCAGCCGGTCGTGCAAGCCCTGCTCCAGCACGTTGAGGCCCACCTGCTCGGCCAGCACTCGATGCAGCGCCTGCCTGGGAGTCCCGCAATAGAGGATCGAGGTGTCCAGGTAGACATTGGCGTGCTTCAAGGCCAGCATCACCGCTTCGCCCACCCAGGGCCAGCCGAAGTGGGGGATAATGAAGGTAAGCGCGGGGAACTCCTGGACCGCCTCCTCGAGGAAGAGCGGGCTGGCCAGCCCGGCCCGGCCCCGCGGGGCCCAGCTCAGGCCGCAGTGGATCATCACGGGAACGCCCAGCTGCGAACAGGCCTGGTAGAGGGGAAAGGCGCGCTCCCTGCTGTCCGGTCGGAAGCGCTGCAGAGCCGGGTCGAGCTTCAATCCCCTCAACCCCAGCCCTTTGACCGCGCGCTCCAGCGCCCGGGGAGCATCCTCGAGGTTCGGATCCACCGAGGCGAAGCCAATGAAGCGGGGGTTGCCGGAGGCCAGCTCGGCGACCTGCTCGTTGGAGACGATGCGGCAGCCGTGGGCCGTGGTGCAGTCGAGGGGCAGGAGCACCGCCCGTTCCACACCCGCCTCGTCCAGTTCCCGCAGGAACACCTCCAGCGGCTGGGGCGGGAACAGGAGGCCGAAGACCTCCCGCACGGCGCGCCGAAGCTCCGCCTCTTCGCTCACCAGCTCCCGGATCATCACCGGATGGGTATGAAAATCGATCATACACTCTCCTGGGCCACCAGCCCGTACGGCCTGGCCGCGGCAAAGACCTCCGCCGCGGCGGGAAAACGGTCGCCAGGGCGCGAGATGTACAGGGCGGAGGCGGCGCTGGCGAAGGCCAGGCAGGCCTCCAGGGCCCAGCCGCGTCGGCGGCCGTACAGGAAGCCGGCGTTGAACACGTCCCCGGCGCCGACGGCGTCGTAGACCGGCACGCTCAGGGCCGGCAGCTCCGCCCGGCGGGCCCCCTCCACCGCCAGGCAGCCCTGCGCTCCGAGCTTGACCACCACCGTCTCGGGCCCCAACTCCTGTAGGGACCTTGCCGCTTCCCAAGCCTCGGGCCTGCCGCTGATCGCGCGGGCCTCATCCAGGTTGGGAAGGAACACGGTCACTTGCTCCAGCACGCGCCGCAGACCCCGCAGGGCCGCCTGCGGCCAGCCGGCCGGGTCCCAGCCCGTGTCCAGGACCGTCTCCTTGCCCAGGCTCTTCGCCCGGCCCAGCAGCTCGGCCGCGGCCTCCAAAGCGAAGGCGGGCAGGAAACAGAGCCCGAAGAAGCACACGACATCCGCTTTTTCCACCAGCTGCCAGTGCCGCCGCGCCACTACCTCCGTGAAAGAGCTCAGGCAGCCGTAATCGGACACGAAAGCCCTCTCGCCGTCTTTCCGCACCAGGGCGACCGTGAGGCCCGTGGGCGAGCCCGGCACCGTCTCCACCCCGCGGGTATCCACGCCTCTTGCCTCCAGCGCGGAGAGGATCTGCCGGCCGTAGGCATCATCGCCCACGGTGCCGATCACGGCCACCCTCTCCCCCAGGGCGCCCAAAGCGAAGGCGCAATAGCCCGCCTGTCCGGAGGCCGCCAGAACGTAACCGCCGCCGACCACCTCCTGGCCCCAATCGGGGAGAGTGGAGAGTCCGCGCAGGATCAAGTCCATGTTCAGGTTGCCGATCAGGCAAATGGAGCCGCAAGCCATCGCTAATCCATGACCGTCATCAGCTTTAGCGTGTCCGCGCCGCCAAAGATCTTGAACACCCGCGGGTAGTCCTCCAGCGCGAAGCGGTGGGAGATCAGGTTGCCCACCCTCACCCTGCCGCCGGCCAGCATCCCTATCGCCCTCGAGGTGGCAAAGGGGTTGTCGAAGGAGCCGAGGATGCTCAGCTCGTTCTCGTTGATCAGGAAAGGGTCGACCTCGATGCGCTTGCCCTTGGGGCCGACGCCGAACCAGACGATCTTGCCTCCCCGGCGCACCAGGGAGGGGCACAAGGCTTGAGCCCCGGGGTTGCCCGCCGCCTCGAAAACAACGTCGGCGCCGAGGGGCCGGATGTCCTTGATCTGCCTTTCCACCTCCCGGCGGGCGGGATCGATCCCGTGGGTGGCGCCGTTCGCAAGCGCCATCTCCCGCCGGAGCGCGATCGGCTCGCTCACCACGATCGTGGCGGCGCCCGCGGCTGCGGCGCACTGGGCGATCAGGTTCCCCATCCCCCCGGCGCCCAGGATCAGGACCGTGTCCCCCAACCTGACCCCGGCCAGGTCCACCCCGTGAATGGCGCAGGCCAGCGGCTCGCAGAAGGCCGCCTCTTCATAGCTCAGAGTCTCCGGGATCCTGTACACATTGGTGGCGGGGATGACGCAGTACTCGGCATCCGCGCCGTCCTTTTGCACGCCCATGGAGGACAGCCGCTCGCAGAGGTGCTCGTTCCCGCAGCGGCAGTAGGCGCAGGCATGGCAGACCACGTTCGGGTCCACGGTGACCCGGTCTCCCGGCTCGAAGCCGCCGGCCCCCTCGCCCGCTTCCGCCACTTCGCCCGCGAACTCGTGCCCGATAATCACGGGAGTGTTGGCGGGATACTCCCCCCGGTACAGCGCGGCGTCCGTGCCGCACACCCCGCAGGCCCGGACGCGGATCAGCACCTCCCCCCTCCCCGGCTGGGGTCTTTTGCGCTCCTCGAGGCGCAGATCCCCCGCCGCGTAAAGCACGGCCGCCTTCATAGGCCGCCCTTCTTCCGGCGCGCAGCCTTCTCGAGCATGCGCTCCATGGTGTGCTGGGGGTCGTAGCCGAAAGCCCTGCGGGCGCGGTCGATCCTCAGCTCATAGGGATGTATGCCCTTGATCCGCGCGCTGTACCAGGGAACGGCGAGAGCGCGGGCCGCCTTTTCGATCACCTCCAGGTAGCGGAAGGGCCCTGGACCGGCCAGGTTGTAGGTTCCATGGACGGCGGAGCGGCGCCTCTCCACGGCCTGCACGATCCCCGCGGCGATATCCCAGGGATCGGCGATGCAGTCCACGGCGGACTCCCCGTCCTCCATCAGGGGGGCGAACAGGCCCTTGCCCCCGGCCAGCTTGGGCGCGAGGCTCTCCCGGTCCTCCGGGCTCATCCCCTCCCGCCAGAACTCGTAGGAATAGACCCGCAGCAGCTCCTCCTCGTCCAGCGCCCAGCAGATGCGCACGATCAGCCAGGGCAGGCCGTACAGGCTGCCGTACTGCCGGCACATCGTCTCGCCCACGATCTTGGCCAGGGCATAGAAGCGCGACGGCGCCAGCTCGGTGTTGTCCTCGGTGATCGGGGCCTCGAAGCGGCGGGCTCCGGTGGCGTACACGGCGTCGGTGGAGGCGTAGAGGAAGAGCTCCAGGTCTTCCCGCCCCCGCGCGGCCTCCAGGAGGTTGTAGGTGCCCCGGATCACGCTCTCGAAGAGCTGGTCGTTCTCTTTTTCATAGACGGCCGGAGGGAACATGTCCCAGGCGGCCGCCAGGTGGCAGACGATCCCGCAGCCGCGGAGCGCCTCCTTCAGGCTCCCCTGGTCCAGGATATCCCCCCGCGCCAGCTCCAGGTTCGGGCTCGAGATGCCCCGCGGCGCCTGGCGGTGCACCAGCGCCCGCACGCGGAAACCCTTTTCCAGCAGCAGCTTAAGGACCTTGCTCCCGATCCTCCCCGCCCCTCCGCTCAGAAAGACTCGCTGGGCCACGTTCAGCTCCCGGATGCGGCCAGCTTCCTGGCCTTCTCGAGGTCCTCCAGGGTGTCTACGCTCAGGGGGATATAGCTCTGGCCCGTCAGGACCACCTTCAGCTTGTAGCCGTTCTCCAGGGCGCGCAGCTGCTCGAGGGATTCCGTTTTCTCCAGGGGGGTGGGCTTCATCCTGGAATAGGCGAGCAGGAACTGCCTCTGGT
>Ga0315280_10009211_pt1 | contig 12736 bp, 10 predicted proteins | sample YL17G06_40_MG_FD_203697 | JGI IMG/M metagenome (GOLD analysis project Ga0315280, IMG submission 203697) | Sediment microbial communities from Yellowstone Lake, YNP, Wyoming, USA - YL17G06_40 | ecosystem: Environmental > Aquatic > Freshwater > Lake > Sediment | place: USA: Wyoming | collected... | reverse complement strand
GAGGCTGACCTGCAAAGGGCGTTGGCTTTACAGCGCGAACAGAAGGAGCGGTTGGGTCGGGTTCTCCTCGACCTCGGCTTCCTTTCTCAGCAGGACCTTTACGCGGTGCTCTCCGAGCAGTTGGGTGTCCCGCGTGTGGACCCTGCGGAACTTCAAGAAATCCCCCTGGAGGCCGCAAAACTTTCCCCGGCTTTCCTCAAGCAGTTCTTGATTTATCCCTACCGGACCGAGGACGGGAGGATGTGGGTCGCCATGGCCGATCCTCTTGACACGGACAACATGCGGGCCATGGAGGATTTGACGGGCAAAAAGCTCGAGGTGCGGCTGGCCAGTGAAGCCGAGATCGGCAAGGCACTCGAATTGTCGTTAGGGTCGGAAGAGGGGGGAGAGAGCAGCCCGGCCGTGCCGGGGGGTGCCGAAGGGGAAGGGTTGAGTGGCGCGGAAACCGACATCGAACAACTGCGGGATCTGGCCTCCGAGGCCCCGGTGATCCGTTGGGTCAATCAGTTGATCGGCCGCGCCGTGGAACGACGGGCCAGCGACATCCACATTGAACCCTTCGAAAAGGAATTGCGCGCTCGCTATCGGATCGATGGAGTCCTTTACGAAGTCCAAGCTCCGCCCCGCGATCTCCGCGCGGCGGTCACTTCGCGCATCAAGTTGATGTCGAAACTGAATATTGCCGAACAGCGCTTGCCCCAGGACGGCCGGATCCCTTTCCGCGTCTTCGGCCGGGAAATCGACCTGCGGGTTTCGACCCTGCCCACCCTTCACGGCGAGAGCGTGGTCATGCGGCTCCTGGACCGGAGCGCCAGCGAGCGGTATACGCTTTCCAGCCTGGGGTTCCCCGAAAACCTCCTTCAGAAAATGGAGCACTACCTCAGTCTGCCGCACGGGCTCTTTCTGGTCACCGGGCCCACGGGAAGCGGTAAATCCACCACGCTCTATGGTTCTCTCCGGAAGCTGAACACCACGGACAAGAAAATCATCACCATTGAAGATCCGGTAGAATACCAGCTTTCCGGCGTAAACCAGATTCAGGTCAATCCCCAGATTGGTCTCACTTTTGCCTCCGGTCTGCGGCACATCGTCCGTCAAGACCCCGACATCGTCATGGTGGGTGAGATTCGCGACCTGGAGACGGCGGAGATTGCCATGCGCGCGGCGCTGACGGGCCACTTGGTCTTCAGCACCTTGCACACCAATGACGCTCCGAGTGCCGTGACCCGGCTCACGGATATGGGCGTTGAACATTACCTGGTTTCTTCCTCCCTGGTCGCGGTGTTAGCTCAACGCCTGGTCCGTCTGCTCTGTCCCGAATGCAAGAGTTCTTACCAAGTCCCTGGAGGGCAACTGCGGAAAGAGGGCTTGGTATGTGAGGACGCTCCCGTCACCCTGTGGCGAGCCCAAGGCTGTTCCCAATGCGGCCAAACGGGCTATCGGGGGCGAGTGGGAATTTTTGAATTCATGGAGTTGGACGAAGGCATGCGTCGGGAAGTCGTCAACCGCGCCGACGCCAACGCGCTCCGATCCGCCGCTCGTGAGCGGGGGATGCGAACGTTGAAAGAAGACGGCGGGCTCAAGGCGACTGCCGGCCTGACGACCCTGGAGGAGATCCTTCGGGTTACACAAGAAGCCTAGCCTAGAGATGAGGCGGGCGTCCGTTTATGCCGGAATTCACCTACAAAGCGATTAAAGGCCGAAGCCAGATCGTCGAGGGCGTGATGGCCGCGGCCGCCGAGCCGGAGCTGGTGGCCGACTTGAGGCGGATGGGATTGCTTCCCATCGCGGTGAGCCGGAAAGAAGCCAAGGCCCGGCGCTGGTCGCTTCCCGGCATTGCCAGAGAGAGGCTTTCCTCCCGCGATCGGCTCGACTTCGCGCGGCAGCTTTCCACCTTGGTGCGCGCGGGGCTCCCCCTGGACCGGAGCTTGACGCTCTGCCGGGACTTGACCCAGAAGGAAATGCTCCGTGACGTCATCCAAGTCGCCTTAAAAGAACTTCGCAGCGGAAAATCGCTGGCCGATAGCCTGGAAGCCGCCGGAGGTTTTTTCCCGGCGCTGTATGTGGCCATGGTCCGGGCGGGCGAGGCCAGCGGCACGCTGCCTTCGGTGCTCGACCGCTTGGTGGAGTTTGAAGAGTTTTCCGCGGAGCTCAGGGATTACCTGGTCTCGGCGCTGATCTATCCGGCGCTGCTTCTGACCGTCGGCGGGGCAGCCATTGCCCTGTTGCTGGGATATGTCGTGCCCCGCTTCGCGCAAGTTTTCGCCGAGTCCGGGAAGCAGCTTCCCCTGCCCACTTGGATCCTGATGCAGGTGGCGGAAGCCTTTCGTCGTTACGGGTGGTTGGCCGCTCTGGCCCTGGGCCTCGGTGCTTGGTTGGTGCACCGCTGGATTCGCACGGAGTCCGGACGACTTCTTTGGGATGGCTGGAAATTGAAGGCGCCCCTGATCGGTCCGGTTTCTTTGAAGCTGGAGGTGGGGCGCTTTGCCAAGACATTGGGAACCCTGTTGACCCAGACGGTTCCGATCGTGGCCGCTCTGCGTTTGACGCGAAACGTGCTGGGCAACCGCGTCCTGGCCAACGCGATCGAGCCCCTCGTGCAAGGGGTCAAACGCGGGCAAGGTTTGTCGGTCCCCTTGAAGGCCGTGGGGCTCTTTCCAACCTTGGTGGTGCAGTTGACAAGCCTGGGCGAGCAGACTGGGAAACTGGATGCCATGTTGTTGCAGATTGCTGAGATCTACGACAAGGAAGTCCGCACGGCCACGAAGCGGCTGGTCTCGCTGGTCGAGCCGGCCATCATTCTCGTCATGGGGCTCATTGTTGGATCCATTGTGGTTTCCACCTTGCTGGCGATTGTCAGCATTAACGAGGTGCCCTTCTGATGTGCCAACTACGCCAAAGGAATGAAAAACGGCGGACCCGGTGGAAGCAGGCCAAGGGCTTCACCTTGATTGAACTCATCATCGTCGTCGTCATCCTTGGGCTGCTCGCCGGGTTGGTTGTGCCACGACTGTTCAAGCATGTTGGGCAGGCCAAAATCGCGACCGCGAAGGCGCAAATATCCGCCTTCCAGACGGCGCTGGGTGCCTACAAGCTCGACACGGGGAAGTTCCCCACGACGGAAGAGGGTTTGCAGGCGTTACGAACCGCCCCGTCGGGGGTCCGCAACTGGAATGGCCCCTACCTCCCCAAGGACATTCCTTTGGACCCGTGGGGAAATCCCTACGTGTACAAGTATCCGGGGGATCATGGGGATGAACCTGACGTGGTCAGCAACGGAGCGGATGGGCGCCCCGGTGGGGAAGGCGAGGATGCGGATGTGCTCAGCTGGAAATGAGCGCCGCGACTCGCAGCGGCACGCGGCGGGAGTGACGCTCCTCGAGTTGCTGGTCGTCATTACGATCCTTTCTCTGATCTCGGGATTGGTGCTTCCCCGGATCGGCCCTTGGCTGGACAACTGGAGGTTGCGGAGCGCTGCCGAACGCATCCTCCAGACTGTTCGCTATGCCCGGACGCGTGCCTTGTTTGAGCAACACTTTTACGTGGTTGAAATTCTTCCCGAAAAAAACCTGGTGAGGGTTTTGCAGCCCAACTCCGCCTTCGTCCGAGAGTCGGCTTTGCCCGAGGGCATTCGGGTGCACACTGACGAGAAGGAGGGGGCGTCGGGCGCGCCGGAGGTCATTCGCTTCATCCTGCCCCCTTCCGGGGAGGTTGAGGAAAAGCATCTGTGGTTGCGCAATGAGCAAGGCCAAACGATCAAGATTCATCTCGACTTTCTGGTGGGAAGCCCCGGCGTCGAAACCGCCGGGCAGGGTTCCTGAACTATGCGCCAAGCCGTCCAGCGTCGTCCCCGGCAATGCACTGAAGCAGGAGTAAGTCTGCTCGAGATTCTCATTGCCGTTTCACTGCTGGGAATCGGGTTTACCGCGATTTTCTCCGGTTTTTCGACCGCTTTACGCACCATCGAACGCGTGGACCGTTATGCGGGCGTGACCGATTTCGCGGTGAACAAGCTGAACGAGCTGGTAGTTGACCCCCGGCTGGAGCCGGGACAGGAACTTTCCGGGGTCTCCGATTCCGGGCTGAGCTGGCAAGCCAGGACGGAACTGGTCGATCAGCGCCCCGGGACGGACCCCGACCATCCGGTCCAGTTGATGCGGGTGGAGCTCCGGGTCTTCTGGGAGACATCAAAGGGCAGGCAGAGCTTTGCGCTCCAGACGCTGAAGCTTCGAACCCCACAACCGAGAGTCAGTGGTTAGAGGAACGATGCGATCCAATCAGAGCGGTTTTACGCTGCTGGAGCTGTTAATAGGAGTCAGCCTGATGGCGCTGCTGATGTTGACCGTGCTTATCGGCCTTCGCATCGCCAGCCGGGCGTGGCAACAGGGCGAGGATCGACTCGGGCTGGTCCACCGTGACGAAGAGCGCGCTGATTTCATGGCCAGGCAAATCGCTTCGTTGACTCCTTATAGGGTGCGTTCCAGTGATCCGGAGCTTACGGGACAATTTACGATCCTCGAGGCCAGGGCGTCCCGCCTCCGGTTTCTGAGTACGTATGGAAGCCATTTTAGAAACCGTTCGGGTCTGCTTCTGGTGGATTACGGCCTGGTAGGAGCTTCGCGGGGAAAGGTTGACTTGTTCCTGCGGGAAACGCCCGTGCTGGACGACGGAGAGCTCCTACACCAAGTCATCCAGCGCGTTGCTCCCGATCCCGATACGGGAAAAATGCGGATAACGTATCGTCCCTTTTTCAGACAGGACGCCGATCTCTGTCTGCTCAGGAACCTCAATGCAGCGCGGTTCGAATACCTCCTCCCGGCGACGGAAAAAGAGGAGGCCCATTGGGTCTCTGAGTGGCAACCGGAGACAGACGCTGCCTTTCCACTGGCGGTTCGTTTCGCATGGGAAGAGGACGGCCACCAGGAACGAGCAGTTTTTCCAATCCGAGCGCGCTCTTTCCCCAAATGAGAAAAACGAGCAGGGTCGCCATTCCCGGGAGTCCGTTCCACGATCGCCAGTCCGGCATGGCGCTTCTGGTGGTGTTGTGGACGGTCGCGCTCATGGTCCTCCTGGTAATCACCTTTTCAAGTTCTGTCCAAGTCGAAGTTCGAGCGGCGACGTACCGAAAAGAAGCTGCCCAGGCTTATGCCCTCGCTTGTGGAGGAGTGGAGGCTGCGATCCTGGAGATTGCCTACCCTCCCACGGGAGACCAAAAGCCTTCCCCGATCTGGACCTGGCAGAAAGGACAACGTGACGGGGTGGTTCCTTTTAAGGGTGGTAGGGCGGAACTGCAGATCGTGAATGAGGCGGGCAAGTTCGATCTCAACAACGTCCCTCAGGATCAGCTCGCGCGGCTGTTTGAAGCCCGTGGTTTGAATCCTGCCGGAGCGCAGGGACTGGCTAAGGCGATCGTGGATCGGCGCAGTCCTCCCAAGAATGATGCCCAGGACGCAGCCCCGGCGAAGGGGGACGATCGTTCTCGCCATGCTCCTTTTGAGTCCTTGGAAGAAGTGTTGAATGTTCCGGGCATGAGCCGGGGGATTTTCTATGGGACAGCGGAGGTCGACGAACAGGGAAAGGTGCGAACGGGAATCGGGGTCGGACGAGCGCTGACGGTTAGATCCCGCTCGGCCACGCTCAATGTCAACTCTGCGTCGGAGATCGCTTTGCGAAGCGTACCTGGCATCAACGCGGACCTCGCCCAGGCGATTATCCGGGAACGAAGGCGTGAGCCGTTCAAGACGGTTGCCGAAATCGGCGATCGCATTGCCCAGTCTCTGCCGGACGAGGCGCTGCCTTTCCTGACGACCGCGGAAGTGAACACCTACAGCATTGTCTCGACCGGAGAGGTCGAGGGTTCTCCTGTACGGCGCACTGTCGAGGCTATCGTGCAGGTTGCGCCCGAGGGCGCACTTCGGTATCGAATCGTTGCCTGGTCCGACGACTATTGGAACGAGTAGAGGAAGGTCCGGGATGTTTTCGAAGGTCTCCATTGGACTCGACTGGAACGGACAGGGGTGGAGCCTGGTGGCGTTGACGAAACGCTTGGGACGCCTCCGTGTCGTGGATCGGTTGCAGGTGACGGGACCTGCGGAGGAGGCCCGCCAAGCCGTGGGGAAGTTTCTGGACAGGCACCGGATCCGCGAAGCCCGGATAAACGCTTGTCTTCCGCGCCGCAGCTTAATGGTTCGCTTTTTGGATCTCCCCGCGGCGGCGGAGCCGCAGGTAGCCAAGGTAGTCGGCTTTCAAATCGACACCCTTCACCCCTTCCAGGAGGGAGAGGTTTATTGGGACTGTGCGGTGGTCTCGCGCGATCGCGAGAAGAAGCAGATCAAAGTCCTGGTGGTTCTCGCCGAGAAATCCCGCCTGGAGCAACACTATCAAGAACTCCTCGGCTTGGGCCTTCGCGTAACCTCCGTGACGCTTGCGGCTGCCTCTCTGGCCCCCATGCTGAAGACGGTTACTGGCCAGGCCGCGCTGGTGGTCTTGGGCCGTCCCGATGGCGTGGAATTGCTCGGATTCCATCGCGGCGACCTGCACGCGACGCGGGACGTCTCCGCGGAGTCCAGCGAAGATGCCTCGCAGCGATTTGAGCGCGAGCTGCACGCGGTGCGCGCGGCCTTGCCGGCAGCGGACCCTGCGACGATCGCGACGTTCAAATGGGGTCGCCCCCCGGACTCTTTCGCGGAGCTTCTGGCCGAAGTTCCTCTTCTTCCCGAGCCGAAACTGGGTTGGGTGACACCCCCGGGCATTGACCTGGGAGGATGCTGGCCGGCGCTCGGCGCGGCTTATGTTGATCTGAAGCGGAAGTCGGAGGCAACTATTAATCTCCTCCCCGCCGATAGGCGGTGGCGTCCGACCCGCCGGGCCCCCGGACTTCTCTATGCTCTTGGAAGTCTCGCAATTCTGCTGGCGATTGCCGCAGGTGTCCATCCCTGGGTCGAAGAGGCTTTCTACGCTCGCGCGTTGAACCAGCAAATTCACCAGTGGGAACCGCGCGCGGGAGGTGTTCGGCAGCAGATTCAGGAGGCGGAGAGTCTGGCGGGCAGTGCCGACGGCTTGGAAGGCGTTCGGCAGCGGACTTGGCAGAAACTGCAAGTGTTGGAAGAGCTGACCAAGCTCCTACCCGACGGGACTTGGCTGCAAGAAATGGACGTGGACCAGGAAACCGTCGTGCTTTTCGGTTATTCCGACCGGGCAGCGGATTTGGTTCAGCCCCTGGAAAACTCTCGTTATTTTTCGCAGGTCGAGTTCACCTCGCCGATCACGCGGGATGCCAACAACAAGGAGATTTTCCGGATTCGCATGCGGCTGGAACACCCGGCGCGTCCGTGAGGACTGATGCTCGAGAAACTGCAACGAAGAGATCGAGTGGCATTGATAGCGGGTGCGGTCGCCGTGGGAGTGTTCCTGGTGGTTCAATTTGGCGTCTTCCCCCTGCTGGACCGCCTGCCCCAAGCGCCCGGAGACATTCCAGGCAAGGAATTAACGCTGCGGCGGTACCAACGCCTGATTAGGGAATCAGCCTTGGAACAAGGCAAGCTCACCGCCGCGCGGCAGCGGTTGACCAGCCTGCAGTCCGGCTTGCTCGAAAGCCCATCGGCCTCCTTAGCCAATGCGGAATGGCAGCGGCTAGTGCGGGAGTTGGCGGATAGCCAAGGCATCGAACTGGGCAGTAGCGAGTCTCTGCGCACGCAGGATTTGGGGAGCGGGTATTCCCTGGTGCTCGGACGGGTCCAGCTGCGCTGCCGCCTGGATCAACTGGTCCCGTTCCTGGTCACCCTCGCCAATTCCCCCAAGCTGTTGTCGGTGACGCGCCTGAGGATTTGGGCTTTGCAGGGCGACCCGCAAAAACGCCTCAATATCGAACTCACCGTCGGCGCACCGATGTTGACGGCCAAACTTAAAGAGGGTACGCAAGGGCCAAAACCCTAAGAGGACAGAGCCATGCTTTCAAGGCGTCGCGAGCAATTCATTGTGTTCCTGGGGCTGGTAGCCGTGAACGCAGCCTTGGGTCGGTACTTGTATCGGCAGGGGAGGGACTACCAGGGTCGTACCCAGTGGATTTACGGCGGGGTCGCGCAGGCGGAGGGCTCAGCGCTTCCCACCCGCCAGGCGCGCAACGTGGAGGCTCAGAGTTTTGCCGAAATAGTGAATCGCAGTCTCTTTCGGCAGGACCGTGGGAATGAATCGCCCACGGAAAGCGCCAAGGTGCCCGAACTTCCCTTCCTTTATGGAACCATGAATTTGGGGAACGGGAGCTTTGCCCTGATGGCTGCGGGCGACCAGCCTACGGGGCTGTCGAAACGGGTCTTCCCAGGGGAAGAAATTGGAGGCTACAAACTTGTCTCCATTGCGGGCTCCCAGGTGGTGGTGGAGTGGGGAGAGAAGAAGGTCACCATCGACGTGTCAGAGTCCGCGCGTCGAGTCCCCCGAGTGATCGAGAAAACGCAGAACACCGTGGCCACCAGCCCACCCGTGGCATCCTCCTCTGCCGGTTCCGGCTCTCAGGTGACAACCGTGACTCCTTCTTCACGCAGTCGCACGGATGCGAGGAAAACATCTGGCCCCGCTGGCTACAACGCGCCACCGGGCGCCCCGGTGGATGCACCCGCCGGGACCATTATCGGCGGGAAGAGGAAGGTCGTACAAAGATTGTTCGGCATGGAGAAGGTGTACTGGGAAGACGTCCAGAATACCAACGAAACGCCAGCAAGCCCGAGCCCGAAACAGCCCTAGGAGGACGTCTGCCTTGCTGAAGTTACCAGGACCCGAAGGAGGCAATTCGTGAAACACCGACACGGTCGCATCATCTCTCGCTTGACGTTCGCTCTTTTCGTGTCGGGGGCAGTGTCGGGCCCGGCGGGATTTGGGAGGATGTTGGCCACTCCCGCAATTCTGGCTGCGGCCGCCGTTGAAGAACCATCGCCCGCGTCCGGGGGCTATGACCCGCAGAAGCCGAGGCCGGGACAACCGCCGCAGAGCCGCCCGACTCCCGAGCTGCACGAGCCCGTTCCATCGCCAAAGCCCGAGCCGACTCGAACGGCTTCCCCAAAGACTACGATCATCCCTGGACAGACGCCCGCTCAGGCTGAAGAGAAGAAACCCGCCCCTTCTCCAACTCAGGCTCAACCCAAAGCGGAGCAGCCCGCGACGCCTCCCGCGGCCACTGCGGCACAGGCACCGTCGCCGCAGCCCGTGCCGTCAGCGCCAGGTGTGGTTTCTTTCCGCCTTGAGAACGCGGACATGCAGCAATTCATCGGCCTGGTTGCGGGCGAACTCAAACTGAACTACATCGTGGATCCCGCTGTCAAAGGGGCAGTGACCATCAACACGGCGGGAGAGTTGCGCCGCGAGGACCTGTTTCCGATCCTGCAATCTGTCCTCAAGATCAACGGTGCCACTGCCGTCCGCACCGGGAATTTTTACCGCATTATTCCCTCGGCCCAAGCCGCCAAGAGTCCGCTGGCGGTTTTCAAGGATTCGACGGGCGCGGGATTGCCGCAGGACGACCGCATGGTCATGGAAATTATCCCGTTGCGGTTTGTTTTCGCCTCCGATATGGCCAAAGTGCTGACGCCTTTCCTAACCGATAGCGGAGTTGTGGCCGTTCATGACGCGGGCAACGTCCTGATCCTCGTGGACACCAGCCTCAACGCAAAACGGCTCATGGAGATCATCGAGCAATTTGACAGCAGGACTCTCGCCCAGCAGCGGATCCGGCTGGTGCCGGTGCAAAACAATGTTGCCTCCGGGTTGGTGCCCGAACTCGAATCGATCTTCTCGGCTTACGCGCTGGCGGAAAAAGCCACTCCCATACGCTTCGTTCCCGTTGATCGGATCAACTCCATCCTCGTGGTCACGCCGGACCCTTCGGCCTTTGACGAAGTGCAGAAGTGGATCGAGAGGCTCGACCAACCTGCGCCGCCCAGTGGGGTCCAGACGTTCATTTATCGAGTCCAAAATTCGGAGGCCGATTACCTGGCTCGTATTCTGACTAACATACAGGGCAGCCAGGGAACGCCTTCCCAGACTCGGCCGGGAGCGGGACCCAGTCCTGCCAGCGCAGGGGCCGGAGCAGGCCCGGGGGCCACGGCGATGACGAGGGAAGTCGGCGCTTCCGCGAGCGACGTCGAGTCGGGCCAGGTCGCGGGCGGCCGTGTCCGTATGACGACGGACCCGGTGAATAACTCCCTGATTATCCAGAGCACGGCCCAGCAGTATTCCGAAATCCTCAACACCCTGAAGCAGCTCGATGTGATTCCCCGTCAGGTGATGATTGAGGCTCGCGTTTACGAGGTCACCCTGACCGGAAATCTCTCTTTCGGCGTGGAGTATTTTCTCCAGCAACGCTCCAGCCAAGAAAGAAGGCCCCTGGCATCCTTCAGTGCCGACAGGGCGTTGCAGGCCTCGGCGGGAACCCTGATCGGCCAGGCGCGCGAACTGCTGGGCTTTCTCAACGCCAGTGAAAACCGCTCGCGGGTGCGAGTCCTCTCCGCCCCCACCCTTCTCGCCACCGATAATTCCGACGCGCGAATCCAAGTCGGTTCGGAAATTCCCATTCTGACTTCGCAGGGCGTCGTCCCCGTCCAGACGGGAGGCTCGAGTCTCTTCACGAACACCATTCAGAACAGAGACACGGGCATCATCCTGACCGTCACCCCGCGCATTACGTCAACGGGCTTGGTCTCCTTGAGAATCACGCAAGAAATCAGCAGCGCCCAGCCGGCATCCGCCGGAGGCATCCAGTCGCCTAGTTTTCTCAAACGATCGATTACCACCCGTGCCGTGGTCGGGGACAGCGAAACGATCGCTCTGGGTGGGTTGATTCAGGAAACTGTTACGACCTCCCGTAATCGGATTCCGCTTTTGGGTGACATTCCTGGTCTGGGACTGCTCTTCGGCTCGACTTCCTATACTCAAGCGAAGACGGAGCTGATCGTTCTCCTTACTCCCCACATCGTGAAGAACACGGAAGAGGCTCGCGACGTCACCCGGGAGCTCCGGGAAGGGCTCCTCGACCTGCGCCGAAGTTTCAAAAAAGAGAAATTCGTGAACCCCTGACGTGGAGACATGTCGCCGGGTTTCGCAACCACGAATAATCTCAAAACGGGAAACTTCTAATAAAAGGGCGAGGCCAGCCGCCTAACCGGCTGACCATCCTTTGTGTGACGGAATGTCAGTTGGGCCCGGGCCACAAGCCATGTGCGTTTCTGGGCCAGAAAACCATCCTCACGGGAAGTCCGAGAAAACCAAAAAAAAACCACTTGACAGCCCCTATCCCGGGTGCTAGCTTCATGGCGAAATTCACGGTCTATGCGCCATCCACGGTGGGTGGTCACAAGCGCAAAACTCGCCGGCGGGCACGCAGGCGCGGGTTGCAAGAAAGTTCTTGACATGACGACATTGGGATGTTAGTTTCCTGCCCATTTCGAGGATGCGGAGACTCTCATATTTGAGCGAATGGCCTTGTTCCAAGTTATAAATTCAGAGAGCACATACGGAGGATCTTTAAGATGAAACGCAACCTGGTGCTAGTAGGTTTAGTTTTGCTTGGACTGGTGATCGCAGTTGTGCCTGCACAGGCTCAGGTCGCCTTCCAATTGAGTACTATGGAGCGGAATGTCCGCGCCGAGGGAACCACTGAAGCTGTCGGTACGGTGACACTCGCCGTGACGACTGCGGGGAATCTTAACGCTTTGTCGAAAATCGACATTGCCTATGGGACAGTTGACACGACCATCATGGCCGGCACGGGAGCCCTTACCGTTACACAGGGCGGCGTGACTGCGCCGGGGACTTGTGCTGCCCCTCCGGCCCCAATAACGGCCTGCGCGACCGCTGACAACGTCCTGACAATAACCATTGGTGCGGGTGCGTGGGGCGTCGGGGACTCCATAGTGATCGGGGGAGTCCGCGTGGATGCGCACGCATTCGGCGAGGGGAGCATCAGCGCGACCGCTACTGCGACGGTGACAGCGGGATCACCGCCCATCAGCTTCTTCATCACGAATACGGGTATTGTCGCGCGGGTGAAATTGCCAGCCTCCACGGTTATCGTGACTCCCAACAAAGGTATCCTCACCTGCATTGCCAGCAATACAGGAAAGTATACGGTTGAGATCGACGAGAACTTCAATCAGGCATTCAGCAGTCTCCTGGATGAGGGTGCATACGGCGCCCCTCCAGCAGGTGGTGTGGCCAAGGATAGCCACTTCACGATCACCTTCGATAATGTACCTATCGGCGTCACCATATCCTTGGATGCCTTTGAGGCTACGCTTCTGGTGCCTGACCCCAACGCTGGGCTGAGCCTGACGTCGACGGCGGGGGCGGTCGCTGGGCCCACGCTTACGTTGGGCGTTCCCGGGGGCGTTGCGGTAACACTCAAATCCGCGGCGGGCAAGCAGAAGCTGGTCTTTGACATCGACATCACCGCCACGTCCACGACTGGCACGAAGGAATTCATCATTGCTGACTTTCATGCCTCGACGGCTGGGGCTATCGCTGCAGGGCCTGTCACCGTGAACGCGAGCGTTGCGCTCACGAGCACGGCGGCTGCGGCCAGTGACGATGTCCCACAGTTCGTCACCAACGTCCAAGGGACTGGTCCGGCGTTCGGGGCCTCAGACTGCATAACCAATCTCCTCTTCCCGTGGGTGGCGGTTGATCCTCCGGGTGCACACAGCGAGGCTTTTGACACCGGAATGGCCATCGCCAACACCACGAAAGACCC
>Ga0315280_10009208_pt1 | contig 12738 bp, 11 predicted proteins | sample YL17G06_40_MG_FD_203697 | JGI IMG/M metagenome (GOLD analysis project Ga0315280, IMG submission 203697) | Sediment microbial communities from Yellowstone Lake, YNP, Wyoming, USA - YL17G06_40 | ecosystem: Environmental > Aquatic > Freshwater > Lake > Sediment | place: USA: Wyoming | collected... | reverse complement strand
ACTCGCGGTCATCTCGCAAGTTACTGGAAATAGCTGATGTTGATGAAGAAGCGAAATTTCACCATGAAGCGCATCTTCATGTCTCTGCAGTTGCTTTTGATTATATTTCTCATGAAATAGCCGTTTATCTCAGAGTCAAGAATGAAGAAGATGCTCTGCTACTGAGTAATTTCTTGAAGGGGAATATAGAGAAGGAATTGTCTTCGGTTAAGAACGTACTATATGAAAACGACATCGACTATTCCATGGTTAAGGCAGATGTCACTATCGACGCCCTTTCCGAAGAAATGCCTAAGGCTAAGATCATGCCTTCATCAATGTCTTTGGAAGAAAAACTTTTTGGGATTGAAAGGGCAACAGGTTACTATCCGAGCATGGTGATTGACAGAGATGCTGGAGTTCATATGTTCTATGAAACGATCGCTCAGACAACAAAGGAACTCCAAAGCGAGATCATTTCTGTTCTTGGAGTAGTCTGGCCTTTCTTTATGGATAAAGAAAGAGTGATCGTCACGCTAAATCGTATTCATGACTTGAGTGGGACTACAGAGGGATTCAATGTGGAAATTGTGACAGTGGTCTCTGAAAGAAAAGACTACGAAGAGTTTAGTAGAAACAAAGCGAAAAATGAATTCTGGTCAAAATTGAGTTTCTTCAGAAGAGCTGCAAACGACAGATTTTTCAACAATAAGATCCGACTTCCTTGGAAGTTGGTGCTGTGAGGGCGCATCTGTGGAAAAAAAGACTCCAGTGAAAGAGGTTGTAGTCATTGACCGTTCTGGGAAATCTCATGAGATTTCTGATTCAGACATTCTGCACATTAAGACTCATGCTTCTGTTGCGGAATATTGCGGAACTTTTGATGTCGTATTGAAAAACGACGAAGGCAAGAATTCAAAAGTGGCTGAACCGAAAGATGAAATGGAACTCTGGGCTGGCCACTCGGAGACAGGAATAGGAAAAATCATGGCAGGTTACGTGGATCATATCATATTCAAGAAAGAGGAGGAATCTGGCGAAACAGTCGAGATCTCTGGGAGGAGCTATGAATCAGTTCTGTTCGATACCAGAATCAAGGGGAGAATAGACTATAGTAACGGATTAAGTCAAGTAGTGAGAGAAATCCTGAAGGACACACCTTTCGATCTCAAAGGTATTCTGGACTCGAAAGGAACTGGGGTAGTTATGTTTAGGAATATTCCAGCAATTGACCTTATTAGACAAATATCCGAAGAAAATGGGTGGGTTTTTAGCATAGACTTTGACAAGGTTGCCCATTTTGGGCCTTTTATTCCGTCCCCGCCTAAGCATGCTCTAACATCCAAGGACATGAAAAGTTTCAGAATAGTCAAGGGATCTTGAGTTTCCTTTCGCGCGTGGTCAAGGGTTTATTGTGAGAGATGCAAGCTAATGATGCCTTCCAAAATGGACCGCACTTATTTGCATTCGGGCTCCACCGGAGGATGTTGATGAACATCTTCTTGGAAATCAGCTTCGAGCACATCGTTGGAAGTCTGGCGAGAAGCCGAATGTGTCGAGTTTCACTATTTTGTTGTCTTTCTGCGCCGAGGGAGAGGCTCGGAGGATTGGGGGGTGCCCTTTAGGGTGGATCCAACCGCATCGAGTTTCCCGAGGCGCTTATGTCGTCGTCTGGAACGTGCGAGGCGGCGAAGCCGCCTAGGCTTCACTTGATAGTTACTGACAAAACTGTACGCTGATTTTTGATGTGCTTTGACGATTGTTGTCGTTCTATTTTTTGTCGAAGAGTTCGTTTTGAATGCGTTGCTCTAATTCCTCTATACTACTTAGCGCTTTTTGGGCATCTTCCTTTGATCTAAGGCAAGTTTGCAGTAGCCACTCTCTGAACGGTTCAAAGGTGCTTTGTGCGAACAGGAAGGTAACATTGGCTTCGAATTTTCTTTTTGGTTCAAGAAAACCGCGTATCTCAAATTTCAAGCGCGTCACTTCCTGCAATGATAGCATAAGCGTGACATAAGCCACTCTTTCGTCTATTGAGAACGAATTGAAGGCTTTTTCATCTTTCTGGGCTTTTTCCAGCGCTTCTCTGTATTTCACTTGAAACCTGAGATAATCCAACGCGTTCCAATTCACAGAGTAGGATGCGTTTTGTTTTCCCTCCACTTTTCTCATAACGATCTTGTGTTTTCGCAGATGGTTTAGGTGAGCTATTAGTGTGGGTTTTGAAACCCTAAAATCTGCGTTATTGAGTGCTCTGTGAAGCTCGTTGAATCTCAAGGGGTTCTTACTCATGGCTAGAAAGGCGAAGATTTTTTGACAGTACACGTCTAAATTGGGTTCTTTCATAGTGCTAAACTTCCTTTACCGATAAATTAACTTTACCACTTATATAACCCTTGTGCAATAATACCTCCAGAGATCAAATATGGAAACAGAAAAAAATCGTAATGGAGGTGTAATGGCAAGCAGAGAAAGCTCTGAAAATCATAGCAAGGAAACCGATTTTAGATCTGGGAAAATTGATGCTCCCTTGTATATCAAGTATCGAGATCTTGTTCTCTTCAAAAACTCGAATCCTGATGAAATGAGATCAGCAACAAGGGAAGCAATAGGGTGGCGCTACAGCGAAGACTCAGAAGTATTAGTGATCTGTTTCGACAAGCCTGTATTTCCTATTCCACACGAACGAATGAGCGCGGCGGGCCTAGTTATTCTGAAGGATTGCATTCTGGAGACGCACAAGATCAAGATTAAGAAACCATTTAACCGCTCTAACATAACCTATTCTGGGCATAAGAAACCCTGAGAATGGGAGAAATAGAAAGAATGCAAAAGCTAGCCAACGACAACGCTGAAATCTCAAACGAGCTCCAATGGTCAAACAAAGATATCCTTCCTCTACGTGAGAGAAAAGCCAGAGAATACATCATCAACGCGTTTACTGGAAAGATGCCTGCGTTGATCCCTTTTGCCCTTGAAAATGAATCTGTCCTGAAGCTCGCTTCATATCTTCTGAAGTACACGACGGGAAGCAAGCACACGCTATATCAATACGTCTTCGGTGTTCACAGATTTTGCAGTTGGATGGGCAACAGTCCTGACGAAGTCGTCAGAACCTCTATGACAAACAAGGAAGCTGTTAATCGATACGTTCTGAAAATAGATGACTTCATAGGCGATCTCCAAGCTGAAAATCTAGCACCGGGCACCATCAACAACCACGTTAAAGGTGTGAAGGCTCTCTTCAGAATAAGCGGGATAAATCTTACGTTGCCTTTTCGGGTTCCAAAAAGCATCCGCTTTCCAGATAGATCGCCCACGCCTGAAGAGCTAACTCGCATGATCGACATGGCTGATCTAAGAGACAAAGTGGTAGTCAGTCTGCTTGCACTGAGTGGCGTCAGAATTGGCACTTTGGTAAAACTGCAATACCGTCACGTGAAGCATGATCTTGAAAGTAGCATCGTGCCTGTTCATATGCACATCGAGGCTGAGATCACTAAGGGCAAGTACCATGACTACGATACGTTCATCGGTTCTGAAGGCGTCGAATATCTGAAAGCGTACTTGAGGACTAGACATCTGGGAAATGAACGGCTTGAGGGTGGTCGCAAGCGTGGCATGTCTTCTGAAGAGATCGTTGATTCCTCTCCTCTGGTTCGCAACGAACACAAAAACGCTGTTGAAGCAATATCGCCTAGCATGGTGCACTATGTTGTTCATGGCTTGTATCGAAGAGCTGACATAATCGAGAAACAAGGCAAGGCTAGGTATGATTTGCGTGCTCATTCAATCCGCAAGTACTTCAGGACACAGCTAGGTGCGATAAGCACGATTCCAACTGACTATATCGAGTACATGATGGGCCATACAATCAGCACTTACAACGACATAAGAATGAAAGGCGTCGAATTTCTGCGCAACCTCTACGCATCTAGCGGCTTAAGCATAAAACCAAAAACGAGACTATCAAAACTTGACCAACTGAAGATCTTTGTCGAATCACTGGGATTCAATCCGAACGAGGTTCTTTCAAAAGATGCATTGGCAATGCCTCACCGCACACTGATAGATCCGGAACAGAGGAAGATCGACGTACTGAACCAAACCCTGAAAGAAGCCATAATCAAGGAGCTCAACCAAGGTATTCCTCAACACGTGTAGCAATTAATCCCGGGCTACCAAACCACGCTAGTTGACGAAACGGAGTTCTGAGCGAACTAGTTGGCGATACTCGCAAAAGTGGAAATAGGCTTCCAGTCCCTCTTTTTCTAGTGATAGAACTTCTTTCCAGAAGTGTTATCTAACAGGTTAAACCACAATAAGATTAGGAGACAGGAAATACGCTGAAAAAACAAATCCCAGCACTATTTCTTCTGATGCTGTCCTTGGGTCTGCTGAGCCTTGCGTGGAGGTTCTCGTCAGCTGAGAGACAGACAACTGGCATGGTGAATGGTGCCCACGAGGGAATCGTGCAGCCGCTGGGAGCAGGTGCACAAAGCACTGATTGGTGGCTCATGTACAGACACGACCCACAACACACAGGCTATGCTGCCTCTAAGGTTCCAGTGAAAAACCAAACCTACTGGACCAAAACATTCACAGACTGGGCTCGCGCTTCTCCCGCCGTTCATAACAAAGTGGTCTTCATGGCCACAGACGAAAACATAGTCTACGCCTTCAACGCAAATACTGGAGTCGAGATTTGGAGGTACACGACAGCCGGCGACGTTGTCGCCTCGCCCGCCGTGGCCAACGGCCAGGTTTACGTCGGCTCGCAGGACCGCAAATTCTACTGCCTCAACGAGACCACGGGCGCGTTTCGGTGGAGCTACGACACGGGGAGCATGATTTCCTCGTCGGCCTGCGTTCCGGGTAGCCGAGTCGTCTTCGGCTCGGACAGCAATAGGATGTATTGTCTGAATGCCACCACTGGCGTATTACTTTGGAACTACACTACAGGAGGTCCGATTCAGTCCTCACCTGCAGTGGCTGATGGAAGAGTGTTTTTTGGCTCGATGGACTCGAAGGTCTATGCTCTGAATTTGACGACGGGAAGCAAGATTTGGAGCTACCCCACGACCAGCAGCATCATAGGCTCGCCTTCCGTGGTCGGCGGCAGAGTCTACATTCCCTCCCCAACAGCGGTTCTGTGTCTCAGAGCTACCGACGGTGTACTCCAATGGAGCTACACCACAGGCGGTGTGATCAACTCTTCACCCGCAGTAGCCAACGGCAGCCTCTACATTGGCTGCAATGACTACAAACTCTACTGCCTCAATGCCAGCAACGGAAGATCAAAATGGAACTACACCACAGGCGGCGTCATCTATTCCTGCCCCGCAATCGCCGACGGCAAAGTGCTATTCGGATCAAACGACATGAGAGTCTACTGCCTGAACGTTTCTGACGGAGGACTGGCTTGGAAATACTATACAGGCGGCTACATTCGAACCTCTTCGCCTGCAGTGGCCAACAAAGTAGTCTTCATAGGCGCAAGCTACGGGGCCTTCAGCGGCAAGCTCTTCGCATTCGGCCCCTACAACTACCTGCCAATCGCCTCAAACCTAACCTTGACGCCAACATCACCACTCAGCACAGACGACCTCATTGCGCACTACGATTACTACGATGAGGACGGAGACCCTGAAAGCGGTAGCGAGATCAGGTGGTACGCAAACGACGTGCTGCAACCAGCATACAACAATCTGCTCATTGTCCCAGCTGCCGCAACCACAAAGGGTCAAGTGTGGCACTTCACCGTCAGGCCAAAGGACGGCAAAGACTTCGGAACGATGAAAACATCACCCACGGTCACGATTCTCAACTCGCCTCCGATAGCGCTGTTCGTGGCAGTCTTGCCACCCGTCCCATATACCATGGACAATCTCACAGCCAAATATTCCTACTACGACGCTGACGGAGATCCAGAGTCGGGTACGCAGGTCAGATGGTTCAGAAACAGCATCCTTCAGCCCGAATACAACGACACGCTAAACATTCCAAACTCAGTCACGGTCAAAGGCGAAACGTGGCGCTTCACCGTAATGCCCAACGACGGCATAGCATTCGGAACGCTGCAGACCTCGTCTTCAGTCACCATTCGAAATAGTCTTCCAAGCATCGTCAACGTCACGATAGCTCCAAGACCGGCTTACGCCAACGACACATTGACTGTCACTCCGCACGGCTGGACTGACGCTGACGGCGACCCTGAAGGCTATCTCTACCAGTGGCAGAAATACGAAGCTGGAAACTGGCAAAACATAACCGCAGCCACCAACAACACCTTGAGCCACGATTACTTCAAGAAAAACGACCAAATTCGAATCCTATGCACCCCATATGACGGTCAAGACCCCGGAGTCTCCAAGGAAGATATCATAATCATTTCAAACGCCCCTCCAACAATCGACTCACGCTACCCAGTAGGTAACGCCACAATCACGGAAGGACAGAGCCAAGAATTCAATATAACAAGATCCGACATCGACACGGACCCGCTGACCGTGGAGTGGTTCGTGAACGGAACCAAAGTACAAGAGGCGTCTGATTCCTACGTTTTTGACGCCAACTTTACGTCTTCAGGAACCTACAACGTGACCGTGAAAGTGGCCGACGACACGGACTTCGTAGCGCATACTTGGTTCCTGACAGTCAGTAACGTGGAGCGAGAACTGGCCATCACGGCAATCGCTTCACCCAAAACGCTACTCGTACTTGGCTCCACAACCACCGTCAACGTGACCGTCGAAAACCATGGAGCTTACGACGAAGCCTTCAACCTAGTGCTCTACACGAACGCCACCGTGATTGACACGAGGTCGGTTTCGCTTGCGGCGGGCAACTCCACACTCGTCATCTTCACTTGGAACACCACAGACTACGGCTACGGCAGACACATCATAAGCGCATACGTTGCCCCAGTGCCCGGCGAAATGAACACCACCGATAACACGCTCACACTCGGAACAATCAGAGTATCCATACTCGGCGACATAGACGGAGACTTCGACGTAGACATACTCGACGTCGTAATCGTGACCGCCATATACGGCTCCAGACGAGGAGACCCCATATACAAGCCAGCGGCTGATCTGAACAACGACGGAGTCATAAACATACTCGACGTCGTAACCTGCACCCGCAACTACGGACACAGAGTCGCCTAAACAGCAGCCACGGCACAAGCAATTCGCAAACGAAAACAATAAGCATCCGTTCTTCAGAGAGCAATCAACTTATAAATCGTAAACACACAAAAAGCTAATCCAGCCTAGCAAAGGTGGCCCCGATGCCAAAGCCAGACGAAGTCGTACTCGCACTGCTCAAAGAAACAAATCAGTCACTAACACTGGCTGAGATTGCCGAGAAGACAGAACTAACCGAGAAAAAAGTCTTCAAAGCGTTGCGAAAACTGTTCGAAAAAGAACTCATAGACACCGCAAACCGCCGCTACATGGTCCGCAAAGGCTAGCCGACCGCTCTTGCCCGAAAGCTTCTGATTCTGCCTAGTGACAGGCAGTGGTTTTTGCTTTCATGACGTAGCGTTTGGCCTTGACCAGTTCGAGTTTCTGACGGTGGCTCAGCTTCTTGACTTTTCTCTCCTTCTTCATGGCCTCGCTTATGGTGCCGAATTCCTCCACGTACACAAGTCTCTTAGGCTTGTGCATTTTCGTGTATCTGGCTCCCCTGCCGCTCCTGTGAAGCCTAACCCGGGCATCCAAATTCCGCGTGTACCCAGTGTAGAAGCTTCCGTCACTGCAAAGAAGAACGTACACGCAGTAAGGCACCAGCCACCAGCACTCCAAGCTGAACGCTAGTTGCTGTCCAGAGCTAAATATGCTTAACCATCACTCTGCGTAACAGTCCAAAAGCTGAAATTGGAAATTCCGAACGCTGGACAACTCTACGACAGATGCATTCAGCTTCAAACCTGACAGAAGGCTTTGCTTCAATGCGTCTGGACCAGAAGGAACCAGCGGCTACCTATACGTAACCATTCCAAGAGAGCTACTTGCAAGCCCATACCAAGTCCACCTAGACCAGCAACCAATCAGCTTCAGCCAGACTCTCACCAGCACCACGCGTATCTAAGCCTGACCTCCTCACACAGCAACAATACAATCGAAATCGAAGGCACCGAACCCGCCTCTGACAGCATGGTCGGTGGCGCTTCCATGCGACGACGACTGAAGTGACATTTGAATCCCAACGACGCATCAATGACTCCAGAAGATGGCTCAGCCTCTTCCTGACCTCCACGCACAGTCACGTTTTGTGTCTGCTTTTTGTGTTCTCTGCACGTGCGTCGCCATTTAAAGAGTCCTCGCCGTATGCGCCTATTGAGGTGAAAAGCAATGCAGAACGAATACGAAGCCAAGAAGAACCGGGCTCTAATATACCACAACTACCGGCGCTTCCAGCCAATATAGGGCCCTAACCATTCTTTCTATTATCTTGACCTGCTTCGCGCATCTTCATTCGATCTGGTTTTCAGCTTTCAATTCTGGCTCTCACCCTCAGTAGCGAGGCCACCGCCAGAGCCTGCATGACCAAAACGTAGATCAACGTAACCGTGAAGGGCAAGCTGGCGTCAATGAACACGCCGAAGACCACGCCGCTGACCAAGAAGCCGACTCCATAGGCCGTGTTGAATATGCCATAGGCCGTGCCTCTCGAAGACAAGGGCGAAAGCTTCGAGACTGCTGCTCTGTAGATTGATTCCTGCATTCCGAGCACCAGCCCGAAAAACGTGGCAGCCACCACAAGCATGAGCAGGTCAGCATTCATCATTGCCAGCAAAGGCGGAAACGCTGAAAGCACAAAAGGCAACACCAACACCTTGAGCCCAAACTTGTCATAAGCGTATCCTGAAAGCAGTGCTGCGGGCGCGTCCACGCCTTGTATTAGGAAATAAATCAAAGGTACTATCCACTGCTGATTCGTGGCCTGAACGATCACAGATGTCTTGTACAATATCAGCGTGTACGGAATCAATCCCACAGTGTTGAGCAGAATGGCGACAGTGTAGACGTAGAATGGCCTGGTCAGCTTCTCCTTTTGCCCTTTGACCTTCGGTGGCTCCCCCATCGAGGTTGAACCTATCCTCCTGTACGCATAAGCCAGAGCCACCACGAGCACGAGAAACGGCAGAAAGAGAAGACTGAAGGTCAGGTGATAGTCGTTGCCGCTGAAAAGCATGAGCGCAGCCACAATCAAAGGTCCAGTCATTCCGCCCACTTGGTCCAGAAGCTCATGAAGACCGAAAGCCTTCCCTGCGCCCACATCCTTGCTGACCACAGAGAGCACCGTGTCTCTCGCAGGCGCCCTGAGGGCTTTCCCAAGCCTCTCAAACAACACAAACATCACAGCCATTTCCAAACCGGTTGAGATTCCCAACAGCGGAATCGACGCGATTAGGCCGTAGCCTAGGATTATGAAGAACCAGTAGGCCCGCGTGGCGTCCACGGCGAATCCGCTGATAAGCCGAACCGCATAACCCAAAAAGTCGCCGAGGCCACCCACCAAGCCCACTAGAAACGCCGTGGCACCCAAAAACTTTAGATACTCTGGCACCAAACCTCTGGAACCCTCATAAACGATGTCTCCCAGCAGACTTACGGTGCCCAACAGTAGTATGCCCAAGTAGGCGCTTTTGATGTTCATTCTTTCACCCGCCACAATCGCGTGGCCGCAACCTCATTAGCTACAACGACTATGAGTCATCGTTTACGTGCTTAACTGCTTTGCCAGCCTCGCAGAAGAACTGCCTTCACACGAGCGAAAGCTTTTATGGAGGTTTAAAACTTAGATTGCCAATACCTCATAGGATGTCTAGCTTATGGCTTTGCAGAAAGGCGACTTCATACTAATCGACTACGTGGCCAGAGTGAAGGAGACCAACGAAGTCTTCGACACCACGAACGAGGAGATCGCAAAGAAAGAACACCTCCACAAAGAAGGCGACATCTACGAGCCAAAATTGGTCGTCATCGGCGAAAGCTGGGTTCTCAAGGCTCTGGACGACAGTCTCCCTTCAATGGAGGTCGGCAAGCCAACGCCCTCAGAGATAGCGCCCGACAAGGCCTTCGGACCCAGAGACCCAGAAAAAATCAAGCGAGTACCCCTCAAGCAGTTGCTGGTCAAAGAGATAACGCCCACCATCGGCGCTCGCATCGAATTCAACGGAAAAATGGCCACCATACGCTCAGTTGGAGCAGGTCGCGTGCTACTAGACTACAACCCACCACTAGCGGGCAAAACACTCGTCTACGAAGTGACCATCCAAAAGAAACTGGAAACAATGGAAGAGCAAGTCGGCGCACTGATCCACCGCCGAATCCCCGTGGTCGAGCAAGCCAGATTCAACTTCACAATCAAAGAGAAGACAATCAGCGTAGAAATGCCTGAAGACGCTTTCTACCTAGAAGGCATACAAGTGGCCAAAAGAGGCATACTGGTGGATGTACAGAAATTCTTCCCCAAAATCACCGCAGTCAAATTCGCAGAAACCTTCAAAACTGAAACGAAAGAAGAAGAAAAGAAACCCGAAAAAGAAGCCGACACCAAAACCACAGAGGCAGAAGCCCAGTCAGATTAGTTTCGCGTCAGGGATTCAGGGCTTCTATCTCCTCAACAGCTTTCAGCCAATTTTCGAGTAGTACCTGTTCTGGAGTAGAATACTACCAGAGTCTTTGTATTGTTCATGCCTTTTCGGCAATAGAATTGGTCTACAAACGCTTCGATGCAGGCTAGATTGCACGCATGTTGGAGAGCTTCTCAACTATGTCCATAAGTTCGGAGTCCACGCCCACAGTTCGTGCAATGTTCGTCAACGTCACGAGACCTACTATGCGTTTCTGATGGATGATGGGCAGCTTCTTGACCTTCTTCTTGAACATCAGGTTTGCCGCTTGATGGACCTCCATCTCAGGTTCTCCCGTGACCAGCCTCTTAGACATGACCTCTGCTACCTTCAACTGCTTTGGATCTTTGCATTTTTCCAGAACTTTCTCCAGCAGATCTAGCTGGGTTACGATTCCTCTTGTCTCTCCCTCGTCTACCACTAGTAGACAGCCGATGCCTTTATGGGTCATCATCTTTACGGCTTCGCTTACGCACGTATTGGACTTGACTGTGACAACGTCTCTGACCATGATGTCTTTTACTTTCACTACTTCCACCACTGATAGGATTGCCACTTTTGGACTTAAGCAGGTGTGTGTAGTGTCCCCATATTGTCAAAAGCCGTTCTTCTTTCATTTGAAAAGCAAGATGATCCAGCTAGATGACTAGCGTTGTTCTGGCCAGTTTTTCGCAGTCGTCTAGGTCCAGTTTGCGCTTGTTCAGAATCGTGTACCGTTCAGGCCTTATCTTCGAGGCCATCTCCAAGGCTTTCACGATGTCTTGGTCTTCTACTCCAAGTTCGAGGGCCGTCGTCGGTGCCTCCAGTTTCTTGAGTGTCTCTCTTATGTGTTCCCAGCCTGCCTCATGCAGATAGGCCATCATTATTGAGCCAACGCCGCATTGCTGGCCGTGCATCGACGAATTAGGCCTTATCATGTCCAATGCGTGGCTGAACATGTGCTCTGACCCGCTGCACGGGCGACTGCTTCCGCCGATGCTCATGGCCACGCCACAGCTGATCAAAGCCTCAAGAAGCACCCTCAAACCCTCCTCACCACCAGGCTTGATCAGTTCAGCGTTCTCCATAACAAGCTGGGCGCTCATCAAAGCCAAGCTGGCAGCATAGCTCCCATAATACTCGCCTCGGTCTTTGTGGGCCAGTTCCCAGTCCTTCACAGCGGTAAACTTCGCGATCACGTCTCCGCAACCGCTCAGCGCAAGACGCCAAGGGGCCTGCATTATTATGTCCGTGTCCGCAATTATGGCTAAGGGCGCTTGAGCCATGACTGAGTATGGTTGTTTGAAGCCCTTCACTGAAGACAGTGGGCTGGCAATGCCGTCATGAGACGCCGTAGTGGGTACGCTTATGAACGGGACTCCCTCATTCGCCGAACTGCATTTGGCCACGTCTATTTTCGTTCCACCGCCCACGCCGAAAACAATCTGCGGCTTCAGCTCCCTGATTCTCTCCCCCACGGCCTGCAAATCCACAACCGTGGCAGTCTCCACAAGAACAGTATTCACAACCAATCCTTCGGATTCAAGCAAGTCCTTGACTGTTTTTCCAGCGATATCAAAAGTCTTCGAACCCGCAATTATCAGCGCCGACTCGGAAAAGCCGAGCATTCCACAAATCTCGGCCACACGCTGAATCGTGCCGTTGCCGACAATTACTTCTCTTGGGAGCTGCATGCGGTGATGTTTCAAAGACAAATCGAATCACTATACTGCCTAATCCTTTCTCTAGTCATAGCGCAATAATGTCTAGAACCATTTAAATCCAACGGTTTCCATGCCTCAGAATGTTGTTTTGTCTTGTTTCGGCAAACCGTAATATTAATAAATCGCATGGGTGTGAATAGATGATGCTACTTCCTTGCGAAGTAATCTCGTGACGCATTTACGTTTTGGGAGAGCAATGAAATGTCAAATAGTGATTCGATAGAAAAGTTGGTGCTGAAAGGCACGACGACCGCTGGCGTCGTCTGCAAAGACGGCGTCATATTGGCCTCTGATACGCGTGTAACAATGGGCATGTACGTGGCCCACAAGCACGGCAAAAAAGTCTACAAAATAGACGACCACTTGGGAATGACCATCGCTGGCACGGTGGCCGACGCACAGTTCACC
>Ga0315280_10009207_pt1 | contig 12740 bp, 11 predicted proteins | sample YL17G06_40_MG_FD_203697 | JGI IMG/M metagenome (GOLD analysis project Ga0315280, IMG submission 203697) | Sediment microbial communities from Yellowstone Lake, YNP, Wyoming, USA - YL17G06_40 | ecosystem: Environmental > Aquatic > Freshwater > Lake > Sediment | place: USA: Wyoming | collected... | reverse complement strand
GGCAAGCCGCCGCGTTTGATCCACCGCGAGTAATGCCTGCTGTGCCGGCCGCTTTCCCCCCGCCGCGCGGCCGGGTATAACTACAGCCACCACGCGCCTGCGGAGGACGGACGATGGCCAAGACGATTGCCTTGCTCGGAGCATTGGACACCAAGGGGGACGAATACGGCTTCGTCAAACGGGGCATCGAAGCCCGCGGCCACAAGACGCTCCTCATCGACGTGGGCGTGCTGGAGCCGCCCCGCACTGCCCCGGACATTCCCCGCACTGAAGTGGCCCGCGCCGCCGGAGTCGACCTGGACGAGCTGGTCCGCAAGCGGGATCGCGGCGAGGCCGTGGCGGCCATGGCCCGAGGCGCCCAGACCCTCATCCCCAACCTCTACGGCGAAGGCCGCTTTGACGGGATCATGGCCCTGGGCGGCGGCGGCGGAACATCGGTCGCCTGCTCGGCCATGCGGGCGCTGCCCCTGGGCGTGCCCAAGGTGATGGTCTCCACGGTGGCCGGGACCGACGTGTCGGGCTACGTGGGCGTCAAAGACATCGTGATGGTCCCGAGCATCGTCGATGTCTCCGGCGTCAATCGCGTCAGCCGCGAGATCTTTGCCCGGGCCGCCGGGGCGATCTGCGGCATGGTCGAGACGGAGGTTCCGCCCGGCGAGGACAAGCCGCTGGTCGTGGCCTCGATGTTCGGCAACAGCACCCCCTGCGTGGACGCGGCCCGGGCGATCCTGGAGGAGGCCGGTTACGAGGTCCTGGTCTTCCACGCGACCGGCACGGGCGGCCGGACCATGGAAAGCCTGGTCGAAGCCGGCCTCATCGCCGGCGTTCTGGACATCACCACGACCGAGTGGGCCGACGAGCTGGTCGGCGGCGTGCTCACCGCCGGGCCCACGCGCCTGGAGGCGGCCGCCCGATCGGGCGTGCCGGCGGTCGTCACGCCGTCGTGCCTGGACATGGTCAACTTCTGGGCCCCGCCCACGGTGCCCAAGCAGTTCGAGGGCCGCAAGTTTTACCAGCACAATCCCAACATCACCCTCATGCGGACCACGCCCGACGAGTGCCGGCGCCTGGGCGAGATCTTCGCCGAGAAGCTGAACCCCAGCGCCGGCCCGGTGACGGTGCTCCTTCCGCTGCGGGGCTGGAGCATGATCGACGCCCCCGGCGGCCCGTTCTGGTGGCCCGAGGCCGATCAGGCGTTCGCCGATGCACTCAAAAAGAACCTCCGGCCGGACATCCCGGTCGTGGAAATGGACGTAAACGTCAACGACGCCGCGTTCGCCCGGCGCTGCGCCGAGACGCTGCTGGAAAACATCCGTTTAGCGGCCGCGCTTGCGCGGCGCTAGGAGAAACACGTATGGGCGAATCCCGTGAATCCATTCTCACCCGTTTCCGCAAGAAAATAGCCGAGGGGAAGCCGATCATCGGCGGCGGGGCGGGCACCGGCATCAGCGCCAAGTTCGAGGAGGCCGGCGGCATCGACCTGATCGTGATCTACAACTCGGGACGCTTCCGCATGTCCGGGCATAGCTCGCTTTGCGGACTTCTGCCCTTCGGCGATGCGAACGCCATCGTGATGGAAATGGCCGCCGAAGTGCTGCCCGTGGTCAAGCAGACGCCGGTATTGGCCGGCGTGTGCGGGACCGATCCTATGCGCCGCATGGAACGCTTCCTCGCCGAAGTCAAGGCGGCCGGATTCGCCGGCGTGCAGAATTTCCCCACGGTGGGCCTCTTCGACGGCGCGTTCCGCGAGAACTTGGAAGAGACCAACCTGGGCTACCAGCGCGAGGTGGAAATGATCCGGCTGGCCCGCGAGATGGACCTGCTGACTACGCCTTATGTCTTCAATCCCGACGAGGCCGTGCGCATGGCTCAGGCCGGGGCCGACATTCTCGTGGCCCACATGGGCTTGACGACCGCCGGCTCGATCGGGGCCAAGACGGCGAAAACGCTCGATCAGTGCGTGCCGCTGATTGACGCCATGGCCGCGGCCGCCCGCAAGGTCCGCGGCGACGTGCTCGTCCTGTGCCACGGCGGCCCGATCGCCGAGCCTGAGGATGCCGCGTTCATCCTTGAGCACTGCCCGACAATCGACGGGTTCTACGGGGCGAGCTCCATGGAGCGGCTTCCCACGGAGCGGGCGATCCGCGAGCAGACGGAGAAGTTCACTCGGATCGGCAAGACCTGAATAGCCATGCGTGATTCCGGGAGGGCGAGGCTCCTGCCGAGCCGGCTGAAGGGCCGGACATCGCGACCGAAATCATGGCTCGGCAGGGGCCTCGCCCTCCCGGAATCGTGAAACCCGATTTAGCTGCATCCATCGGGTACCGGCAGCGGGCGGGCTGCGGGGCCTCACCGACGGAACGGCACTCGTTTGGCGCGTCGGGGGGGTATAGGGCAAACGCGATGCACCGGGCTATAATAGCGGCCGGATTGGACCGTGGGGCAGGTTGCCAACCTGCCCCCACCAGGCATGATTTCGGTCTTTGACGAAAGGCGGTTCGCATGTGGCTCTTTGCTCAGGAAGTTGCCAGCGGATATTGGGAAAGGCTCTTCGGCGGGGCACTCTCCGCAGCGCTGTTCGGCCTGATCGGGATCGGCCTCTTGCTGTTGGGCTACTGGTTGTTTGACCTGATCACGCCGCGCATCGACGTGCAGAAAGAACTCTGCGAGAAGAACGTGGCGGTGGCGCTCGTGATCGCCGCCGTGCTCATCGGAATCGCCTACATGGCCGCCCACGTCGTCAGTAGTTAAGGCGAGGAAGGGCCGGTGAACCGACTCACCAAACAAATCGGCCTGGTCCTCATCTCCTCCTCCCTGATCCTCCACGGCTGCGAGCGGTCGCTCACCAAGGAGGAAAAGAAGAAGGAGGAAGAGCAGGCCGCCGCCACTTCGGGTGGCGCGGGAACCAGCGGGACCCACGGCTACCACTCCGGCCCCTCCCACTTCTACTACGGCAGATCACCCTATCCTTCCGGGACCACCGGCATCCGCACCGGGACCTCAAGTTTCTCGGGCACCAGCACGAGTCGCGGCGGCAGCCGCTCCGGCACGAGCGTTTCCGCTCGCGGCGGATTCGGCGCCGCCGCTCACGGGGTCAGCTCCTGATGCGCCGCCACCAGACTCAGCCCCGCGCCGACTGGCAAAAGATCGTCGAGTCGCAGGGGATGTACTACCACACCGCCGACGGCGTGCCCTATTGGGACGAATCGGCCTACTACGAGTTCACGCCGGGGCAGATCGACACGTTGGAGAAGGCCACTTACGCGTTGGACCAGATGTGCCACACGGCGGTCGAGCACGTCCTGGGCAACAACCTTCTGGAAAAGTTCCTGATCCCCTCGGAGTACCACCAGTACATCCGCGACTCCTGGGAAGAGGACGAGCACTCAGTCTATGGCCGCTTCGATCTGGCCTACGACGGCTCCGGCGACCCCAAGCTCCTGGAGTACAACGCCGACACGCCCACGGCGCTTCTGGAAGCGGCGGTGATCCAGTGGCACTGGCTTAAGGATAACTTCCCCCACTCCGACCAGCTCAACTCGATCCACGAGCGGCTTTTGGAGGTCTGGAAAGTCCTGGGGCAAGAGCGGCCGGGAACCATGTACTTCACCTCGCTCTCCGGCTGCGTCGAAGACTACATGACCGTCAACTACCTCCGCGACGTGGCCATCCAGGCCGGCTGCCAGACGGCCCACATCCACGTCGAGGACATCGGCTGGAACGCCGGCCGCCGGGCCTTCACCGACAAGGACGAGAAGCCGATCCAGAATTGCTTCAAGCTCTACCCCTGGGAATGGATGCAGCGGGACCAGTTCGGGCCGCACCTGCCGGAGAGCCGCTGCCGCTGGCTGGAGCCGCCCTGGAAAGCGATTCTCAGCAACAAGGCGATCCTGCCGATCCTCTGGGAGCTTTTCCCGGAGAACCCTTACTTGCTGGAGGCGTCCTTCGAGCCGCTCCCGCACGGCGACTACGTGCGCAAGCCGATCTTCGGGCGCGAAGGGGCCAACCTGCAGGTTTTCAAGCAGGGCAAGCTCTTCCTGCAAACCGACGGGCCCTACGAAGGCCCGGCAATCTACCAGGAGGTCTGGCCGCTCCCGTGCTTTGACCGGAAGTACTATGCCTGCACCGGCAGTTGGATCGCGGGCGGCTGGTCCTGCGGCATCGGCATCCGCGAGGACGAGAGCCTCGTGACCGGCAATTTGAGCAGGTTTGTGCCGCATCTTTTTTGAACTTTCCGCGTCGTTGGCGGGAATCTAGAATAGAAGTAAGGAGCCTCCGATTGCACTGCGAGCTTGTCGGCGGTATACTCGAACCGTTCGAAGACGCGTCACGTCGTCCAGAGGGTTATCTGATCCGGCAGCGCAAGAGGTGACGAATGCAGATCGTGGACGAAACGATCAAGAACACGGCCACCGATCGCCTGAAGGACCTCGAAGAGCATCTCGCGGGGGATGTGGCATTCTTCTACGGGCTCATCGACGTCTCCGTGATACGTCTCTTTCGAGATTTCATCGAGCGCATGGCGGCCGCCAAGCCCGCTGGCCGTGAAAGGCTCGTCCTATTCCTAAACACCGCAGGCGGCACGGCGGAGGCCGCCGAGAAAATGGTGGAGATCATCCGGCATCACTATCGCGAAGTCTTCTTTGTGGTTGCGGATTTCGCCTTCTCGGCGGGCACGATCCTTTGTATGTCGGGTGACCGCATCTACATGGACTATTCCTCTTCGCTTGGCCCGATCGATCCGCAGGTCTGGAACGGCAAGGAATTGGTACCAGCCCTTGGCTACCTGGACAAGGTCGAGGCGCTCCTGAACAAGGCCGCGAGCGGACAACTGACGAACGCGGAGTTCCTCATTCTCCAGAATCAGGATTTGGCCCTTCTCTCCCAGTACGAGCAGGCGCGAGATCTTATGGTGACCCTCCTCAAAACGTGGCTCGTGGAGTTCAAGTTCCGCGACTGGGAAGTCCACCGTACTGATCCGACAAAGAGGGGCCAGGCCGTTACGGAGGAAGAGAAGCAAGAGCGGGCCGAGCAGATTGCACGCATGTTGGGTGATAACAAACGCTGGCTGTCGCATAGGAGGATGATCGGTTCCAGCACCATGACACGCGTCTTAAGGCTTGAGATCAACGACTACTCCGCGGACGACGCGCTCCGGACGCTCGTTCGTTCCTATAACGACCTACTGACCGACTACGTCGCGCGCAACGGCTTTTCGCTCTTCATGCACAGCCGCGAGTTCTTCTGACAGGAGGTGATGATGGCGATCGTTGAAGATTTGAAGAAGGCCGTAGCCAAGTTCCCGGCAGGTACTCGGGATCCGGAGGAGCTCGTGCGACTCCAGCGGTTCTTTAGGGAGATGAAGGACGCGGGAGTCGCGAGGACTCGCGAATACAACCTCCCCCCGCCCGACACGATCGGACGTTCCATGCTACAGGTGAGGCGCAAAGCCACCTGACAATCGCGTCAAGCTGACGGCTGATCAGCCGTCAGCGGTCAGCGATCGCGCGGTGGGCTGAAAGGTAGCCACTGAAAGCTGATAGCTGAGAGCCGATCCCTTGACGGCTAGACACCGCCCGCCCAGTGTAGTTTACTGACGGATCCGTGTCTCTCCGTAAGGCTCCAAAAAGGCTACCGCGAACATGGTACGCACGCGATTTGCCCCCAGTCCGACGGGGTACCTACACATTGGGGGGGTACGGACTGCGCTTTTCTGCTGGCTCTTCGCCCGTCGTCATGGTGGGCAATTCATCCTCCGCATCGACGACACCGACCAAGAGCGGAACGTGGAGGAGGCCCTCGAGCCGATCCTCCGCGGGCTGCGTTGGCTAGGGCTTGATTGGGACGAAGGGCCGGAGGTCGGCGGCCCGCACGCCCCCTACTACCAGTCGCAGCGCTCGGCCCGACACCAGGCGGCAGTCGAGGAGTTGCTCAAGCGGGGCGCAGCGTATCGCGACTATGCCACGCCCGAGGAAATCAGGGCAGAGCGAGAGGCGGCCGAGCGGGAGAAGCGCGATTTCCGCTACAGCCGCCGCTGGATGGCAGAGACCGCCGCCGACCGCGCCCGCTTCGAGGCCCAGTCGCGCAAGCCGGTCGTGCGTCTGAAGATGCCCCAGCAGGGGACGTTGGTCATTGAGGACCTCGTGCGCGGCAGGGTCGAGGTCGAGTGGGCGCGGGAGCAGGACCACGTGATCCAGCGGGCCGACGGCTCGTGCCTCTACCACCTCGCCAGCGTGGTGGACGACCACGACTTTGAGATCACCCACGTGATCCGCGCGGAAGAGCACCTCTCGAACACGCCGCGGCAGGTGTTCATCCTCGAGGCCTTGGGCTACGAGCGGCCGCAGTATGCCCATCTGCCGTTCGTTGCGGAGCCGGGGAGCAAGACCAAACTGAGCAAGCGAAAGCTGGACAAGTACCTGAAGAACCGCGACTTCGCCCAGTTGGTCGAGCACGGCCGGAAGATCGCCGCCGCGATGGGACTCCAGACGAATCCCGACACGTTCAACCCGGTGATCACCGATTTCTACGAGCAGGTCGGCTATCTGCCCGAGGCGATCATCAATTACCTGGCCCTCTTGGGCTGGGCGCTGGACGACAAGCGCGAGGACTTCACGATCCAAGAGCTGACCGAGCACTTCTCGCTCGACCGGGTGAACAAGGCCCCGGCGAGCTTCGACCCCAAGAAGCTCTGGGCGTTTCAGGACCGCCACATGCAGCGTTTGTCGATCGATCGCAAGGTCGAGTTGGTGGTTCCCTTTTTGCAGCGGGCCGGCTGGGTCCCCACGCCGCTCCCCGACGCGCTGCGGCCGAAGACCGCCCAGATCGTCACCGCCGCGGGCGACCGGATCAAGACCGCGGGCGACATCCTGAACTACAACGAGTTCTTCGTGGCGGACGACCGGTTGCCGTACGACGAGAAGGCATTCGACAAGGCTTTGCGCAAGCCCGGTGCCGCGGCATTGCTCGAAAAATACAAGTCGAACTTGGCGGCCGCGGAGCCATTCGAGGCCGAGGCGATGGAAGCCATGACGCGGCGGTTTGCCGAACAGGAAGGCATCAAGGTCAACGAAATCATCCACGCGCTTCGCGTGGCCGTCACCGGAAAATCGGTCGGCTTTGGGCTGTTCGACAGCATGGCGGTCGTGGGGAAGGAGGGGTGCCTTCGGCGGATCGAGCGGGCGTTGAACCGAAATAAGTAGTCCTAAGGGCCGTTTACGGCCCTTTCCGCGCGAGCGGTGATAGGCCCGGCGTTTACGCCGGGCCGCTGGCAGGCCGACGCGGATCATTTGAAGTGTTTGTGACGAGACAGGCCCGTTCACGGGCCTTTGGCCTGAAGACGTTTCAGCGGCTGCGCGTGCGTTCCGAGGAGAAAGCGATGTCGCGGAACTACTACAGCGAGATGAATCTCCATTTGAACTGGCACACCAAGAATAGCGCGCCACTCTTGACTGCGGAAGTCGAGGCGCTGGCCCATCGTTGTCTCCGGGAGAGGCCGATCGGCACCGAAGGGATCTTTGTTCACGAGATCGGCGGCACGGACACGCACGTCCACCTGTGCGTGACGCTCCCGCCGACGATCTTGATCTCGGACTTCGTGGGCCAGTTGAAGGGCGCTTCGTCGTATGAAGTGAACCGGCGGCTGGGCCTCCGCAGCAAGGTCCTGCAATGGCAGACGGGGTATGGCGTTGTCAGCTTGGGGACCAAGGACATTCCGTGGTTGAAGCGTTACATTCAGAACCAACGACAGCATCACGCGCAGGGCACGGTCCATGAACGACTGGAGAGGACCGCCGAGTCGGAAGGAACATCTCCTGAAGCCCCGTAAACGGGGCTGTGGTTGTTGAAGGTAACTTGCGGCGAGGGGCCGCTACCGGGCGACCCGGCGTAAACGCCGGGCCTGAAGAAGAAAACGCCCGTCAACGGGCGTGAGTAGGGAGTTCTGTTGCGTCGTCCAGCGACCCGGCATAAATGCCGGGCCGAATACGGAGTGAAACGCCCGTAAACGGGCGTTGGGTATTCCGAAAACACACATACGACACGTGCAAAGATGAGCACAACCAGTCCCGCCCCGCCTACCGATTTCATCCGCGAGATCATCCTGGAGCACAACCGCACCGGGCGCTTCGGCGGCCGCGTACACACGCGGTTTCCGCCGGAGCCGAATGGGTATTTGCACATCGGCCATGCCAAGTCGATCTGCCTAAATTTCGGCATCGCCCGGGAGTTCGGCGGCAAGTGCAACCTGCGGTTCGACGACACCAATCCCAGCAAGGAGGACGTGGAGTACGTCGATTCGATCAAGGAGGACGTGCGCTGGCTGGGCTTTGACTGGGAGGACCGCGAGTTCTACGCCTCGGACTACTTCGGCCAACTCTACCAGTGGGCGATCCAGATGATCGAGGCCGGCAAGGCGTATGTCTGCGACCTTACGGCCGACGAGGTTCGCGACTACCGCGGCACGCTGACCGAGCCGGGCCGGGAAAGCCCGTGCCGCAACCGCTCGATCGAGGAGAACCTGGACCTCTTCGAGCGCATGCACGCCGGCGAGTTCCCCGACGGCTCGCGCACGCTCCGGGCGAAAATCGACATGGCGTCGCCCAACCTCAACATGCGCGACCCGGTCATGTACCGCATCCTCCGCGCCACGCACCACCGCACGGGCGACAAGTGGTCCATTTACCCCATGTACGACTACGCCCACGGGCAATCCGACTCGATCGAGCGGATTACCCATTCGATCTGCACGTTGGAGTTCGAGAACCACAGGCCCTTATACGACTGGTACATCCAGGCCCTGGGCATCTACGCCCCGCAGCAGATCGAGTTTGCCCGGCTCAACCTGACTTATACGGTGATGAGCAAGCGGAAGCTGCTGGAGCTGGTGCAGGGCGGATACGTGCGCGGCTGGGACGACCCGCGGCTGCCGACCATCTGCGGCCTGCGGCGGCGCGGCTACACGCCCGAGGCGATCCGCGGCTTTTGCTCCCGCATCGGCGTGGCCAAGGTGGAAGGCGTGATCGACATCGCGCTGTTGGAGCACTGCATCCGCGAGGACCTGAACAAGCGGGCCCCGCGGGTCATGGCGGTGCTGCGCCCGCTGCGGCTGGTGATCGACAATTACCCCGAGGGTCAGGTCGAGGAGCTCGACGCGGTGAACAACCCGGAAGACGAGACGATGGGGACGCGCAAGGTACCGTTCTCCCGCGTGCTCTACATCGAGCAAGACGACTTCCGCGAGGTGCCGCCGAAGAAGTATTTCCGCCTCTCGCCGGGCCGAGAGGTGCGGCTGCGGTGGGCGTACCTGGTCCGCTGCGTCGAGACGGTCAAGGATCCGAAGACCGGCGAGGTGATCGAAGTCCACTGCACCTACGACCCGGAAACCCGCGGCGGCACTACTCCCGACGGCCGCAAGGTCAAGGGGACGATCCATTGGGTCTCGGCCGCGCACGCCGTGCGGGCCGAGGCGCGGCTTTACGACCAGCTCTTCACCAAGCCGGACCCGGACGACGTTCCGCAAGGGCAGGACTTCAAGGCCGGGCTGAACCCGAACTCGCTGGAGACGCTGTCGTGCTACGTCGAGCCGAGCCTGGCCGGGGCCAAGCCGGGGACCCGTTTCCAGTTCGAGCGGCTCGGGTATTTCTGTGCGGACACCGATTCGACCGACGGGCTGCCCGTTTTCAACCGCACGGTGACGCTGCGCGACACGTGGGCGAAGATCGAGAAGGCAGAGGGCCGCCGCGTTGCGGAATGGTGACCGCGTTGCCAAATGGCATCAGACGGCCACTCCGCCCGGGACTGAGCGCGCCGAACTCTCGCGCGGTGCTGCGTTTTCCTCGGCTCGCTTCGGGCGTTCTCACGCGCGACTGCTTGCCCGTCCCGGTCTTTTGACGCACCGCGGGGCGTGACCTACCTTTGAGTAGGTGGGACCTCTCGTCCGCAGTCGGGCGGGCGAAAGCCGGTGCGCGGCCTCAGCGCGCCGTTTGCGGGCCCTATCTGGGAGTCCCCGGACCCGAGACGCGCATCGATGGCTGAAAGTCCACTCTCCCAAGCCGAAGCGGAACTGGCGGCGGCCGGCGCCGACGCCCTGTTCCCCGCAGCCGCGGGCGTGGCCAAGGTGGACGCGCTGCTGGCGGAGTTGGACCGCGAGACGCCCCAGAGCGTTCTCTCGCCCGCCGTCTTCACTCCTCAAGCCGACAATCAGTTGGTCCAGGTCCGCCTGGGGATCGCCAGCAGCTTGTTTGCGGCGCTTCGCTGCCGGTATGCCGGCGCGGCGAGTCACTCCCTGCGGGTAGCGCTAAGTTGCTCGACGTGGGCGCTCAGGCAAGGACTCCCGGCGCAGGTCCGGGATGCCATCGAGGTGGCCTCGCTGTTGCACGACGTGGGCTACGTGGGAATCCCGGACCAGGTGCTCTTGAAGCCCGGCCCGCTGGACCCCGACGAGACGCGGATCGTCGAGCAGTCGCGGAAGATGTCGGCGGAGATTCTCCACAACGCGTGCGCGGACCGGGCGATTCTGGAGATCGTGGAGAACGTGGGGGCATGGTTTGACGGCTCCCGGGGCGGATACGGCTGTTCGGGCAGTTCGATTCCGCTGGGGGCGCGGATGCTGGCCGTCGTCGAGGCCTTCGACTCGATGACCTCCGACCACGTCTTCCGCCGGGCGATGTCGCAGGAGCGGGCGATTCAGGAGCTGTTCCGGTCGGCGGGGACGCAGTTCGATCCCGGCCTGGTGCCGCAGTTTGTGGATCTCCAGACGGGCGACCAGACGGCCTGGCGCCGCGACGTGGCCCAGCGATGGCTCCACTCGCTCAGCCCGGAAACCGTCAACTCGTACTGGGAGCTGACGACGGTGGCTGCCCCGGCGGTGCCTCCGGAGACCCAGAGCCTCTTTGGCGCCCGGCTGCTGGACAACATGCACGACGCGGTGGTGTTCGTCGATGCGTCGATGCGGATCCAGCAGTGGAACCACGGGGCGGAGCGGCTGACGGGAATCACCGCTTCGAGCGTCTGCCACCGCCCCTGGTCGCCCACCCTGGTACACGTGCAGAACGAAAAAGGGGAATGGATCGACGACGAGGATTGCCCGGTGGCCTGCGCCCTGCACTCCAAGGTGCAGTCGCTCAGACGGCTGACGATCACCGGGCGTGCCGGGCGGCCGGTTTCCGTGGACACCCACGCCATTCCCGTGGCGGACGGGGACGGCAGCGCGCTGGGGGTGGTGCTCTTGATGCACGACGCCTCCCCGGAGGCCTCGCTCGAGGAGCGGTGTCAGAGTCTCCACGCCAAGGCGACCCGCGACTCCCTCACGCAGGTGGCCAACCGCGCCGAGTTGGATCGCGTTCACGAAATGTTCGTGGGGGCCCACAAGGAACGCCAGATCGCTTGCAGCCTGATCATGTGCGATCTGGACCACTTCAAGCAGGTCAACGACACGTACGGCCATCCGGCCGGCGACGACGTGATCCGGAGCCTGGCGACCTTGCTGAAGGACTCGTGCCGGCCCGGCGATCTGGTGGCTCGCTACGGGGGAGAAGAGTTCGTCGTGCTCTGCGCGGCCTGCGACAACGCCGCGGCGGCCCGCCGGGCCGAGCAGGTCCGCAAGCGATTCGGTCAGATCCGCCACGAGAGACTCCAAGGGTGCACCGTCACCGCCAGCTTCGGCGTCACCGAAATCCAGCCGGGCGACACCGCCGCCACCATGCTCCGCCGCGTCGACCGGGCGCTCTTGTTGGCGAAGCAGAAGGGGCGGAACGCCGTCGTCCAACTGGGAATCGGCTCCGAAGGCGACAAGCCGGAACCGACGAGCGGCTGGTGGCGCCGCAAGGCCTCAGAACCGGCGCTGGTGCTCCAGCAGAACCTCGTGACCCCCGTCCCGGTCAGCTTGGTCGTGGAGAAGCTGCGAGGATTCGTCGCCGATCACCGGGCCACCATCGTCAAGATCGACAGCAACCAGGTGGACCTGCAGATCGAGGATCACTGCCAGGGCCGTCTGCGGCGGGCCTGCGACCGGCCGATCGGCTTTTCGATTCACCTGGAGTTCGTTGAGGAAGGGCTCGAAAAGCCGGAAGTCCCCGCCCGCGCTCCCACGGCCGCCTCTTGGACCCGGATTCACGTGGCGATCCGCCCCCAACGGGACCGGGACCGCCGCCGAACCGACGCCGCCGAACAAGCCCGCGAGGTCCTAATCAGTCTCCGTTCGTATCTGATGGCAACCGAGGAAGACCCGCCGAGCCACGGGGGAGTCCTCCGCCGGTCAGTCCGGTTCCTCGTCCCCTGGCTGATGAAACCCTGACGCTGCCGGACCGGAGGAAACATGGGCCGCATCGGAGCCATTCTCTCGGGGACCGAAGTCCGGCTGCTCAGCCGCCTGGCGGACGCCAACGCCGCGGCCGCCTTGAACGCTCTTCACCTGGCCACGCAAAAGCGGATCAACTCCCCCAGCGACGACCCTTCGACCTTCCTTGCCCTGAGCGGCCTGCAGAGCCGCCTCGACCTGGTGCGGGCCACGATGAGCAACGTGACCGCCGCCAGCAGCATGGTCACTCAGGCCCAGTCGGCGATCAACGAAATCAAGACGCAGCTCGATACCATCCGCACCGAGCTGCTCAAGGACGAAAACCGGGGGCTGACGCCCTCCGAGCGGGCCGAGTCGCAGGCGGTCATCGACGACGCCGTCGCCCAGATCGACATTCTGTCGGATTTTGTGATCGACGGCCGCCGCCTGTTGGACGGCTCCG
>Ga0315280_10009206_pt1 | contig 12740 bp, 11 predicted proteins | sample YL17G06_40_MG_FD_203697 | JGI IMG/M metagenome (GOLD analysis project Ga0315280, IMG submission 203697) | Sediment microbial communities from Yellowstone Lake, YNP, Wyoming, USA - YL17G06_40 | ecosystem: Environmental > Aquatic > Freshwater > Lake > Sediment | place: USA: Wyoming | collected... | reverse complement strand
AACTACTACTTCAGTCGATTCGGTTTAGACGTGCGAAGTGTTCGCTATCCCGGCATCATAAGCAGTGAGACCCCTCCAGGCGGGGGCACGACAGACTACGCTGTGGAAATATTCTATGAGGCAGTCAAAAAGAAGCGGTACACATGCTTCGTTAGAGAGGACACGGTGTTGCCAATGATGTACATGCCCGACTGCATCAAGGCAGCCATAGATTTGATGGAGGCTGATTCGTCTAAAGTAAAGCATCGCACTAGCTACAACGTGGCTGCAATGAGCTTCTCTGCTAGAGAGTTAACTGCAGAAATTAAAAAGTATATTCCAGCATTCAAATGCGAATACAAACCTGACTTTAGACAGAAGATTGCGGATTCTTGGCCAATGTCAATAGATGACAGCATAGCCCATATAGAGTGGGGCTGGAAACCAACGTATGATTTGGCTTCTATGACAAAGGATATAATAGAAAAACTGACAAGGAAATTTACAGCTGAAAGCTAGAAAGAGTTAAGAGAATGGGTGAAGATTATGGAAAAAGAGGCATGTAAAATGCGAAATCCCATCACTTTCTTACGGGAAGAATATACAGAACTGGTAAAAAATGAGCTTGACTGGAAACTTCGAGTTCTGCAGGGTCCAAGTACACCTTGGTGTACCGTTGACGGGAAAAAGGTTCTGATGTTTTGTTCTAATAACTATTTGGGCCTTAGCAATCATCCGCGATTGAAAGAAGCAGCAATAAAAGCCATTCAAACTCACGGTGCTGGCTCTGGCTCTGTCCGTCCAATCGCTGGAAATATGGATTTGCATGTGGAACTTGAAAAGCGGCTGGCAAGATTTAAACGTGCAGAGGCTTCACTCGTTTATCAGACAGGCTTCGCAGCTAATGCAGGCTTAATTCCACAACTGGCTGGTAAAGACGATTTAATTATAAGTGATGAGCTTAATCACGGCAGCATAATTGACGGTGTAAGACTATCACACGCAGAAAGAGCGGTTTACAAGCATTCGGACATGCAGGATTTACAACGCGTTTTAGGCGAAGCGGAAAAGCATTCACCACCATATACGCGGATTCTAATAATCACAGACGGCGTCTTCTCCATGGACGGCGACATAGCTCCTCTGGACGGGATAGCCAAACTATGCGCAGAACACGGCGCCATGGTCTTTGTGGATGATGCTCACGGTGAAGGTGTATTGGGCGAAGGAGGAAGAGGCATCGTTTCACACTTTAGGCTAAGCCGTGACAAGGTTCATGTAGAAATGGGCACTTTCTCAAAGGCTTTCGGCGTGGTAGGCGGTCACGTTTCAGGTTCCAAAGACCTAATTAACTTTGCATACAACAAGTCGCGAACTTGGCTCCTTAGCGGGTCGCATCCACCTGCGGTCGCGGCTGCGTGTATAGCTGCTATTGACGTTTTGGAAAGCGAACCGCAACACGTGCAAAAGTTGTGGGAAAACACCAGATATTTCAAGAAGGTCATGAAGGATTTAGGCTTCGACATAGGCAACAGCCAAACTCCAATAACCCCTGTCATCGTTGGCGAAAGCGGCGTCGCGAAAAAATTAAGTGCAAGGCTTTTTGAAGAAGACGTTTTTGCCTTGCCCATTATCTATCCGATGGTTGCGCGTGATAAAGCGCGAATAAGAACTATTATGAACGCTGCCTTAACACGGGAAGACTTAGGCTTCGCCATAAACGCCTTCGAGAAAATTGGAAAAGAACTACACATAATTTAGCTATTCATCCTTCATTTATTGCAGTCTTATCTCTAATTCTATTAATAGTTGAGTGAAAACAATGGATGTTAAAACCGCTAAGAAACTTCTTCGTGAAGAAATTTGGAATAAACTTGAAACAAGTGGTGTTGCGAGGTTTCCGCTCCCATGTTATGGGCGTATCCCAAACTTTGTTGGTTCTGATAAGGCTGCAGAGAAGGTTAGGCTCCTAAAAGAATGGAAAGAGGCGCGCATTGTGTTTGTTAATCCAGATTACGCCCAGCAAAAAGTTAGGGCATACGCCCTATTAGACGGAAAAGTCCTTGTTATGGCCTCACCGAAGCTGAAACACGGCTATGTTGTGGTCGACCCAAAAGACGTTAAAGGCGTGGAAAGCTTTGCCTCCACAATAAGAGGAGTCTTCAAATATGGAAAAAACGTCGACGCCCAAGCCATTCCAAAACCAGACTTAATCGTTGAGGGCTCCGTTGGCGTTGACATGCGAGGGCATAGACTTGGAAAAGGGCACGGGTATGGCGATGTGGAAATAACAACCTTGAAAAACATGTTTGGAGCGGTTCCCGTCTTAACCACTGTTCACGACATACAAGTTGTTGAAAATGTTCCATTTGAGGAAAAAGACGAAAAAGTTTCAATAACTGTGACGCCAACAAGAATTATTCGAGTTTAGCGTTCAGCTTATGATTTCTATTTTAATCTAATGGCATGTGTTCTGTATCTTTGGATAGAGAAAGGCTTAGATTGGTTTTCCTGTGGCTTTATATATAGCGTTGAAAGCCAGTTCTTTCCTACCCGCTGCTTGTGCTATTTCTTTTTGCAGTTTCTTCGCGTCAACAGGACAATTTTTGGAGATTTCTTCAATAAACTTTCTTAAATCACCCTCGTTGAGGTGGCAACTTAATGTTAATTCTTCAATAACTTCCTTTGAGGTCCTTGAGTCGCCATAGCAACTTTCGCTTAATTCCTCCAGTATAAACTCCAAAACCTTTGGATCTAAATTACACTTAGAGCTCAATTCTTTTGCCCATTTTGAACTCATGCTGTTCACTTCCTAATTACAGACAAGTTTTGATTAAGTATAAAGGTTATTTTATTTAAGTATTGGCTTTATTGGCGTAGTTTTTCTAAAGTCTTGTCAACATCTTTAAGTCCAAGTGTTTTGAGAGCTTCTGTTTTTGGAATGCCGTTTTCATCCCATCCAACTGCTTCATAATACCTTCTTTTTTCCTCTTCAACCTTAGCCTTATCAGCAGTTTTTCCCTTGTATGGTCCAGAAGGTAAAGGCTCGTAAAATCTCGGCGGGTTAGCATCGTCAATTTTGGGTTTCCATTTTAGGTCTGGTCCACCCAAGAGCAGCATTGCCCTCTGCAATTGCAATATTCTCAATGCTTTGGTTTTGAACCATTCCCTTCGTGTCAGTTCTATGCCTGTAACTGCTTGGTAAAAATCAAATTTGACTTTACGTGGCACACCGAAACTGTTGAAATTGCAGTAGACGCCTGAATCGTTAAAAATCTCTCCTAACTCGCTTCCAGATCCATCCAGTGGCAAACCAGTTGTAGATGTGTGGTCTCCGCCTTGAACTGAGCAAACGTAAGAAATCGCTTCTGGATAGTCTTTTCCGCTGCGGATTCCGTGGGCACCGATGCTTATGCCCTTAGACTGAACAGCATATTTTAGAACATCCACTTTCTTCATTTTTCCAATCTTCAATGCTGCACGATAGGTTCCCTCAGCCAACAAGTCACCTACACCTTCCCTAAAAGCGATTTTTTTAGCCAAGGCGGCGAAGGCTTCGGCATCACCCCATTTGAGTTCTATGCCGTCTAAATCCTTCTTTGTCAGTATCCCCCTTTGAAACAGCTCAGCGGCAAAACCCATCACATTTCCTGTCTGTATGCCACATAAGCCTAAATCCTCGATAGTGGATGCGAGAAACACGTTTTCTTCTGGAGTGAAGACTCCTAGGTTTGGACCCAAATAGGCTTGCATTTCATAGTCTGGATTGTCACTTATTGCTCCTTTGAACTTTCCAGTCTTAACCATGGCTATCTTTAAGCAGCAGGTTGGGCAGCCAAAATCACTCCAAGACTGTTTTATCCAAACTCTATTCTCAAATTGGTCAACGCCGAAACTTCTTTCATCGTGCCACTCATCCTGCCAGTTTCGGACAGGTTCAGAACTTGTTTTTGCTCCAAATTCGTAGCCGCCTGCACCAGTTCCCCAGCGCCTCCACAGTTCGCTTTCATAAGCGTTGTTGTTTATGACTTGGATTAGTCGCTTCACCTTTTTCAGGTCAGCCGCTTCAGGCAACGGTCCAGTGCCCTTGACAGCCACTGCCTTTAGCTTTTTGGAACCCATAACCGCGCCGTAACCGCCATAACCCGCTGCATGAGTCCATTTCGCTGCGACGACTGCTGTCCGCACTTTGTTTTCACCTGCTGGACCAATATACAATACTGCTGGTTCTTTCCATTCTCCGTATTTTGGAAAACGCTTTTTCAGAAATTCTCTACATTCATTCGTGAGAATTCTAACTGTCTGTTTTGCGTCTTTACCCCAAACATGACTTGCGTCGCTAACTTCAACGTCAGAATCCTTAACAAGCAAGTAAACCGGCTTTTCAGCTTCGCCGTTTACGATTATGCCGTCATAACCAGCACATCTTAGCTCAACCCCAAATTCTCCGCCTACCGTTGAGCCTACCATGCCATTGCTTTGCGGAGACTTACCTGACACGCATGTTCTGCCACCTGGGAAATATCCTGTTAACGGGCCAGTTAAGAACAGAAGTAGGTTTTCTGGGCCTAACGGGTCTATTGTTTCCCATTTTGTGCCTAATCTGTCCCAGAGAATTTTTGCTGCTAAGCCTCTGCCGCCGACGTAATTCTTCAAAACCTCATCTTCAAGTACTAGCTCTTTGGTTTTTTCTGTTGAAAGATTGACTTCAAGGAACTTTCCTGCATAGCCCAAAATCACAGTAATTCCTCCACTTTTTCTCCATACATTTTAAAAGCTAAATCTCGCGTTATCTCTTCTGGTGTTCGTGCATAAAGCTTGTAGGCGCGATCTCCTCTAGAAACTTTTTTTAGCACATTCCACCCGCCTTCTTGACAAACTTTCACGCATTGCGGGTTTCCTTTACATAAGTCGCAGATTATGATGTAACTCTCTGTTGGGTGCATGTGTGGGATTCTACCAGGGCAAGCGTCTATACATTTTCCGCAGGCAATGCAGGCTTTGGTTTTTACCTGAACTGCGCCTGTTTTCTTGCTTATTGAAAGTGCATTGACTGGACATGCCTCTACACATGGATAGTCTTCGCATTGGGCGCAAAAGTGTGGAAAATCTGCCCCTGGAACAAGCATGAAAACTCTTATTCTTGAGGCTTCTGGCCATATGCGGTTTTCATGGAAAAGCGAGCATGCTATTTCGCATTTTCTACAACCGCTGCATTTGGATAAGTCTCTTGCTATCCAAATTGGTTCTTTCTTTGTCGGCAATTTTTGGCACTCTCAAAACATTGTAGATTTTCCTTAGGATTTCTTCCATTTAAAGATGGTGCTTGTTGTGCTAATATCTTAAATGTTACTTTATAGATTCAGTTATGAAGGAAAGCTTACAGGTTGGAAATGTAGAATTGGCTACGTGGTACGAGCTCTTGGGCGTTTTATTTACTTCCTTTGGTTTAAATCTTATACCCTTTGCTGGCCCTTCAAACCTTCTAATAGCGTCTAATACTGCTTTACTTCTCGATGCAGACCCGTTTACAATAGGCTTCCTCGTAGCTTTCGGCTCAACCTCGGCGAAGTTTATTCATTATTTAGTTATGTTCTTCCTCAGCGGTTTCATAGGCGAAAAAAGCAGAAAACGTCTTGACATTGCGGGGTTAAAGATTAAACGATGGGCTTTCCTTGCGCTTTTTGCAGTAGCAAGCACTCCGCTTCCTGATGAGCCAGTGGTTATACCTTTAGGCCTTTTGAAATATAGCCCAATCAAGTTTTACCTCGCCTATTTTTTGGGTAAACTTTCTATAGCCATCCTTGGGGCTTACCTAGCAAAGTTCGGCCAACAGTTTTTAGCCCCATGGGTAAACCCGGAAATTCTCATGGTAGCTTCCATTGTTCTGACCATACTAGTGACAATTGTGTTATTAAAACTCGATGTGAAGAAGATCGCAGAGAAAATTTTCAAAAGAAAGGTTGTTTGAATTTTTCGTAAAATGTACAATTCTTGTCATGCGTTTGCATTAGAAAGGATTGTTTAGAGAGGGTAGACAGAAAAGACCTTAGATTAAAATAGCAAGGGCGCTGGTAGAGATAAATGAACTGTCTGGATTGCTTGAGTATGTCCGAAAACATGGGTTGCTAATTCTTAAAAAGCAAGAATATACCTAAATTAGAAGGTTGGGGAAAAGATGTGGGGGTCATAGTTGATCTACATATTCATGGCCGTTACAGTCGTGCCACAAGCCAAAGAATGTGCGTCGAAGAAATAGCTCGTTTTGCAAGAATTAAGGGCTTAAACATCGTGGGCACGGGAGATTTTACACATCCGAAATGGCTTAAAGAGCTACAAGAAACCCTTGTTCCTGAATTGGATATAGGCTTGTATACGGTTGCAAGAAATCCAGAGTCACCTCTATACTTCATGATAACGACAGAGGTAAGCACCATATTCACTTTTGAAAACGAAGTTAAGAAGGTTCACCACGTCATTTTAACGCCCAGCATAGAAACCGCCATTCAAATCAACGATAGACTGGCAAAATACGGCAACTTGACAGCTGATGGTAGACCAACATTGAATATGGATGCGCCGCATTTAGTTGAAGAGGTTATGGAGACTTCAAGCGAAAACATGGTTTTTCCAGCACATGCTTGGACACCTTGGTTCAGCATTTTCGGCGCGTTTAGCGGCTTCAACAGTATTGAAGAATGTTATCAAGACATGTCAAAGCACATTTACGCTTTAGAAACTGGGCTTTCATCGGATCCGCCCATGAACTGGCGTTTGAGCAAACTCGACAACTTCGCCCTAGTTTCCAACAGTGACAGCCACAGCTTTTGGCCTTGGCGCATCGGAAGAGAAGCCAACGTCTTCGACTTGAAAAGGACGAGCTATCGTGAAGTTGTAGATGCTATCCGCCTCAGAGATAGGGAAAGATTCAAGTTTACAATAGAGACAGACCCAGCCTATGGAAAATATCATTGGACTGGCCACAGAAACTGTCATGTAGCACTTTCACCAGCAGACGCAATAAAACTTGGAAACGTTTGTCCAGTTTGCCGTAGAAAACTCACTAAGGGCGTTGAACAGCGTGTTGAAGAATTAGCTGACCGCCCTCCAGATTTTAAGCCCGAAGGAGCCGTGGACTTTGTGCATTTGCTTCCGCTTTCCGAGATTATTGCAACCGTTTTGGGCGTTGATTCTCCGTCCACACAGCATGTGTGGAGCATTTACAATCAACTTATTGGAAAATTCGGCGACGAGTATACTGTGCTGATTGACGCATCAAAAGAGGCATTAAACTCCGTTGTGAATGAGAAAATTGCTGAAGCAATTATCAGAGTTCGACAAGGACAAGCTAAAGTTGTGCCTGGATACGATGGTGTTTATGGGCAGCTAGTAATTTTTGAAGGGCAATCCAGAGAGAAGACTGTTCCTCAAAGAGTTGAACAGTTGAATCTTACTGATTTCATGTGAACTGTGTTCTTACGTATTTTAACTGTATATGTGTTAGGCGTATCTACGGCAAGACTTATTAAGTCGCAATACACACGATATATCTGGGCTTGACAATGGAACCTATAGTTCAGCAAACAAATAGAAAAGAGGACAAAATCTCGAAAATTGTAGATAAGGTCTTAAGGCAGGTGTTCGGGGAGGAAGCTACGCATTTAATTTATGGGCACTTGGAAAAAAGTTATTCGCTTAAGCAGGGTGAAATTGCGGAAAAGATTGATGTGTTTGCTAAGGGTCTTGAAGAGTTTTTGAGGTCTGGCGCTTATGTTGTTGAGCGAAAGATTTTGGAGGACATATATTCAAGCTATGGCTTGCTCCGCAGATTGGAATTGGAGAGGACGCAAGAAGAAACTGATTTTGTTAGTCAAGTGAAATCTCTTATACGAAAAGCATAGTCAAGTTTTTTGTGTGCTGTTGTTCTGAAGGGCTCTAGACCCCCCTTATATATGCATTGAACTTTGACTTCTGACGCTTTGTTGTTGAGGTGTATTTTAGGAGTGAAAAAAGCCAATACAGGTAGACCCCCCTAGGTTTTTTGATTATATTCCAGCTTTATGCGGAGACTAGAGCCTTTTATTTATAGATTCAACTTCTGCTTCTGTGAGATAGGGGTTTTGCTTTCAGAGTGACTACCCCCTCCCTTATATATAGATTTAGATGCCCAGAAAATTGACGCCTCGATTTTTGTGATAATGCCTAGCGCTTTTTCTTAGCATCCTAAAATATGAAGAAATACATGGAAGGAAACCACGCTACAATAGATACACTTAAAACATAGCGTGAACAGGGTTCGACAAGGTATTCTTTCTGTAAATTTCCCAATAACATTTTCCATATGTTTGATCAAATAAAACTTGATCTTAGCATGCTCTAGAAACAACTTTTGACTTTGAATATACCTTCCGATGTCGTCTTGGTCTTTGTCACATATTTTTCGGGACAGAACACGTAGAGTGTTCGCACTGGAGCCAATGACGCAGAAATCGGTGATTCCTCATCAAAAGAAAAGAATGACCCATTTTTTCTTTTGACGTAAATGGGCTTTTCTCTCTTTCCAAGCGTTTGCTCAAAACGCTCGTAAAGCTTAATCTTGATGCTCTGCACGTGTACGATAACATAGGCAGGATCAATACCTACTTCTCCAGCTATTTTCTTTTCAGCATTCCCAATCTCTTTTCTGCTCATTTCTCCTATTTTTTTTCTTATTATTGGGTTTTCCACGCCCTCTTTTGTCAATGGGACTACAAGAGCCCTCTTCAGGAGTCTCCGATTCCGAATATCTTTGACCAAATCTTTTGCTATACCTTTGGAGTTTTGCAGTATCTGATGTTGAATAGAGAAGTCGTCAAGATTCATGAACTTATCAATGAATTGAGTAGGACTGTTAAGAATTTTTAGATTTTCCTTAGGGAGAGAACCATCCCCAAGTGCTAGTTTTATCGATTTCAAAAACATGTCATCTGCAATCAGTCTCGTGTGATGTTCATAGACCTGCATGTGCATAGCATATCTGGCAAGGCGATAGCTCTCTAAAGCATCTTTCCCTTTTTCTTGTATAGCCAAATAGTCCCTTCCAGACTCAGAGATTTTGCAGATAGTTCTGATTATGCGTTCAATATCAAAAAGGCCATATGCGACACCCGTGTGATAGGAATCACGCCGCAAATAGTCTAACTTGTCAACATCTAAACTGCTCGAAATAATATCAGAATCAAGTGATTCTCCGTCAAGAACGCCAAGGACGTCTTCTTTCAAATTGCCCAAAATCTTGCCTATTTTTGGCTCAGATTCGATTATCAATTTTGTAACATCTTCATGGGAATATTTTTCGCCATTTATCCACCTCATAGGCTCCTCCCAAATGTGAGAAAAAGGTCCTTGGCCGATGTCGTGCAACAAGACAGCAATCCTAATCACTTCTTTCCGACGTTGAGTCAATTTCAACTGATCGCAAACTCGACCAGCGAGATAGAGTGCTCCTAAAGAGTGCTCTAGTCTCGTATGAACCGCACTTGGATAAACAATATATGTATGAGCAAGTTGTTTGATTCTAGAAAGCCTTTGCATCACAATTGTGTCTAAAAGAGAATCTTCTCTCTTGCTTATACCAACAAACCCGTACAGAGGGCATCTGACAAGTTTAAACTCGAAATTTAATGGCAATCTAGGTCCTTTTTCTTCAATTTCTGGTCTGTATCAACCCAAGTGCCGTTAATAATCTGACCCCTGCTTCCACTTCATTTTGTTGCAAGTCCCACCCGAATAATTCACTTGCTTTTATAGCTTCATTATAGGTCATGGCTTTGTCATTTTTCTTCAACACAAAATGTACTTTAGCTGCCCACGAAAGAGAGCGAAAGTTGCAATTTACTATCCTATTACACTTTTTGACGATGCTGCTAATCGTTGAACATTCTCTAGGAAATTTTCTTCGGATTTTCTTTGCAAACTCCTGTCCATCTCCGGTCAAGTAGTAATTGTACATAGTTCTATTACGAGAAGTTCGCCTGGCACTTTCCACGACAAAATCGAGTTCAACCAATGTTTGCAGATTAGAAGCCACAATGGAGCTGAAAGGACCGTACAAGTCAGCTTCGTATCCTGCATCCATTTTCAATTTCACCGAAGCAAGATAACCCAGTTTTTGGATTGCGGTTCTACCGTCAATGCCTTCGGGACAAATGCTAAGTATCGCCAAGACGAGTTCTAGAATATCCATTACTTCTTCCTCCTCAAGCTTCCCCTAGCTTCTTTGTTTTCGACAATTATTTAAACTTGTGTCAATAATGCTGCCAAGAAAAGGAAGACAAGAACAGAAACTGTACAAGATAATGTACTATTTCTTCCTTTGAAACCCTACGTCGTTCATTGTTCTACTATTTCGAGGGCTACAAGTGTTGAAATCGCGCGCTAGATAGCTTTATAGATTGAACCAAAATTTAGAATGGACAATTTGACTTTTCTTCTAGTTTTGTGTCTTATGGACTCCTTCTAAACTATTTACTTGTTAGCCACTATGAAAAACGATGGTAACTCGGCATCCACACATGATCCATAATTCAAATAAAGAAAACCATAATGTTTTATAATTGCACTTCTGAATAAATCCCTTCTAACATCAGCATTTCATGGGGGCACTGTTTGAAAGACATTTTAATCAAAGTTGTTGATGGAGCTTCTCAAAAGTTTGGCGCTGAATATGCTGAAGTTCGTGCTCAAAAACTTTTCAAAACCATGCTTACGCTTAAAGAGGGTCGTGTTGAAGCGGCAAAGCAAGGAATTGAAAACGGCGCTGCTTTGCGGGTGCTTGTGAATGGTGCGTGGGGTTTCGCTTCCGTTGGAACCCTTGATTTTGAGACTTTAAATGAGGCTATTTCAGACGCGTGTAAAATGGCGAAGGCTGCAAGTTCAAGACTTAAAACCCCAATAAAGCTCATCGAAACCAAGGCTATTGAAGATAAGGTCGTGGCGAAACCCCGAGAAGATCCATCAAAAATCTCTATAGAAGATAAGATAAACACAACAATGGCTATGAACAACAAGATTTTGGGCTACGATAGCCATGTTAAGAGTTGCACAATAGACTACCTCGACTTGACTGGAACAAATTATTTCATAAATAACGAAGGTGCATACATTGAGCAAGATAAGCTCTATGTTTGGTCGAGAATAATAGCCACCGCCACTGAAGCAAACGTTTTCACTTTCAGCCGGGAAGAAATAGGCTCTACATCTGGCTACGAAATATTCGATGTGGAAACTCCGGAAATTGTGGGCGAAAGAGTTGCGAGACGAGCAGTTGAACAGTTGAAAGCAAAACCACCAAGAGGTGGAACATTCCCAGTAGTTCTGGGACCAAACGTGGTCGGCGTCTTCGTCCACGAGGCTTTTGGACACTTAGCTGAAGCAGACCTAACGCTATCCGGATCCATCTTATTAGATAAGCTTGGAAAGAAAATAGCTTCCAACATCGTTACTTTTTATGACGACGGAACAATAGAGGCTGCTTTCGGTTCTTTCAAATATGACGATGAAGGCGTTCCAGCACAGAAAACCCTTCTCATAAAAGACGGTGTTGTTGTTGGATTGATGCATAATCGTGAAACTGCACAAAAACTAAATGCGAAACCTACTGGCAATGCTAGGGCTGAGGACTTTCGGGTTGAACCTATAATTCGGATGCGCAACACGTTCATGGAGCCAAAAGATTATTCCTTTGAAGAATTGGTTGAAGGCATAAAGGATGGATATTATTTTAAGAGCTTTAGAGGTGGTCAAGCAAACTTGGATGGCACTTTTCAAGTGGGCATTCAAGAAGGTTACGAAATAGTTAATGGTGAATTGGGTGAACCGGTTCGTAACGCATCTATAAGTGGTAATACGCTTGAAACTTTACTCAAGGTGAATGCTGTTGGGAAGGACTTTGAATTATGGCCGGGAAGATGCGGAAAAGGACAGACAGCTTTCATATGTGATGGTGGCCCTCACATTAGGGTGAAGGAGGTGCTGGTGGGTAGTAGCGCTTAAACAAGTAGAAATGCTGAATTTAGTTGAAGATGCTGTTAGCGTTGCTTTGAGGAAGGGCGCTGACGGAGCTGAGGCTTTTGCATATCAAGGTCTCACCACTAACGTTGCTATTGAAAGGGGACAAATCGCCAGAAGCTCTCGAATAATTGACCGAGGAATTGGAATTAGAACCGTAATCAACAAAGCGGTAGGGTTCTCCTACACAAACATGGTCGAAAGCAAAACAGCGATTGAAGAAATTATTCTCAAGGCGTTAAGTTTTGCTAAGGCAAGCAAACCTGATGAAGACTGGCAAAGCCTTCCAGTCAAAAAACCCGTAACGTCTGTGGAAAACACTTATGACCGCAGTATTGTTGAACTTCGTTCCGAGGATTTGGTAGAAGTGGCTTTCGTGATGTTGGAGGCAGCCGAAAATACGGACAAACGGGTGTTTCCGATAGAGGGCGGAGCGGGCGCATCATACTTGTCTACGGCTATTGCAAACTCCAATGGTATTGCAAGTGTCGACCATGGGACAATTATTGAATGCAGCTTAGCAACTGTAGGTCATGAAGGAGGTGAAGTAACGCCAGTGTGCTTCGAATTCAACGCCGAAAGAAGCTACAACATTGACCCTGAGTGGGTTGGAAAAGAAGCCGCACGACTGGCTGCTTCAGCACTAAAAACCAAAAAGATAGAAACAAAGAGCACCAACGTAATATTCACGCAATCTGCATTTCAAGAACTTC
>Ga0315280_10009205_pt1 | contig 12741 bp, 7 predicted proteins | sample YL17G06_40_MG_FD_203697 | JGI IMG/M metagenome (GOLD analysis project Ga0315280, IMG submission 203697) | Sediment microbial communities from Yellowstone Lake, YNP, Wyoming, USA - YL17G06_40 | ecosystem: Environmental > Aquatic > Freshwater > Lake > Sediment | place: USA: Wyoming | collected... | reverse complement strand
AAGGCATCAATCGTCGGCGATGTGATCACGGTCTCCATCAATGGCGTCGAGAAGGCCCAGGTCAAGGATGATACATGGAAAGCGGGAAACCCCGGCATTGGGACATTTCTGTCGTGCGATAGCGGCCGGGGTGTCGGGTCAAACGCCGACTTTGGATTCAGGAATTTCACGGCCCGGGCAGTACGGGCGAATAATCAGTCGCCCCTGCGGGAAGACCAGGCGACGAATCCTCATCTCCTCAGATCTCAGCCGCAATGACCGCCGGCGCACGGGCGAAAAATCTCTCGCCCCTGCTGGCATCAGGCTGTCACGATATAGTGGAGACCGGAACATGAATGGATGGATAAAGCCGACCGTAGGGCAAGGGAGTTCTCACGCCTTGTTGCGAACAAGATTCGCCGCCTTGGCGTCCTTCACCCTTGGCATCTTTGGCTTCATGGGAACAATTCACGGAGCCGGACAGTATTTGACGATCGACTATCCGGCCTCGACCACCCCGGATGAATTGCAGGTGCCCGTCACGTACACCCTCTGGATTCCGGACGGCGTCGCGCCTCTGCGCGCGATCGTCGTCCACCAGCACGGTGCCGGGACGACGGCCTCCCTCGAAGGATCGACTGCCGCCTACGACCTGCACTGGCAGGCCCTGGCGAAGAAATGGGACTGTGCCCTGCTCAGTTCCTCGTACCACGTGTCGAATGAGAAGATCGACCTTTCGCCGGGAGGCTCCGAGCTTTGGTTTGACCCACGTCACGGCTCGGAGAAGACATTCCTCCAAGCGCTGAGCGAGTTCGCCGCCAAGAGCGGCCACGCCGAGATCGAGAGCGTCCCCTGGGCCCTGTGGGGTCACTCCGGCGGCGGCATCTGGGCGGACGTCATGAGCATGCTTCATCCCGAGCGTGTCGCCGTGATCTGGATGCGCTCCGGCTCGGCGTTCATGTTTCGACCCAAGCCCGAATTCCCCCAGCCCGAAGTCCCGGCCGCCGTGTACGCCATCCCCTCGATGTGCAACCCCGGTGTGAAGGAGAAGCCGAACCTCCCGTGGGTCGGCACGCTGGCCACGTTCAAGGAATACCGGGCCAAGGGCGCCCCCATCGGCTTCGCCCCGGACCCGCGCACGGGTCACGAGTGCGGCGACAGCCGCTACTTAGCGATTCCGTTCTTTGATGCCTGTCTGGCGATGCGACTGCCGGACAAGGGCAGCAAGGATCAAAGCCTTAAGCCCGTCGATATGAGCAAGGCGTGGTTGGCCCCACCGCTGGGCGATCAGGCCGTGCCGGCGGCTGCTTACCAGGGCAATCCGAACGAAGCGGTTTGGCTGCCCAATGAGGCCGTGGCCAAGGCCTGGATGGAATACGTCAAGACCGGTGCTGTCGGCGACACTACGCCCCCACCCGCGCCCTATGACGTGAAGGTGACAGACCAGGCAGGGCAGGGGACGCAAATCAAGTGGGACGCCGGCGCGGACTTCGAGAGCGGTATCCGCTGCTTTATCGTTCTCCGTGACGGGCAGGAGTTGGCCCAGGTGCCTCAAACGCCTGTGGGCAAATTCGGACGCCCATTGTTTCAGTCCATGACTTATCACGATACGCCGGCCCAGCCCCTGCCGAAGATGCTCTACGTGGACGCCTCGACCAAACCCGGCGACAAACACACTTACGGCGTCATCACTGTCAACGGCGTGGGGCTCAAGTCGGAGCCCTCCTGGGCCCCCGTTCCCATAAGCGTTGAACCACACAGGGACATGGTGCTGTGGTATCGCCAGCCGGGCGTACAGTGGCTGGACGCGATGCCGATCGGCAACGGGATCATGGGGGCGATGGTCTTTGGCGGCGTCCCGCAAGAGCGCATCGCGCTGAACGAATCCAGCTTCTGGTCCGGACGTCCGCACGACTACGACGATCCCAACGCGGGCAAGTACTTCACGCAGATTCGCGATCTGGTGTTCGCCGGAAAGTTCCAGGAAGCGGAAAAGATGGCCGACGCGCACTTCTACGGCGTTCCGGCGGCTCAGCAGGCATATCAGCTCTTGGGCGATCTGCTGCTGTCGTTTGACGGCGCCCAGGCCGCCGAGGACTACCGCCGGGAGTTGGACATGGAGACCGGCGTGGCCAAGGTTCGCTATCGCGTTGGCGACACGGTCTTCACGCGAGAGATCTTCCTCTCCTATCCGGATCGCGTAATGGTGGTGCGAATCACCGCCAACAAGCCCGGCCGCGTCTCCGTGCAGGCGCAGTTCAAGAGCCCCTATCTGGATCGTGTGACGGCCAAGCCCGACAGCTTAGTCATGGAAGGGTGCTGGAAAGGTCCGATGAAGCCGGAGAACTGGCTGATCGCCACTGTCGAAGGCAAAGGGATGCGGTTCCAGGCCGTGCTGCGGGCCCTGCCCGAAGGGGGCCGGTCCGAAGCCGGGGACGACAAACTGCGCGTCGAGAAAACCGACGCCGTGACGTTCATTGTCACTGCGGGGACCAGTTTCGTGAACTACAAGAATATCAGCGGCGATCCCGCGGCCGTCAGCGGGAAGATCCTTGCGGGTGTTGCGGACAAGGACTACGCGACCCTGCGCCGGCGCCATGAAGAGGACTTTCGCGGGCTGATGGACCGGGTGCATCTGGATGTAGGCGACCGCTCGGCGAATGACAAACCTACCGATGAGCGGATCCAGGCGATGCGCGAAGGCAAGGAGGACGCCAACCTGGAGGCCCTGTGCTTCCAGTTCGGCCGCTATCTCCTGGTCTCCAGCAGCCGGGCCGGCGGCCAGCCAGCCAACCTCCAGGGCATCTGGAACGAATCGGTGGTCCCGAACTGGGGCAGCAAATACACCATCAACATCAACACCGAGATGAACTACTGGCCGGCGGAAGTGTGCAACTTGTCCGAATGCCACCAGCCGCTGTTCGACATGATCAAAGACATCTCGGTCGCCGGCGCTGACACGGCCAGGGTTTACTACGGCTGCAACGGCTGGGTGACGCACCACAACATCGACCTGTGGCGCGGGACCGCTCCCGTCGATGCGGCCCGGTTCGGGATGTGGCCCGTCGGAGGCGCCTGGCTCACTCTGCACCTGTGGGAGCACTATGCGTTCGCGGGGGATCGGCAGTTTCTCAAGGAATACTACCCCATCATGCGGGGGGCCGCCCAATTCCTGCTGGAGCTGATGGTGGAGGAGCCCAAGCACCACTGGCTGGTGACGCCGTTCTCGATGTCGCCGGAGCACGGCTATCTCGACAGTAGCGGCAAGCTCGCCTTCCTTTCCCCTTCGCCGACCATGGATGTCGCCATCATCCGCGAGCTGTTCCCCCACTGCATCGAGGCCGGCAAGCTGCTTGGCGTTGACGAGGACTTCCGCGGCAGACTGGAAGTCGCCCTCACGGAGCTTCCGCCGTACCAGATCAATCGTCGGGGCTTCGTCCAGGAGTGGATTGAGGACTGGCAGCCGGGCGACCAGGGGCACAACTTCTCGCCCCAGTTCCCGTTCTACCCGGGCAGCTCCATCCGGTTGCGGCGTGATCCACAATTGGCGGACGCCGTGCGAAAATGGATGGACACGCGTCGGGGCCGGGGCGGTTGGCCTGCGGCCTGGGACATCTGCATGTGGTCGCGTCTGGAGCGGGGCGAGAAGGTCGCCGCCTGCGTACGGACCTTCGTCAGCAATTCCATCGCCGCGAATCTGCACAATAAGGGCGCCAATCAGTCCGATGCCAGCTTCGGCTTCACGGCGGGCGTGGCCGAGTCGCTGCTCCAGAGCCATGCCGGCGAGATCAGCCTGCTGCCGGCACTGCCCACGGGGTGGACCGATGGATCGGTCCGGGGCCTGCGTGCTCGCGGCGGGTTCGAAGTCGATATGCAGTGGAAAGATGGCAAACTCCAGTCGGCCCAGATTCGCAGTCGCACCGGCGGCCCGTGCAACGTGCGGTACGGAGAGAAGACGGCAACGGTGCAGGTCAAGGCCGGCGAAGGTGTTTCTTTGAATCCGGACCTGACCACGTTGGCCGCTCGCCCCCGCGACTATCATTTCGAGGGGACCATCTCCCGCGAGGTGCTGGAGAACTACCTGGGCCGCTCCGTGACGATGGCCTGCTTCCTGGTCACGGGAAAGGCTGAAGGCAATCGGGAGTATCTGTACCGGGACGATGACGTACGCCTGATCCAGAACATCGGGGCCAAGTTCATCGGCCGGGCCATCTATCGCTGGAACGGGGAAAGCCGCCTGAATGATCCCAATTTCTGGCGGGACGCGAAAGCGTTGATCGACCGGGTCCATGCCTTCGACCCGGACGTCATCTTCCAGGGGTGCCTCTTTGAAACGATCAGCCCGGAGGTCAACCGTGTGAAGATTCCATCCTGGGTGCTCACGGAATTCGGCCTGCCCGTTGAGGACGGGACGTTCTCGTACGAAGCGATGCTCAACAAGGACGGCAAGCTGGTCAACCATTGGGGCCGGGCCAGCGTCCCCGACGTCACACGACCGGAAACGCAACTATGGTTCTATTACCTGGCAGGCTCCTACATCGATCTTGGCTGCGAGGCCCTGCACCTGGGGCAGGTGGGCCTGATCGGCATGGCCGACCCCGACTTGAAGGAATGGTCGCGCCTCGTGGCGAGAATCCATGCGTACGCGAAGACCCACGCCCGCCGCAAGTTGGTGCTGTTGGATGCCCACGTGCCCACGGGGGGCATGGTCGTGGACGGCGTCAGCCTGCTGGATTTCAACTCCTTCCCGATGCGCATCAAGGCCATCCCGGAGAAACGTCACGAGGCCGAGCTACAGGTAGGCCACCTCGACTCCATCTACAAACGCAGCAAGGGCTGCATGTCGCCGAGCGGCTGGAGCTGCCCAAGCCTGCCGTACCTGGTCGAATTCGACAATTTCGGCTGCAGCCGAACGCCCGATGTCGCGGATACCAGGTCGATCTTCGTGTGGGGCTGGGACGAGATCTCCTGGTTCTCCCTCCAGCCGGAAGAATACAGGAACAAATGGCTCGTCTATGCCTACAATTGGATCAGAGATACCGACCCGAACGGGCACCTGGAAATGCCGGTGAGCCGGATGATCTCCTGTCCGAACCAAACCCAGGGCAGTTACCGGGCCAACACCAAAAGCCCCGGCTGTCCCGTCGGATACTCGCAAGAAGAGACGATCAAACAGGTATGGAGCAATAACTCTCAGTGAGCAGGAAACGCGGCAGCGTTGAGCGCCTGAAGGAGGATCAACCGTGGCCCGATGGTCAACGTGCGGTCGGCCGCAGGGACTCGCTCAAGGCCTTGGGGGCCGCAGCGATGCTGACGATCATCTTGACGCCTGGCGGCTGATTCAATTCGTTGCAGGGCATGCAATTTCCCGCGAGGTCAGGCTGGAGTTGATCGAAAAGTGCCGCCGGAGGCACACATGTCCAACTCTATGATGTGTTGGAGACTGGTGCAAAATGGTGCAGAGGCGGTTTCAAACAATTCAAAAAGAAAGGCCCCAAAGCGTAAGTGCTTTGGAGCCCGCATCTTAGCGAACGAGGCCGAAGGGGCTCGAACCCTCAACCTTCGGATCGACAGTCTGTCAGAGGCGTTTGTAAGTATTTGTCAGTAAACGATTAACGGTTGTCAGTAAAGAACTTATGATGCTGGCCGTTGCGCGCCCGAAGCCACATAGTAGGCCAAAAGAACCCACTTGTGGCGCACCTGTTGCGCGCTCTACCGGCTTGGGAATGGTCCCCTCATTTTTGCCCTCGTGCGCTCGGTTAGCTTAGGATGCACCATCCGAAGGTTACGGAACAAGACTGGCTGGCTTAACCTTCCTCATGGAGAAATTGCGCACCTGTTGCGCGCCCCGGCTTGGGTCGGTCCGTTTGCGCCACTGCTGTGCCAAATCTCAGGTGAGACTACATGAGGCAATGGCTTCCATGGCCATGCATATCCTCTGAGACCTTCCCGGGCTGTCCACACATCAAAGCCGCTCCCAGATTCTCTCGATTTCAATGGCGATGTATATGAGCGTTATGGCTGTGACAAGCACCGCCGCAGCAACCAGGCACAAGACAACATAGCGCCAATTGAACCTGTGGTCAGAAAACACTGTTGTTCCTCCAATCACGAGTCAAAAGAAAGCCATGATGTTCTTGTTCGTCTCTCCACACCTTTAAGCGCACCACGCTTCTTCAGTTGCTTAGAGCCGAAGTGGGCGGCACCGCATTGGATGCGCCGCCATTCGTCGGGACGTAGCTCGCTCTGGAGGTCTGCTACGGAAGCATTGTAAGTGCTCCCCTATATGTGCTCTAAGGCTTGTTTCACCTCCTCTTGATGACGCCGGATACGGGAGTATCCCTGCCAGAAAACGATTACAGCGGGTATCCACGCACAGGCTTTACTCCAGGGAGACTTTGACAAGGGTGACAAGAGCGATTCTGACAAGAGTGTCAGCAGAACGCAGAGCGACGCGACAAAGAACATCGGAATCCAGAGTCCAATTGAGATTTTGTCTAGCTGGACCTCGGGATAGCGGTCGTACAGCCTCAGAAGGCGACCACGCCGAAGGCCATCCGGGTCGTTCCGTAGGAATTCTTCGATGGCAGCCTCGCGAGACTTCACGACCAGATCAACCTTCAGAGTGATTAACAGGCCCAGAAGTGAGAATGCCATCATAAAGACGAGAAAAGCGCCTACATCTACGGGAGTTCCGGATGTCCCGCCTATTGCCTTGTACAATCCGAAGAACCCCGCGAGTACAGCACCGAAAACCGCTGTGATTTGTAGCCGCTCCGTAACGCTCGCCCTTCTGTTATCACAGACTTCTTTGAATACTGCCAGTGTCAGGTTGTCACAATCTGAACTTCCTCCCGGCGTTCCCGGTGTCGGTCCTCCCGGCGTTCCCGGTGTCGGTCCTCCCGGTGTTCCCGGTGTCGGTCCTCCCGGTGTTCCCGGTGCTGGTCCTCCCGGCGTCCCCGGTGTCGGTCCTCCCGGTGTTCCCGGTGCTGGTCCTCCCGGCGTTCCCGGTGTCGGTCCTCCCGGCGTTCCCGGTGTTGGTCCTCCCGGTGTTCCCGGTGTCGGTCCTCCCGGCGTTCTCGGTATCGTTCCTTCCGGTGTACTTTGTGGTGCTTCTTCTTGTCTTTTCATTGAATGTCGCCTCCAAATATCGTGATTTTAGTGAAGTGCGCTGGCGTTGGGAACGACCCTGAAATCGACGCCTTCTAACGCACCGGGCTTCTTCATCTGCTTCGAGCCGAAGTGAGCGGCGCCACACTGGATGCGCCGCCATTCGTCGGGACGGAGTTCGCTCTGAAGGTCTGCTATGCTGCCGGTCTTGCTGAATCGCTCCGTCCCCTTTGTCTCTGAGACGAAGTACAGAAGGGGCTTGCCGTCCTTCTCCGGGCCGTCCATGACAATCGCCCAATCGGGCCGGTAGTCGCCCACCGGCGTCTCAATATGGAACCAATACGGGAGTTTGACATAGAGCCGTACATCCTCTCTGGCTTCCAGGTCCTTGACGAACTGGCGTTCAACTTCAGAGTCACACGGGACAGCATTGTAGAGGCTTCGCTCCAGGGGCTTGCCGTTGTCAGGAACTACGTACTTACTGAAAAGCTCGATGGTCTTTTCATCGAGGATTTGGCGCATTTCGTACCACTTGGCTTCGGCGGGTAGCTTGTCGCCTCCGGGGAAGTCCGATACCCGCTTGTACTCAATGCCGTTCACCAAATGGTCTGCAAGCTTCTCCTTGAGGATGCGCACTGCCGTAGTTGCCCACTCATGCGGGTTGTCTGTAGCGGCTTTTTTGTCCCCAGCACGCCGGAAGACTTCCAGGAGCGTCTTTCGCGTCAAGCGGACGGGCGGGGAAGTGTGCTCCAGAAGATCGGCCATGAGGTCAACCAGATTTGGCAGAGCCCATCGGCCCGACAAATCTTTGGCAGTCTTTGCCGCGCTGGTCTGCATGGCTTCGAAGATGCCGTCATCGTCTGCCCGGACCTGAGCTTTCGTGATTGTGATACGAGGCGGGGCGATTTCGGCCCGGTCGATCTCCGGCACAATGTCTTTGAGAAGGGCTTCCGTATCGAGCTTGACGGCGTATCGGGTCTTGTGCTTGATACGTTCCCAAAGCTCTTTGAACTCCGCACTCAAGGCCCGCGATTTGTTCAGCTTGGCTTTTCGTTCACCTGCCTTGCGCGGCGGCGGGGGGAGAATCCCTTCACCGTACTCCGCTTCGATCTTCCGGCGTTCTGCTTCGGTCAAATCGCCTATGGGCTTGCCGTACCGTGCCTCTATCTCTTCCCGGTACTCAGAGGCAATCTCGCTCTGATAATTCTCCACGTACCTGCGATAGCTCTCATTGGCAATCACGGTCAGAATGTTCACCTGATCGTCTCGAATGCGCTGGCCCGACTGGTGGACGGCAAGCCGAATCCCGCGTCCAACTTCCTGCCGCTTCTTCACAAGCGAAGCCGTCTGATTCAGCGTGCAAATCTGAAAGACGTTCGGGTTGTCCCATCCCTCACGCAAAGCGGAATGCGAGAAGATGAACGCCACTTGCTTCTTTCGCCGGGTTTCTTCATCGTCCGTGTCTCCAGGGAAGCTCAAGAGCGCCTCTTTGTCCCTCATGATGAGGTCATAAGCCTCTACATCTTCCTTCGTCTCGCCGGAGACAGAATCGAGCATTTCCGTCACTCCCCCTTTGCGGCGTTTCTCTGCGAAATAGGCTGCGCGAACGTCTTCCGGCGAAAGCTCCTTCCACTCCGGATAGTTGGCCTTGAGGTCTTTGAAGGCCCGGTCAAAGAGCGTGCGGATAATCCCGCCTTCATCGGCGTAGCTCGCCACACGGTCAATGAAGAAAAGCGATAGAACCTTGATACCCGCGTCCCTGAGTCGTGCTTGTTTTCGGAAGTGCTCATCTATCGTGTGGCGTATCTGAACATCGAAGACCGCCTCTTTGTCGGCCCCTTGCTCCTGGCCAAGCTTCAGTTCCACGTTGTTCGCGAAGCGAACGAAGCTCCCGCCGGGGTTTATCTCATCTATGTCCCATCCGGCATACTCAGAGCGGTTCGCCTTCTTCTCCAGGGAGTCTCCGGGCCGGACCGCGACTTTCGCTTCCTTGACCTGTCCGCTCTTGAAGAGCTTGTGAAGGGTAATGCGTGCCGTTACCTTGTTCTTCTCCGTCTGAATATCATCGACGCGCAGATAGGGCCGGTTCTCTTCGTTCTCGCGAACAACGGAGTCCACTTCGATCTTCTTCACAAGTCCTTGCCGGTACGCCTCTGCCGGTGTGAGCCGGTAAACCACGTTGTACGGGTTGCGGTGTGTCGCGCTGTAGCGAAGGGCAAAGAGCGGATCGAGCGTGGCAAGTGCGGCAATCGCTTTTTCGCTCTCCATGTTCTGAGGCTCATCGAGAATCAGAATCGGCCGCGCCGCCTGTACCAGATAGAGCGGCGTCTCCCCCTGGAGCCGGTCCGTAGACTGCCGAATCACGTTCGACGCTTTGTTGAAGGAATCGAGCGTCATGACCATGACTTCAACACTGTCGGCAAGGGCGAACTGGCGGATCTGTGACAGGTTCGCAGAGTCATAAACATAGTACCGGTAAACCGGGTTGCCGAAGAACTCCCGGAAATGTCTCTCCGTGATTTCGAGTGTCTTCAAGACGCCTTCCCGAATCGCGACAGAGGGAACCACCACGATGAACTTTCGCATTCCATACCGTTGGTGAAGCTCCAGAGCGGTCCGTAGATACACGTATGTCTTGCCCGTCCCTGTCTCCATTTCGATAGAGAAGTTCGGGAATCGTGCTTGCCTCTCACCGTCCGGCGTTTGAATCCTCTGTTCGATGCACTCAAGAGCTTTGTCCGGTTTGATACTGTTTTGCTTCTGGACTCGTTTGAGGTTGTGCAGAATCTCCGATTCGCTGAGGTCAAGCCGGTTCGACACTGCGGCCAGCGCGCCCACCTGCCCGCCCTTGAATTGCATGGCGGCCTGAACGTGCGTCTGGCCGTCAAAGAGGTCTATGATAGCCTCAATGGCACGAACCTGGAAATCCTGATTAGCGTCGAACTTGAATTCCATTACCTACTCGATTTCAGCGGTATCCACGCCCATAACCGTGGGAGAGTCGAATTCAACACCGCATATTTTGGTGACTTCTGTATTGTTTTTGTCGAACGTGATTCTGACATCGCATGAGAAATAGTCTTCACCGTTGACGGTGCCACTTTTGTACTCCCGGCAGCGCCACACCTGATCCTCACTATCCCAGATGCCAGAATCAGGGTCTTCAAAAGATACTTCAGCTTGAAAGCTGATTTCGCACCGGAAGTCAAGGGTGGCTTGGTTGTCTTGTACGCTGGTAATGTGCCATTCCACGACTTCAACCTCATCAACGGTAACGTCCTCCACCTCTCCTTCTACGTACTCTTCATATCGCACGGGATAGAAGGTCACATCACTGAAAGCCGATGAAATATGGGGTATAAAGAGCGACAATTGTTTGCTCACCGACTCCCGCAGACGTATGACGGTCATCTTGTCCTGTAGAGATTCAAGTACATCGGCCAGATCGCCAGTGTGCCGCAGCCATTTGGAACGTTCGCAGATCGGCTGCCAGTGCTTTAGATTCGCAGTCACGACCTCTACTTGTTGCTTTTCCCGCTCAGCCCATTGCTCAAGCGTGGCGCCGGCAATGGCATCAGGGAATCCTTCCTTGTTACGTGCTTCACCGAAGGGCTGCTCATGCTGAAAATAGGACTTCAGGATATTCTCCATATTCACGCCTTCGCTTGAGACGACAAGCACGTTGGCCGCCTTGCAGAATTCCTGAAAGTTCTGGTGCAACTCTCCACGAATAGCCTCAGAAAGCTGCTTCGACGAATTCGCCAGTAATGGCGTCTTGACGCATTGAAGAATGGTATGCTCATCGATACATTTCTTGAGGTGTGAACAGGCAGCCCTAACCTTTTCATCGATGTGCGATTCTATCTCACCTACTGTGACTGTCGTCAGAATGATCGCTATGTGACCTTCCGCAGCAAGTTCAGCTATCATCTTAAGCTTGTGATGACTGTAGTTGTGTCGCAGTTGTTCAAAGACCTGCGTGTCCAAAAAGATCATTCTTTTGTCGGCAGTTTTGGCCATTAGATTGTCTTTAGCTTGCATTGCAGCGCAAGGTTTGCGGCTTGTTCATCGGTCAACGCTGCATCCCGGCAGACGAAGAGGTCTTCTTTGCCAAGCTTCAGTGCCTTGGCCGTCTCATCATTGAGCTTGTCATCCAGGCAGATGCAGAACGACTGCTCCAGGTCCGAATCGGTCACACAAAAGACATGATTGCTCGTGATTTCCTGCAAGGGTGCGACGATAGAGGATAGGCTGTAGCCTTCCTTCAAGGCGACTTCCCAAATCACGTCTTCGGGTTTCCAGCCGGGCAAGAGCAAATCGGTGAACAAAGCCATTTCATCGGTGTACTTCTGCCCGTCCTTCTCCGCGCTGCCATGCCACTGTCGATAATTGCTTTCGGCAAGCGTGAACACACGGAACCCGCGATCGTCAGGCACCCCGGTTGGTGCAAAGCCCAGCTTGCCTTCGCCCTTCTTGGCGAACCCCTTGATCGCTCGGCGTATCCGCTCCTTGCTGATTTCCGCAATCGTGGGGTAACTCTCTGCGTGAGCCGTCGAATCGGCTGGCGTCGGCTCCGGAAGCTGGACCATGATGAACCGCCGGGAGGAGCCGAGTTCATGGTTGACATCAAGAACAGCATGGCCGGTCGTAGCAGTACCTGCGAAGAAGTCTACGACAATGTCGTCTGATCCTGTCGATAACTCAATAAGCGAACGGATAAGTGACACCGGTTTGGGGTACTCGGCTACCTGTGCTCCGAACAGTTCCTTCAGTTCCTTCGTTCCCTCTTGGTTCATACCAGCAGTAAGCGAAAGGCGATCATCCCCATCCTCACTGTTGCCGTTGGATTCAATCCAAGTGGAAACCGGCTTGGTTGGTTGGTCTGATTCGTCGGAAGGTTGTCTGGTCTTGAATCGCGGACGTTTCATCCTTCGCTCAGGAAGGTCGTCCGGCCAAATGATATTGTTTTGGTCAATGTGCTCCTGCATCGTCACTCGCTGGAATCGCCACACTCGATCATCAGGAGGTAGATAGGTTCTTCCGGTGCGAGGATTGGCAATCTGGAAGAACTGTTTTGGCCGCATCTTCTTGGTCATCCCGACCGTCAAATCGGTGCTCCTATAGCGTGACTTCTTGTCCTGGTACGGGTACTCCAAGTCCTTCTTGGTTGCCCCGTAGAGCGTCACGTCCGGGCGAGACTTGGCAAAACCCATGACATATTCATGGTCCGGCGAAATAGGGTCTCCACGCATTCCGGTTGCCATGCGACGCCTCCTTACAAAAACTGCAAGGAAGTTCTCTTCGCCGAACAGCTCGTTCATCAGCAGTCGCAAATCGGAAACCTCATGGTCGTCAATGCTTACGAAGATCACTCCATCCTCCCTGAGAAGCTGGCGCGCGACAAACAGACGCGGATAAACCATCGAAAGCCACGCCGAGTGATAGCGCCCCGAAGTCTCAGGATTGCTGGTGAGAAGGTTTCCTTCCGCGTCCTTCTGACCTGTCATCGTGAGGTAACTGCCAAGCGGGTCGGTGAAGTCTAAGGTACTCCCGGTCGTCAAGACCAGATTCTTAGTTCTTTAAGGTAGAATTCTGTAGTAGTAGCATCTTCTTTCTTTTTGCTTCTTTTTCTTTCTTGTTAACACCTGTTAC
>Ga0315280_10009204_pt1 | contig 12741 bp, 11 predicted proteins | sample YL17G06_40_MG_FD_203697 | JGI IMG/M metagenome (GOLD analysis project Ga0315280, IMG submission 203697) | Sediment microbial communities from Yellowstone Lake, YNP, Wyoming, USA - YL17G06_40 | ecosystem: Environmental > Aquatic > Freshwater > Lake > Sediment | place: USA: Wyoming | collected... | reverse complement strand
TTGCAGGCCTGAAAACGCTTGCTCCGTCTGCCCTCGGCGACCCTTACGCCAACCGCGCGATTGAGACACGCCTTCGACCGGCCAACAACGCGGGTGCATAGGCTGTATGCATAATCTCGGTTAGAGGCTCTTAGTCCCAATAGCTCTTCTTTTTCTCTGGCAGCTCCAGCAAGCGCCGCGCATTGCCGGCGGCGATAGCCTCGCGCACCTCGGTCGCAATATCCAGCCCGCGCAGCCACGCCACCTGCGGCATCGGCTGCTCCGGCCCCAGGTAGTCCGTGCCGAACAGCAGCTTGCGCCAGTGGCGGGCGACGAAGCCGGCGGCGAACTCCGCGTCGCGCGTCATCGCATTATGGCCCGACCCCGCCGACAGATCAGCATACAGATTATCGTACTCGCCCAGCAGCCGATCAACCGCTCCGCCGAGCGCAATCGGCCGCTTGGGGTAGCCGCCTTTGCCGTCGTCATCGCCGGAGATCGCCGCCCAGAACCCCGGGCCGTGGCCGACGAACTTCACATTTCGGAACTCGCGCAGGCAGCGCTCCAGGCGCGGCAGGCCCACCTCATCATAGCACAGGCCTGTCCTGAGCGGAGTCGAAGGATCCGGGCTGATCTCGAACACCAACGGCAAGCCATGCTCGTCGCATTTCGCATAGATGACCTTGTTGCGCTCGTCGTCGAAAGCCAGGCCGTTGACATGCTCGCCGAAGCCCTTGCAGCCGTGTCGCGTCACGAAGTAGTCGATGAACTGGGCGGCCAGCGGATAGCGCGGGTCAATGCAGCAGAACGCGACCAGCCGCTCGGGATACATGTCGCGGGCGGCGACCGCGTCCTCGGTCAGGAAGTAGCCCCACGAGCCCTCGGGGCTCTCCAGCGGCAGCAGCACGCTGATGGCGATGCCCTCGCGGTTCATGCGGTCGATCAACTGGTGCGCCGACAGCGGCGAATACGCCGGATACCGCTCGCGGTACATGCTGCCGAGATGGACGTGAAAATCGATCATGGTCGCCCCTGTTCCACTTTTCCACCGCTGCGCGTTCCTATCTCCTCTCCCTTCCAGGGAGAGGACTAAGGAGAGGGTGAAATGCCGCACCCGCACCCACACCCCGCCTCTCCCTACAAGGGAGAGGGGTTAGCTTGTGCATACGTCTCCTCTCCCTTCCAGGGAGAGGACTAAGGAGAGGGTGAAATGCCGCACCCACACCCGCACCCACACCCGCACCCGCACCCCGCCTCTCCCTACAAGGGAGAGGGGTTAGCTTGTGCATACGTCTCCTCTCCCTTCCAGGGAGAGGATTGAGGTGAGGGTGAAATACCGCACCCGCACCCGCACCCGCACCCACACCCGCACCCGCACCCAGCCTCTCCCTACAAGGGAGAGGGGTTAGCTTGTGCATACGTCTCCTCTCCCTTCCAGGGAGAGGATTAAGGAGAGGGTCACACCCGCTGCCGACCCTCACCCGACCTCTCCCTTCCAGGGAGAGGAGTTACCCGCCGCCCTCCAGTTTCGCGCCTGCCGCCAGGAACCCCTGGCCGCGCGCCGAATCAAAGGGAGATCCCCGGGGGAAAGGAGATGCAAATGGAACCGGTTGCTCTGGCGATGGTTGGCTGCGGTGGCATGATGGGCGCCCACCTCAACGGCCTGCGCAAGCTGTGGGAGGCCGGCCTGCGCGATTTCCGCGTTATCGCCACCTGCGATGTGGCCGAGGATAAGGCCGTCAAGTTCGCCGATGAGCTGGCCAAGCTTCAGGGCGCGCGCCCTAATATCTATACCGATGTCGAGGCCATGCTCGCCGCCGAGAAGAGCCTCGAGGCGGTTGACATCTGCACCGTGCACCGCACCCATCACAGCGTCGCGATCCCGTGCTTCGCGGCGGGCAAGCACGTCACCATCGAGAAGCCGCTGGCGCTGACCATGCGCGCGGGCAAGCTCATGCTCGACGCCGCGGCAAAGGCGGGCACGGTCTTTCAGGTAGCGGAGAACTACCGGCGCTCGCCCGAATACCGCGCCATCAACTGGGCCATCAAGTCGGGGCGCATCGGCAAGGTGCGCCTGATGTACTGGATCGACGTCGGCGAGCGGCGCTGGTACTGGACCTGGCGCGAGCATCGCGCCGAGGCCGGCGGCGGCTGGATCCTCGACGGCGGCGTGCATCACGCCGACCTCTTCCGCTACCACGTCGGCGAGGTCGAGAGCGTCTCGGCGCGGGTGGCGACGTTCGACCCCGTACGCTATCGCAGCGAGGAGACGCTGCAAGATCCGGTCCAGGTTGATGTCGAAGACGCGATCATGGCCGTCATGACCTTCGAGGGCGGTGCGCTCGGAGAGTGGAGCTCGACCTCGGCCGCTCCCGGTGAGGGGTTCAACAAGCACGGGGTGTACGGCGAGGAGGGGTCGCTGATCTTCGGCGTCGGGCTGCAAGGGCGCGACGAAAGCCTGACCATGAAGCAGCTCGGGCGCAAATACATGGCGCGCCTCTCCCGGGAGGAGAAGGAGCGGCTGTTCCCCGGCGGCGTCACCGATACCGTGGCGACCGAGCTGGAGGAGTTTTTCCGCGCCGTGCGCGGCGGGCCGCAGGTGGAGATCACCGGCCTGGAGGGCTACAAGGACCAGGCGATCTGCGAGGCGGTGTACGAGTCCCATGCCCTGGGCTGCGCGGTGCGCGTGGCGGACATCGAGTCGCTTAAGATCGAGAACTACCAGCGGGACCTGAACCAGTCCATCGGCATCGCGTGAGGGAGCCCACCGCGGGGGCAAGCTGGATCTGGTGCTTGGCACGTCTGCGCTCATCCGTGCTGATCCGCGGCTGGCCGCAGAGACAATCGCGCCACAAAGACGCGAAGGCACCAAGATTGTAGGGCGGGGCTTCATGAGGTTGTTGCGTGATCCCGAAGTGACGGGTCGGGGTGGAATGGCTAGGTCGCCTTCGGCGACCGCCATGGCGGCCTTCGGCCTAGCCACCCGACCCCTACCGTCTATGCTCCCGGGCGTAGGGGTCGGCCTCCTGGCCGACCCGCGACAGGCAATTGCGCAACCGCCTCCCATAGCCCCGCCGTAAGTCTTCTTCTTTGTGCCTTGGCGCAATCTTCTCCAACTCAAGGACATGACGCACATGAACGCTGAAGTTGCATCCGCCCTGCGCGCGGGCGCGGCGCAAATCGAGATCACCCCGCCCGCGGGCACGCACCTGGCGGGCAGCATCGGCGTGCATCGGCCGGCGCGATCGGTGCTCGATCCGCTTTACGCCAAAGCGCTCGTCCTGGAGCGCGGCGGGCGCAAATTGTGTATCCTCGCCCTCGACGTCACCATCATCACCCGCCCGTGGACCGAGAGAATCCGCGCCGCCGCTGCCGATCTCGGTTTCGATCCCGACGCGGTGATGGTGCACGCCATTCAGACCCACACCGCGCCGCCCATCGGCCACTTCATGCTCGACGAGGATTTTGCGGGCGTGGCCGGCGAGCGCGAATGGCTGCGCGGCGGCGAGACTGCGTTCTACGAAGCGGCCACGGGCAAAGCCATCGCGGCCATCCGCGCGGCCAACGAATCGCTCCAGCCGGTGCAGGTCGGCGTCGCCAGCGCCATCAAGGACGGCCTGGCGTGGAACCGCCGCGGGGTGATGCGCGACGGCAAGGCCTGCATGCCGTGGCTCTACTCGTCACTTCAGCAGCCGCTGGGGCCGACGCATATTCGCTACCTGGAGGGGCCGACCGACCCCGAAGTCGGGGTGATGTGTTTTCGCCGGGCCGACGGGCGGATGCTCGCCATGCTGCTGCACTACACCTGTCATCCGGTGAACGTTTTCGCGCGTCCGCCGGGGCTGGTGGTCTCGGCGGACTGGCCGGGGGCGTGGGCAGCGGAGATGCGCGCGATGTGCGGCGAGTCGTGCGTGCCCCTGGTGCTCAACGGCTGCTGCGGCAACATCAACCCCTGGCCGCCGTTCGAGCCCGATTTCACGCCCGATCATCGGCGCATGGGGCGCGCGCTGGCGCAGGTCGCGGGGCGGATCATCGAGCAGTTGACGTTTGGTGACGAGGCCGCGCTCGACTGGCGGGTCAAACACGTGCCACTGCCGATCCGCGAGGTCGCGCCGAAGCAGTTGGCGGCGGCGCGAAAGGTGTTGGAGCAGCATCCGCAGCCGAAGTGGTCGAGTGAGAAGCGCGACGCGGTCGCGGGCGAGTGGATGTCGGCGGCGGGGATCGTCAGCGTTGACCTCATGCGCCGCCGCGAGCCGGAGCTGGCGTATGAGATCCAGGCGCTGCGCATCGGCGACACGGCCATCGTCGGCCTACCCGGCGAGCCGTTTGTCGAAGGCCAGCTCGCGATCAAGATCGGGTCACCGACGTATCCGACCTATGTCGCGCACTGCACGACGCAGTACGTCGGCTACCTGCCCACGCGCGATGCCTTCGCGCGCGGCGGGCACGAGGTCGCGACTTCCTATTGGGCCAAGCTGCGCCCGGAGGCGCTGGAGGTCGTCGTCGAGTATGGGGTTGGGCTGCTGAAGGACCTCTTCGCCGACCGGCCGGAAAAGAGTTAGCCGCGGATTAACGCGGATGGACGCGGATGGGGAAAACCTGCGGGTTTTCGCGTTCATCGGTCGACGCTTTCTTCTCCGCGCGCTCGGCGATCTCTGCGGTCAAGTCCTACCTGATACTTCGACCATCCGCGCTTTTCCGCGGCCATCCGCGGCTAATTCTCTGCGTCCTCTGCGTTCTCTGCGGTTGAACGCATCCCCGCTCATGCCGCGCCGCGTGTTCACGTTATGTTGACCCGCCGTCCGGTGGCCGATGATTCGTAGGCCGCGAGCAGCATCGCGACGCTGGTGCGCCCCTCCTCGGCGGTCGCCATCGGCGGTCGCTTGCCGGCGAAGAACTCCACGATCGGCCGCGCCACCGCCGCGATGCGATGCCCATGATTCGACGGCGTCGGGATGTCCACCACGTTCCACGCCGTCTTGCCCTGCACGATATACTTCAGCCCGCGCGCGCCCTCCGCCATCGGCACCATCCACCCGCACGACGGCCCGTCGCCGAACGATTGCAGGATCGTCCCCTGGTCGCCCACGATCGTGGTCGTGTCCTCCGCCGCGACGCAGGTGAAGGAGCACTCCAGAATCCCCATCGCCCCGCCTGCGAAGCGATAGACCGCGACCCCGTTGTCATCCGGCACCTTGGGGTTGAGCAGCGTGTCAATCTCCGCGATAACGCTCGTCGGCTTGCCGAGCACCCACAGCAGGAAATCGGCGGGATGCGCGGCGTCGTCCATGAACACGCCGCGGTTCAGCTCGGGCTTGACGTGCCAGCTATCCTCGAACCACGGCCACAAGTGGGTGGACAGGCTGTGGCGGCGCCGCAGCATCACCACGCGCCCGATCTTGCCCGATTGCACCGCCTCGCGCATCCACACGTTCTGTGGGTCCACGCGCATCTGCCACGCCATGCCGAAGCGCACGCCGCTCGATTCGACCGCGCGCATGATGCGGTCGCAGTGCGCCAGCGTCAGCGCCATCGGCTTTTGCAGGACGACGGGTTTGCCCGCGCGCGCCGCCGCCTCGACGTGGTCGGCGTGATACGCGGTCTCGGAGCCGATGACGACGCCGGCAAGATCGTCGCGCCGCAGCAGCGTCTCGAGGTCGGCGATGAACTCGCACCCATGCGCCTGGCAGCGGGCGGCGCCACGCGCGGCGTCGTGGTCCCAACCGTAGGCGATGCGCGCCTCGTCCATGCGTTGAATCTCAGCAGCATAGGCATCCACGTGCCCGTGCGCGAAACCGACGATGGCAAGGTTCATACGGTCTCTCATTCATGTCGGATATGAAGCCGGTACTATCGCAGCGCGGTGATGAAGGCGGTCGGCGGGACGATGGCTATGTCGTTATACTCCCTCAGTGCCAACAAATGCTCGTCGCCCGTAACGATGTAGTCAGCGCCGCCCGCCACCGCGCACGCGATGAACTTGTTGTCGTCGGGGTCGGCGGATACGGCGCGCACGTCGGGTTCGCCAGCGACGACGATCGCGAACTGACGGATCGCGCGCACAAGCTGCGCGACGCGCTGCGCGGTCAGCCCGTATCTCCGCAATCTCGGGCGCGCTGCCGCGCGCGCCAATTCCTCCAAGATGGCGTCGCTGGTAACCACGAGGAACCGCTCCGCGCGCCACCGATCCAGGATCTGCGCTGGCACGCCGCGGGGGTTGATGAGACCGCTGATGAGGACGTTAACGTCCAGCACCGCCCGTATCATCGCCGTGTCCGCGCGCCTCGCACGGCGGCCGCGATGTCCTCCTCGATTCTTTGCGGCGAAGGCTTAACGTTGCCTTGACGCACGTTGTCCACAAGCTGGAAGAAGGCCGCGCGCTCTTTACGCCATTGCTCGTATTGCTCCACTGGCATGACCACGGCCATCGCCTTGCCGCTGCGCTCGATGACATACTGGTCGCCGCGATAATAGACCTCTTCCAGGATGCGGCCCAGGTTTCCGCGGGCCCGCATCGCGCTCACCGTCTTACGCACCGCTCTCTCCTAACTATGCATGTTTGCATAATTATCATACATTGCGCGGCAGGCGTCAAGTGATACAACTGCGTGGGGTGTGACCTCGGAAAGTGGGGATCGCCGGCAGACTTGTAGGGGCGCAGCATGCTGCGCCCGCTCCCAGCCGAGGGCGGCTGGGCCACATTCCAGTGCGTCATCTAACCCTCCCCACTAAGAAAGGTCATACCCTGCGTGACTCGTGCTCGCGCCTTCTCCAGACGCAGGAAGATCGGCCTGGGCGCGCGAAGATGAAGCTCAACGTGTAGGCACTGCGTTATGCAATGCGCCGCCCGCGCGTACCGAATCCGAGAAGGAGAACCCGATATGCCCAAAATCGAGCGCGCACGAGTCAGAAACCCCTGGCGCGAGGAGCATCGCCGCCAGATGACCGAGATCGAGCAAGCGGTCGAGCGCATGGCCGAGGCCGGCACGCCGCAGACACGCACCGCCTATGCGCCGGTCACGCATGAATACTGGGCGCCGTTCAACTACCCCAACATCTGCGTCGAGCTCGGCCGCACCGATCCCTATGTCGGCGCCGAGTTCAACACCGATGGCGTCGAGCTCGACGTGCCGCCCTATGGCGCGATCACGGTGGTTGAGGACGAGCCGATCGTGGGTGTGACCGTCATCGGCAGCGCTTGCGTCCCGCCGGGGTTCATCCTGCTATTCTGCGAGCCGGTGGAATGGAAGTACCCGCGCAGCGGGGTCAAGTTCCGCATTGACGGCCTGTGGGGCGAGCACATGCGCATCGAGCCGTGGAGCAAGGGCCTGGATGACGCCTACCGCGACGCCGGCATGAGCTGCGCCATCTTCGAGGTGCCGGAATCGACGAAGTTGACCATCATGGCCGGCAGCCAGATGACGATGGATGAGCAGGACTTCAAGAACGTGCGCCACGACGCCCACTACTGCATCCGCATCATCCGCGTGACGGTCAAGAAGCCGGTGGGATGAGCATCTGAACCGCGGAAGACGCAGAGGGCGCAGAGACATTCACGAGCCACGGATTAGCACGGATGGACACGGATTGGTGAAAACGAGAACATCATCAGTTCCGCAAAGCGACATCTGCGTTAGAGCGTGTGTGAGAAGGCTCGACCGACGGTCACCCCGAGCGTAGCGAGGGGGGCCCCTACCGGGATTGCAGCAGCGCGATAGGGAATTCCTCGCTTAGCTCGGAATGACAGGATGCACGTTTTTACACACGCTCTTAGCCCTTGTCCATCCGCGGCTGGTCTCACAACCTTTGCGCCTCTGCGGTTCATCACATCTGCGTAACCCGCGCAATCTGCGGATCGCTTATCCCGATGTCGCCCGCATCTCCGCTGACGCGGCGCGCGCGCCGTCGGACAGGAACGCCATCTCCGACGCGTACATGAGGCAGCGCATCCCGCGGTCGCGCCATTTCTTCACGATCTCCCCGTCGCCCCAGTGGATGCCCGACGCCAGCCCGGCCTTCGCCGCGGCGTCGACCACTTTGCCGATGTACTGCTCCATCAGGTGATGCTCGATCTCCCCCGGCACCGCCAGCGACACCGAAAGATCCGCCGGCCCCACCAGCGCGACATCAACTCCCTTCACGGCCAGAATCTCGTCCGCGCGCTCCACCGCCGCCCGCGTCTCCAACTGCAGGATGACCATGGTGTTGGCGTTGAGGTGATCGGTGTACTGGCCCAGCGACACCGGCTGGTGATCGGTGTGAATGGCGCGGGTGGCGGCGCCGCGGCGGCCGCGGGGCGGGTACTTGACCGCCTCGATCACCGCGCGCGCCTGCTCGGGGGTCTCGATGCGCGGCACCATCACGCCGTCGGCGCCGGCGTCGAGCGTGCGCGCGATGAGGTGATACTGCGCATCGGGCACGCGCACCAGCATGTCCATGGCGGTCGCGCGCGCCGCGCAATACAGCCGCGAGTTAGTCTCGAGGTCGAACGGCGCGTGCTCGTTGTCAACGATGATGAAATCGAACCCGGCGCGCGCCAGCGTCCACGCCACCTCGGGCAGGGCGCACTCGCCGATCATCGTCCCCAGCGCCATCTCGCCGGCGCGCAGCAGCGCCAGCGTGCGGTTGGTTTTCATGGCATGGCCTTCCGTGTGAGATTCGAGGTGATGCGTTCTCTGGGCGGCAGGCGCCTACCTTCCGTACCCGGGTGAGGGCGACCACAACCGGCTGTTGCGCAATGCCGCGCGGCGCAGGAAGCCGACCCCTACGGCCCCCGCACCCCGATGTAGGGGTCGGGTGGCTAGGCGGCTAGGCTCTTTGGGTCGCCGTGGCGGCGGAGCCGCCTAGCCACCAACGGCCGCCATGGCGGTCGCCCCAGGCAACCGCGTGCTTTCTTGCACATCTGTTGTTACATTTCACCCTCACCTCAATCCTCTCTCTGGCAGGGAGAGGAGGAACCTGACCCGACCCCTCTCCCTTCAAGGGAGAGGCGGGGTGAGGGTCACCGCTGGACGAGGCTTGGCCTCGTCTCCGGAGCGACGCCTGAGTGCGGCTGCGCCGCACTTCCGGAGCGGCGCACCGGCGCCGCCGGCGTCGCCAGGCAACAACAGTCCTGCAAAACAGCACTATACATGACGCCTAATGTAAATGCGGATGAATGAGGTGAAATCCTCATAGGCTGAGGGCGATCATGCGCAGTTGCTTGTGACGCTGCGTATAGCCATTCCACCCCGACCTGCCGGCTCCTACGGTGGCGCTTCTATCCGAGCCAATACGAATAGAGCGAAGCGTTGGTGAGGCTGATGCGCAGCGCGGCATGGCCGACTGGCAAGGCGCGGCCCTGCGGCCAATCCACCTCGACGTCCAGATGGTCGCCGGCGATCGGGCGCGACTGCTCGAACCCCGCAATGCCGCGGCCATCTTCATCACAGAGCGCGACTACACACGAGCCGCCGGCGGCATTCACATTCAGATGCAGCGCCCCCGCCGGCAACGCCGACGCCCGCGTCAACAGCCACCCGCCGTCTGCGCCCGCATCGAGCGACACGAACCCATCGCGGCGCAGCGTCGCCAGGCCGATCGCCGGCTTGTGCTTGCGCACGATGCTCTCGGCGGGAAACTTCGGCCCCGAGTGCGGGCCGTTGACGCCAGCGTAATAGATCCATAACTCGTCGCCGGTCTCGCCCGGCCGCGCCGAGCCAGTTGCCGCCGACGCAACGCCGCCGATCCGCTGGGCACCCCCTGCCGAAGACGGAACGCCGTTGATCCGCGCCGAGCCACCCGCCGGCGGCACGCGGATGATCCGCTCCGCCCCGCGCGCCATGCCGTCCTCCCACGACCCCGACTCGCCGAGCGGGATGAACACCGCGCGATCGGCCACGCGCTCCCAATGCACCCCGTCGCGGCTCACCCCGAGTTGCGTATCAATGCGACCATCGCCGCCCTCGCGATAAGCCCACAGCATGGCGACGTACAGTCCCTCGTACAAATCAACCCCCGCGCCGTAGAACTGCGTCCCCTCGCCATCTGCTTCGTCGCAATCGAGCACCAACTGCGGCGCCGTCCAGTGGACGAAATCCTCGCTCTCGCTGCGCGCGATCTTGCGCCCGAAGCCGAACCGGCTGAAGGCCACATAGCGGGCGATGCGCTCGTCCCACAGCAGGTTCTGGTTCGTATCCATGTAGGCCCGGATGACGGGGTTGTGCGGCGCGTGCGTCCACTGGATGCCGTCGGCGGACCAGGCGAGGTAAGCGCCGTCGCTCTCCTGCGTCTCGCGCCACAGGATGCGCTTCAAGTCCTGGTGATAGTAGGCGCCATCCGCGGCGTGATCCCAGAACAGCGCCTTGTAGCGGCGCGCGGGATCGGGGTCGTGCTCGTCAACCAGCACCGAGACGCCCTCCGCATTCTGGCGACCGAGGGCAAGCATGTTGTTGTCGCGGCTGCCGCGCCATTCGACCTGGCCGAGGTTGGGCTTGTCCCACGTGATGCCATCGGCCGATTCGGCATAGGCGACCTTGGTGGTCTGCGGGTAGGGGTAGCGGTTGCCGGTCGCCTCATCGGTGAACTCACCGTCGGCGGGGCAGCCGGCGAGATACCACATGCGGAAACGGCCGGCGCGGTGGTCATACAGCGTCGTGCCGTAGACCGAGACCATGTTCTCCCACGGGCGGTCGGCGCGCAGGAGCGGGTTGGCGGAATGCTTGCGCGGCTGGTGCAGCACCCGCCGCAGCCGCTCCATCCGCGCGATATTCAGGTCGTCCAGAAACAGTTCTCGTTTCACTTGGTTGAACCACAGGGCTCACAGAGCTCACAGAGACACGGGAACCGCTCTCCTTAGACCGGGATTATGCATATCGAGCGTGACACGCTCACCTAACGGGTGATGTCACTCCGGAGCATTGGGGCCGGTCCCCTACCGGGGTTGCTGAAGGGGCGATAGGGGATTCCTCGCTTCGCTCGGAATGACATTTTCCTTGCCTTACGCATAATCCGGGTTAGAGGGTCTTACGGTCCGTCGAAACATGTAGGGCGGAGAGACCCTTGCCGCGCCTGGTCGCGGCGGGCGTACTGTGCTCGCCCTACAGTACGGTCACCTCCTGAACTCCCATACCATGTCACGGTCCGGCTGCCCGCCGTCATCGCGCAGATCCTCGCCCCAACCGTAAAGCACGAAGCTCGCGCCCTGTCGTCGGTACCCAAAATCCTTGCCGCTAAACGGGTCCGCGGGGAGCTTCCAGCCATGGATGCGACTTCGCCGCATCTCCGGAGCGGCGCTAGTGCCGCCCAGGTATTCCCGCAACGCGTCGAGCGAATTCGGATACGCCCTCCGCTCGGCGCGATACGCCTTCAAGGCAAGCGCCACCTGCATCGCATTGCGGAGGGCGAGGGCACGCTCGAAAAGTATGGCTGTCTGCTCGTTCGTCGGTCCGATCTCCGCATTCGTCGCCGCGAAATTACGGATGATCAACTGATACCAGCGGGCCCTCTCCATGTTCTCGTCCAGGCGCTGGTAACGAGCGGCAACCTGGCGATACGGCTCATGTGCAAGGTGCAAAGCCTCCTGCATGAGTTCCACGTAAGTGATCTCTTCCCCAAGGCGCGCCAGCTTCGCCGCCGGGCTCAGGTACAACCACACCGCCGATGCGGGCGGGCCGTTCGCGTTGACACCATACTCCAGAATGTCCTTTATCGTGCCGCGATCTCGTTGGACCGCATCAAAGCACCACAGGCCGACCAACGCTTCCTGAGCGACGGCTCTCGGGTAGTCCTGCCGGAAGTCGAGCCCTTCCAGCTCCTGAGCGAAGCCGCGGCAAGCTGGCGCATCGAGGTTGATCTCCTCCAGAACGCGCGGCAGTGCGTCGAGCGCAGTCACCTCATCCCTAGCACCCGAGAGCAACGGTTGAAGCGTCGGGTTGGCTGTGGCACGAGCGGACATCACGATGGCGGCGCGTAGTGACTCAAGCGCGCGTCCGGCATTCCGCTCACGCGCCGCCATGATCGCGTCGGCGGCGAGCAGCCTGACGCACGTTCTCACCTCGCCAAGATATGTCAACAACACGAGGGGAGGCGGATCACTCCAATCGACCGACCAACGACACCCAGGTCTCGCGCCGCCTTGCTTCGCCAACCCAAGTGCGGCTCCGTTTCGAGCGAGAACGAGCTGTACCGGGGCTTGAAGGGCGTCGCGGCTGACGGGTTGGCGCGTGTTTAGGAAGCTCTTCAACGCCTCGCGGTCATCCGACGTCAGGTAGAGCTGCTTGAAGGCCTGGGCATAGATGATCGCCGCGTTGTCACGATCGGGAATCGGCGGCGGGATGACCTCGGCCCAGGTTCGCGGCACTCCCGCGGCGTGCAGCCTGCTCAGTCGCCATTTCAGCGTGCGGTTCAGGTCATGAAGCAACAGCAGGTACACCCCGGCGCAAATGAGGACGACGAGGAGGAGGAGCTTGACAGCGAACCGGGTTGTGCTGCCCCGGTGGCGAGCCTGGGACATCTCGGTGCCTTTCGCCGCTCATTCTAGCACCGGCGGCAAGTCGGCGCAATGCGGCCCGGGGCGTGGGTATGTTCACGCAGAGCGAGGATCGGGCGGCGCACCTGGGGGAGCCCGGTGGCTAGGCTCCGCCTCGTCGGGGCCGCCGTGGCGGCCTTTGGGGCCTAGTGCTGTTTTGCAGGACTCTTGTTGCCTGGCGACGCCTGATGCGGCTTGGCCGCATTCCGGAGCGGCGCTAGCGCCGCCGGCGTCGCTCCGGAGACGAGGCCTGA
>Ga0315280_10009203_pt1 | contig 12741 bp, 7 predicted proteins | sample YL17G06_40_MG_FD_203697 | JGI IMG/M metagenome (GOLD analysis project Ga0315280, IMG submission 203697) | Sediment microbial communities from Yellowstone Lake, YNP, Wyoming, USA - YL17G06_40 | ecosystem: Environmental > Aquatic > Freshwater > Lake > Sediment | place: USA: Wyoming | collected... | reverse complement strand
CTTCGTCGTCGACATTCACAGTTCCCCAGCCCCCCTGATAAGTTCCGTCATCGACGAGACTGACCACTTGAGAGGCGATAGGCTGGCCCTGTTTGTCCCAGAAACAGGATGTCTTTTTCCTGATCCCGTCTCCCTCGAGGCTGTGGCCTATGGCCTCATGGAAAAAGATGCCTCCATAACCTTGAGCGATGACGATCGGGAACTCTCCGGCCGGTGCATCCTCTGCCGGGAGCGTCCGGATCGCCATATCAGCCGCTTTTCGTGCCAGCGCTTCAGCCAGCTTCAAGTCAAAGTGCTCAAATCCGAAGCTCCCGCTCTTGGATTCATAGCCGAAGCTCCTTTTGGTCCCTTCGAGGGCGTTTGTGCTCACACCCAGGCTTGTGAGCGTCTGGCTATCCTCGACAGAAAGCCCCTCGGAATTAAGAATCTGGATTTTCTTGTTAATGTCTGAAAAACCTGCGCTGACCTGTGTTATCCTTTTGTCAAAAGCGCGGGCCACTTCGTTGGCCTTGATGAGAAGGTCTGCTTTTGACTTGGCGGCAATCGTCTCGGGAGAAACCTTGACCAGGTAATAAGACGGTGGCTTGAGTGGCTTGATTTTTTGAGGCTTAACAGCGGCTTTTCCTGACGCGATGAGAGCGGCAGTCTCAGCAGCCTCCTTCAAGCGAGAAAAATCGAGGTCGTCAGAGAAAGCGTACCCGGTTTTTTCACCATGCAAGACGCGGAATCCTGCTCCCATGTCTACACCCCGACCGGCACCTGCTATCTTGTCTTCATCCAGGGAAATGCCATTGCTTATGGTGTATTCAAGGTAGACCTCAGCAAACTCACCTCCCCTGCTCAGAGCGATCTCCAGCAGTTTCTTCAATTCTTCTTCGGGAGGGAACAACGAGGATGCCGGAACATCCTCGAGAAGAGCTTCAGGATTTATCAGGCCGATATGCTTCCACAGAGGAAAAGAAGCTACAAACGCGCCCGTCTGAATCCCTCTCTTCAAAAAAACACGCCTTTTTATAATACGAGATTTATCCAGGGAATCCATCCCTACCTCCTTTCTGGTTTAGATTATATGATTTCTGAACTTTAGCTTAATACAATTAATACACTGAAACAAGCTAGAAAGTTGCAGGATAGGATCTTTTTTCTCCCCAGATGATCAACCCCAGGAAAAAAGATGTTTCCACGTTGCAGAATTTTAATCTTTCTCTGGAAATTTTCACATTGCCTTGACAGAAATTTAGACTCCGTTGACTGCTGGATTTTCCTATGATATAAGCACTGCAGGAAATGTGAAGGATAGATAATCAAGGAGGGCATGGATGCGTTTCCAAACCATTGATTGGATCGTTGTTGGGTTTTACTTTCTAATCCTGCTCGGCATCACCTGGTGGTCGCTAAAACAGAAACAGCGGTCCACAGCCGAATACTTTTTGGCCAGCCGCCACATCGGCTGGTTTGTCATCGGCGCCTCCATCTTCGCCTCAAACATCGGCGCCGAACACATCGTGGGGTTAGCCGGCACCGCGGCCAAGACCGGTGTGGTTATGGGGCATTACGAGCTCCATGCCTGGCTTGTCCTTATTCTGGGATGGGTCTTTGTTCCCTTTTACATGCGCAGCAAGGTCTTTACCATGCCCGAGTTCCTGGAGCTCCGCTATTCGCCCAAGGCTCGCTGGTTCCTGTCTCTCATCAGTTTGATCGGCTATGTTGTGACCAAAGTCTGCGTCAACGTCTATGCCGGTGCAGTTGTCTTCCAAACGCTCTTGGGCATCGATTTTTGGACCGGAGCTTTGTTTATTCTCGTTTTTACTGGCATCTATACCGTGCTCGGTGGGATGCGGGCGGTGGTCTACACGGAAGCCCTCCAGACCATTGTCCTCATCATGGGTTCAGTGATCGTTACTGTTGGCGGATTGATCAAAATCGGCGGATGGCACAATCTCTATGCCGTCGCTGGCAGCGACCACTTCAACCTCTTTCTGCCGGCTAATCATCCGGAGTTTCCCTGGCCGGGCATGGTCTTTGCGCCGCCCATTGTCGGCCTCTGGTACTGGTGTACTGACCAGTACATTGTCCAGCGCGCGCTCGCTGCCAAGAATGAAACCCAGGCCAGACGGGGAAGCATCTTTGCCGCTTGCCTGAAACTCCTTCCTTTCTATATCTTTATCCTTCCTGGAGTCATGGCCTTTGCTCTGGCCAAAACCGGACAGCTCAACCTGCCCAGCGCCGACCGGGCTTTCCCGACTTTAGTGATGATGCTAATTCCGACCGGCCTCAAGGGATTGGTCGCCGGGGGACTTCTGGCCGCCCTGATGAGCTCGCTTGCTGCTGTTTTTAACTCCTGCTCAACATTGTTCACAATGGATATCTACAAGAAAATCAGGCCCCAGACTCCAGAGAAAAAGCTGGTCCTCGTCGGCCGGATTGCGACGGGGGTGGTTGTCGTCTCCGGAGTCATTTGGATTCCTCTGATGAAAGTCATTTCCGGGGAGTTGTACCATTACCTCCAGAGCGTTCAGGCTTACATAGCTCCTCCTATTGCCGCAGTTTTTCTCCTCGGAATTTTTTACAAGCGGATCAATGCCAAAGGAGCCATGACCGGACTTGGAGGTGGGTTTACCGTGGGGATGATCCGGCTTATCGCCGAGCTCAACAAGAAACATCTCAGCGGCTGGCTCCACTGGTTCGCCTCGGTCAATTTCCTCTATTTTTGTATCATGCTGTTTCTCGCTTGCATCGTGGTGATGATTATCGTCAGCCTGCTGACACCGAAGCCTTCCTACGAAAAAATCCGGGGATTGACCTATGCCACAACTGTGGCAGCGGATAAAGCCGCATCCCGGGCGAGCTGGAACTACAGAGACGTCATTTTTTCTCTCGTAGTCATAGCTGTGGTTGCCTTCACCTTAATCTATTTTACGGGCTAAGGCGGACTATAGAACTGCACCGAAGAGATCAGAAGCGGTCGTAGCGACCATTGAAGGTTTAGCCGTCCCGAATCGTCTTTCGAGGGGACGGCGTGAAAAACCTGAACGGGAGCGAGGCCGTTTCTTGATCTCTTTTCTCTCCTTACTGATTTCGATCTATCTCAATCTTGAGTCTCTGTTCGATCTCTCCAGGGTGAGTACGGCAATAATGTTCGATTTCACTCGCGCTGCGGTGAGCCTTGTGATAGACCCAGCCTTGCGACATCAGATGCCGCTCATGAAGTTCATGGAGGAGGACGAATTTCCTTTCTCTGGGGCTTAAGTCATCATCCAGCCAGACTTCTTTTTCGGGCACAAAGTGATAGACCTTGTCATGGCCGCCCTCGGTAAAATCAATGAAATAAAAGTCCCGAACGAGATCTCCCCGGATAATCCACACTTTGACCTGCCCACTGTAGGCTTTGAGCCATCGCTTATGGATATTTTCGAGGAGATGTTTCCTGTCCAAGGAGGCCATTTGCTTTATATATTCGGTCTTTCTGCGCTCCTTTTTCTCGACCAAATCAGCTTTCTCAAGAGCCTTGTCGTAGCTCATCCCGGAAGCCATGAGCCTCTGTTCGACAAGCAGGTGATCAATAAAGAACTCCTCTTCGCCCGCACCGTACTCGTGGTCAATCCAGAACTCGTTTTGGGGAATAAACCGGAAACGATAGTGCTGGCCAAAATTGGTAAATTCCTCATTGATATTCTCCCGAATGTATTGACCATCCACGATCCAGACCGTAAAACCCGCCACTGGCCCGTATTCTCTGACATAAGGTTTCTTTATTGTCCGATCTCTCCCTCTTTGATCTGGCAACTCTTCCCTCCTTTATTTGATATTATTGAAGCAATTCCTGGATAATTTATAGCCCCGCAAATAGGGAATGTCAAACCTGTCTTTATTTGGGCAATCTCAGTCTGGGAAAGATCAGCATTTTTTAGAGAAATTTTATCGTAGCTCAGGCAAGGATGAAAAAAAGGGAATGAAGCTCACCCTTAAAGATAATCCAAAAGGCTCCAATTTCACCCTCTGATTCCTCCTTGGCGGTGATTGACAGGATATATCTGTTCTGGGACTATGCTATTGCTTAGATTCCTGGAGTCTCATTATGGTTTTGAAACGAAAAAGATAAAAAACTCATATAAGGGAGGGAGATTATTATGAAAATCAAAAAACCAAAGAAGAAATTCTTAGTCATAGGTCTTTTGCTTTCCTTTATCAGCCTCTTTTTCATGCTAAAGAAGAAAAGGAGAAGGACAGAACATATCTATGCCTGAGCGAAAGAAAAAGCAGCCAAAGGTCAATTTTCCTAAGGCAAAAGGCAAAAAACAAAGCAGATAAATGATAAAGATTTGACCATGAACGGCAAGACGATATTAGCCATCGAAGACAATGAATTGAACATGATGTCAATCAGAGCTCTGCTCCAGGTGGAAAACGTAAAGCTATTGGAAGCAAAAGACGCTGAAAGCGGCGTCCAAATCCTACATGACCATAAACCCGACCTCATTTTGATAGACGGCGAGCTCTCCAAACGAGATGGATACTCTACCATTCATATCCTAAAGAATGATCCAATTTTAAAAAATATACCGATTATCACTTTAATCGATGATCCCCTGCGGGACGATAGCCAAGAAGCCTTAAAGGCTGGAAGCGACAGTGCAATATCCAAACCCATCCTTTCCCGCTCCTTCTTGGAAACTTTAAAAAGATACTTAAATAATCCAAAAATAGAAGAAGCACCTCGATTAGAGAAAGAAGCTGTCCTTAAACCCAAGAGCTCCGTCGTTGAGGATAAGCCACGGCCAGAATCCGTTCCAGAGATTGCTGAGGAAAAGCCCTTCATCATTTTGGCAGACAATAATGAAACAGACATCGAAATCATCCAGGATTTCTTGGAAGAGGAATATCTCCAGCTTGAAGTCACCAGGAAGGAAAAGGACGTATTTTCTTTTCTTCAATCTAAAAAAGTTGACCTTATCCTCCTTGACATTCTCTTTCCGGGTCTGGATGAAGACGAAATTTATCAGCGATTCAAGAATCCAGAGAAGAACAAAGACATCCCCATCATTATGATCACATCTTTAAATGACCTGGAGAGCAAAATCAAGGACAACGAAAGAACGCCCGATGATTTTTTGGTCAGGCCAATTGTCAAATGGGAACTTTTAGCTAGAATAAAATTTCTTTTGGATAAGAAAACACAAGGGCAAAGACTCCGTCCCTGGGAAGAAACTGCCCCGATCCCCTCTATTTTTGACTGGCTCACCGGACTTTTTAATTCTGGATATATCAAAAGATTCTTAGACCTTGAAATTAAGAGAGCTTTGCGACATGGGTATCCGATCAGCCTGATCAAGCTCGATGTGGATGATTTTAAAAAACACAACGCTCGATTCGGCCGCCCCTTGGGAAACCTGATCTTGCGCGAAGTAGCAGAAGTTTTGAGGGACAGCATGCGTGAGATCGACCTCGGTGGCCGCTATGGTGCCGATGAGTTTGCCATCGTGTTGCCTTATGCCAACAGAGAAGGCGCCATTCAGGTCGCAGATAGAATTTTAAATGCGATGCAACACCATAAGTTTACCCCGGGTCTATCTCTCAGTGCAGAAAAAATAACAGTCTGCATGGGAATTGCCGAATGCCCTTCAGATGCCCAAACTGCAGAAGAAATTCTCGAGAAGGCGGATCGAAGGCTTTTCCAGGTCAAAAAGAATGGAAAAAACCAGTTTCGTGCCAGCGACTGAAGATAATGCGGGGCACAATACCAATTTCCCTTTTTCATAGTCTGGAAATTCGAAAATAAGCATTGTGTCAGCGTAATTTGATGAGCTCTCGCAGGAATTTTTCGGCAGCTTTGGATCGCCGGCCCCCTGGTTCCCACTGGAATTCCTCGAGGTCGACCCGGCCGAGCCGGCTGACGCGTACGCCTTCCTCGAGAAGGAGGCGCCTCTGCTCTTCGAAGCCCCGGCCCCGTTCAAGCGAGATACCGCCGTGGCTGTTGATGACGCGGTGCCAGGGAAGCCGGTCCTTATCGGAAGAAGAGTGAAGAACCCGGACGACCTGGCGGGCGCCCCGGTGGTTTCCAGCGAGAGCGGCGACTTGAGCATAGGTCGCGACCTTACCGCGAGGGATCGCCTTGATCACGTTCTTGGCTCTGTGCTCGAATTCCATTGTTTGTCCTTCTGATAAAATCCTAATATCTTTGGGCGGCCGCGTCAACGACCCACAAAATGGCCTATTCCTCCTTCTTCCGCGCTATCCGCTTATGGCGTTTTTTCTTATCAACCTCGAGCTGAAGCAATTTGGAGCGGTCGGAAAAGATTTTGGCGGCCCGCTCTTTTCCAGAGTGAAATTTCGTTGATCTTTCAAAAGGGACAGATAATCAAATCTTGAAATAGACTTTTATTGCTTCCGGAAAGCCTTGAACAGCCATTCACTCCATTCATTCTCTCTGGCGGTGATGGTGGATCGGGCCGAGAAGAGATTGAGTATTTCTGAAGTTGAAAAATCACCCTTGGCGGAATCCTTTCTTCCTGTGAACGGGAAAGTGTCTGGCCCACGCTGGCATTTGGCATTGATATTGATCCGCGAAACCTGGCTTTTGACCGAACTCAGAAGGACTGAAATCGGCCTCACGTTCGTGCCAAAAACGCTCATTTGCTGACCAAAATTAGAATCCAGAGTGTATTTCACCGGCTCTTCGATCTTTTCATAGGAAACAACAGGAATGATCGGACCGAATTGCTCTTCAGAATAGATTCTCATCCCTGAATTCACAGGATAAAGCACTGTTGGAAAGAAGAGCGACTTAAAGACCTCTCCGCCGTTTTTGTTCAAAATCCTTGCTCCATGGCACCGGGCATCTTCGACCAGCGCCTTGAGATACGATACTCTTTCCGGGTCTGCCATCGGAGTTATTCTCACGCCTTCCACCCAGGGCATTCCCGCTTTGACTTGCCCGATCTCTCTTTTCAGGGCCGAGAGAAAAGCCCCCACAATATCCTGGTGAACAAAAAATATTTTCAGCGCTGCGCAACGCTGCCCGTTAAAGGCCAGAGCGCCAAGTATTGACTCCTTGATGGTCGTTTCGAGATCGGCATCAGGCAAAACTACGGCCACGTTCTTGGCCTCCAGCCCAAGAAGGCTGTGGAGCCTGTTTTTTCTGGGGTGGAGGTTCATCAGGTGATTGGCGACCCGGCTCGACCCGATGAAAGCAAAAACATCAACCTCCCCGCTCCTCATTAAAGGCTCGATGACGGTCTTTCCATCTCCATAAATCGTGTTGACTGCACCTCTTGGAAAACACTCTTTGAAGTCTTCCTCGAGATACTTAAAGAATAAAACGCCAAACCGGGGCGGCTTGAGGATGACAGTATTCCCCATCAAGAGAGCAGGGAGAACAAGGCAGAGTGTCTCGAAGAAGGGATAATTATAGGGCCCCAGGCAGAGAGCAACGCCGAGAGGCTCATCCCGGACTAACCCCACAATTCCCTTTTCTCTTTTCAAAACGCGGCAACTCTTTTCTTTTTTTCTCGCCACTTCCAGCACCTGGTCCAAATAACCGATCGTTCTTTCAAATTCATCCTCAAGCTCATGGAAGGGCTTGGCTATTTCCCACATCAAGATTTTGACGATAGTCTCTTTCTTGAGAATGAGTCGCTCGATAAAATTTTGGACACAATTGATCCGGCCGCTCAGGGACAGGGAAGGCCATTCTCCATTCCCATGTGCAAAAGCCTTTTTTGCGGCCTGGAGTGAAGCGATTGCAGCATTTTTTGTGAGCGCGGGATAAAACCCAAGTTTTTTTTGCGCAAGGCGGTTCCCTTTTCGGATATAAATGGAAGAATATACAGGGACAAATTCCCCCCTCCATTTGACAATTTCACCGTCGAGAAGAAAATTGTCTTGGTTGATGGGTTTATCCAATCTGAACTCGGAGGGAATGGCTTCCTCATTGGAAAATAGATCTGACAATTTCATTATTTTTGATCGCTCAAATCCCCCCATACCCCCCGTTTAGAAAAGGGGGAGAGGGGGAATTATATACTACCTCTTCATCTTCAGATATATCTCGTGCCTGACAAATTCACCTTCTTTGACTTCAGGCATCTGGATTTTCAAATCATTTCCATCGAGTGTCGCGCCGATCACAGATTCAAGCGATTGGGCGTTGGCAAGCCCTAATTTGTAAATTTGCTGCGACAAGCCTTCCACAATCACTGTGAGCTGTCCCTCACGGAACTCCTGCCTTATGATTTTAAGCCCTTTGTCAGAATCGCCGGTTTTCGTTTCTGAAATCGGGGGGAGAATTTCCACGGTCGCATCAAAATCTATTTCAATCATATTCGAGCCGGAAAGACCAAATTCCACTACCGGCTGGACGATTTGCGAAGATGGTATCCTTTCGGTCTTGAAAGGAGCAGGTTTGCCATTGACACTCACACTCTGAATGCTCGTCCCCAAGCCAAGCGCAGGCGCAAAAATCATTTTGTAAGAGCTGCTCTGAGGACTGTTGACTTCCATTTTGATCTTATCTTTAGTCCTCAGGTAGTGGCAAAAAAATAAATTATCCCCAATCCGGTAATCTTTGACCCAAACCTCAGGCCAGTCAGCAGGAAACCGAGGCTCAAAAATGATTTGCTTATCCACGGCATCGGCTTCAAGCCCGCAGAGCCCCCTAACCAGAGGCAAAACCACTCCGCCGGTGCTGAACCCTTGGTGGGGAACGGCTTCCTGCGGCCAGATATTCTGGCGACCTGAAAAAAGCTCAGTCACATTGCCCAAAGCATTATCAAATGTGTGGCGGACGACACTCATCAACGAATGATACCCTTGAAGAACGAAACTATTCTTGAACTGAGCCGTGGCCATATACCCGGTCAAAAACGGCCAGATCGCGCCATAATTATAATTGAGGGGCTCGAAGAGGTTGCTTTTATCCGAGAGTATCCGCACTCCCCAGTCCGCAGTCAATTCGGCTGAATTCATCCTCTCCAAAGTCAGAGCTGTATGAATCGGATCTCCGATTCCCCAGATCATTCCCAACGCACACCAAGGAGTAAGTTCCTTTACTTTATTCCTGTCCAGATTAAAAGCGTAAGAGTATTGTTGAATCTCTTCATCCCAGAATTTCGAGTCATACGCGCAAAGCGCCTTTTGATAATACTCTGCTGCTTTTTTTGCATAGGTCTTATCCCCGGCCGCCTGGGCCAAATATTGCATAGCATAAGTCGCCCGCACCCAAATGGCTGCTAGATAGATATCCGTCTGAATTCCGGTTAAAGATCCAAACTCGAGCGCGCCCAACCCTGCCTTCTTGTTATCCATCAACCCGTCACCGTCGCCGTCCGTCGTCAGACACCAATCAAAAGCGCGCCTCAGCGAAGCCCAGCTTTTTTTGACATATTCCAGATCTCCGCTCATCTTGTAATAATCGTACATCGCAGCGATGTAAAACGGCGTGGTATCGCCATGGATGTAACCATAGGGATAATCGCCAAACCAGTTGAGATAGCCGGCAGCCTGAGAGAGCTCGTGAGCCATCTTCCCGTCTTGCCTCTGCCACTTTTGGGTGAAGGTTAAAGCTTCCTTCGTAGCTTCATAAGCCCCGTAGCTATTCAAGCTTAGAGAATTGAGGTAGCTATCAGTCCCAAAAAACCAACCAAAACCAGGGCGGCCTCCTGTCCCTGAGGTGCCCAGACCTGCGACCAATCCTTTTCCCAGGTCAGGGTTTTCAACAACCAGATTGTCATAGGCAACCTTTGCCCATTCGAAGGCCAGGTTTATTTTTTTCTCCGGCGTTTCGACCTTCAAAGTATCGGCCCGGAGCTTGCGGTAGTGTTCCAGCGCAAGGCGATATTGAGCTTCTGGGTTTGAAGCAAGCCTCTCATAAATACTTTTGACATCCTCTCGCTTTCCTTTTCCGCCGGCAAGAATGATGGGAATAAATTTCCCTCTGACATCCTCTGCTTTTTCGACAACAATCTTGAACTGGTTGGGCGTATCCGAAAGCATGTGAGCAGGCGTGTAAGAAATTCCCTGGGCAGCCGGAGACCCGACAAAGCCGTGATTTTTTCTCGTTGGCTCTGAGATAAGATAAGCCCTCAGATTTTCATCCCAGTGGGCATACTGCCCTCCAATCCCGGCCGGCCACATCGGCTGGAGCACTGGGAGAAAGCTCGCCACTATAGTCAACGGCTCGGTCGTGTCCACGTCGAGCAGGATGACGGCGCCGGGCTCATCAACGGATGTGATATAAATGGCTTTCACAGTGAAAGACTGGAAGGTATAAGTCAGCGTTGTTGCTGCAGGCGTTACCGAAACACAGCGAACAATATCCGCGGCCTGGATGGGCTGGGTGCTGGAGCTGATTAGAAAAGACAATTCAAAGTTGCGGAGAATTTTTAGGGGATAAGCCCAGGCCTCAAACGAGCCGTTCTCATATCCCAGGATAGCAAATTTTCGGCCGACCTTATCGAAATAGGTATGCGGCTGCGCTCCACGCGCAAGCTCCAGGTCGTTGGGCTCAAGTTTGAAGGCCGGGATGAGCGCTTCCATTGCCCCTGCGCTATTTAAAAAAAGAACAACTAAAATTATCAGGATAATAAAGGAGAGCCATTTTCTCATTTTTGCACCCATAAAGACATTTTATGCGTTAAGAGTAATTTTACCAGAAAAAATAGTAATAAAAAAAGAAAGGTTAAGAATTCTTATTGAGTGAAAACTTATCCCCTCTTTCTCCCCCTTTTAGAGAAACAAAATAAGTTACGGGCATTGAATGATCCCTTGTGCCCAGAGGCATCCGCCGCAGGTTGGAAATGTGTTTCCAAAACAATCTTCTTCGTTTTTCTCGAGGGAAGGGCACCCACCGCAAAGATGGCACGACGAAAAATCAAAAGCTCTGACTTTTTCCCTAAACTTCGTATACTCTTTCGAGTTCCATATATCCCATAGTTGACTTAGACCCATATCCCCAACAGTATAACTCTCAATGGTCCTTTCGAAGCCATTAAGGAAAGTCTTGTAGGAATGCAACAAGCCCAGGCAGGGGCTGACCTTGCCGTCCCATCTGACAAAAGTACATCTGTCGTTTATAAAGCGGCATTGCCTGGTGTCCGCACTGATTCTATTCCCCATGAGTGTCAGGTTTTCATACCCTTTTAACAAGCTGAATAAAGTATCCTTGGTGATATTGTTGATATCCATCCTGGGAAGGCTTATTTCCGTTTTGCCGGGGGAAAAGGTAAATGTATCCAAAGTCAGTGTCATAAGGCAGAGCATTTCTTTTTCCATTTCTTCGCTATAAGGAAGCACATTGCTCACCGACACCTTCTTGGCCCCCACAGACCTTGCCAACTCATCCAAATTTTTCAGATCATTGATATTCTTTTTCATCAGCACAAACGCTATCCCGACTTCTATTTTATGCGGGCTTCTGCTGTTCATTTTCTGCAACAATTTCAGGCTGTCCACGACCTTTTGGAAGCCCGCTCCTTCCCTGATATCCTCAAAACTTGTTTCCATCGTCCCGTCAAACGACACCCATAGGGAGTCCAGCTTGCTTTTCATCAGGCCGGCCAACATGCCTTCATCCAACAACGTGCCGTTCGTCACCATTTCTGCTCGGAAGCCCAACGATTTGATGCTCTGGATCATATACAGGATATCTTTATGGACTGTAGGTTCCCCAAAGCCGCCGAACATGACTGAGTCTAGGTGTGGAAAGCGGGGAAGCTCGTTCGCGGCCTTTTCAAAAATTTTTAAATCCATGTCTCCTGCTGGTTCCTTCCAGGTATTCCTTATACAGGTCTGACAAGAAAGATTGCATCTCGAAGTTGGCTCAATATAAACCCTGGCCAGGCTATGGATATTGGGAAGTATTTCAATGCGACCGTGGTCTGGGACAATATTGATATTAGCTCCAGGAACAAGGCCCAATTTTCTGGCTATCTCAGGAGGCAGAATAAGGCAGCCATTTTCATTAACCCCCGCTTGATAGCTTGGCTTGGCAGCTTCATTTTTTCTGTTCTCAAAAAGACTTTCTGGACTACTTTCGCCTTTTTCAAAATAGGCCATGGGCATTTACTCCTATTTTTTGAGACTGCTCTAAGGTCAGCCCATCCACTGCGCATCGGAAAGAGTTTTTGCAGGACTGATTTGACCTCTACGAAGGCTAGCACTAGACCATCGCAGATATGGCCGTGAACACGGGCAAGATCTTTCAGGCTAATCCCTTTTGTTTTAATGAGCATCTCCCAAGAGCGCTGTCTGTATCTCGGACAATAATGGGCTTATTGCGCTTCGCTTTAGCGACCCACTCAGGATAAAACCAATCTGGAGTGTTATCCGATTTTCATTATTTAGAGAGTGTCCGCTAAACACTTTTTGTCCAAATCATAAGCGAACTTTTCGGCAGATAAACATCATATTGATTCTCGTCTTGCCTTTGCGAATAATTTGATTGTTTCGTTTGAGCTGGACCTCGATATTCCTTAAAAATCTTTTGTCGGGCTCGTGTTCATATTCCTTTCGGCCGTCGGCATGAAGATCTGAAATAACAATCAATCCGCCTTTCTTGCAAACCCTCGTCATTTCATCTATGATTTTATTTATATCCTTCATATGGTGCAGGGAATGATAAGAAAAAACAGCATCGAAGCTGTTATCTTCGAAAGGGATACTTTCAGCTTTGGCCCGTTTGGCCTTGAAAGAGCCTATCAGCTTAAACTTTTCTGCTTCTTTTCTGCTCCTATGAACGGCCCAGGA
>Ga0315280_10009202_pt1 | contig 12742 bp, 8 predicted proteins | sample YL17G06_40_MG_FD_203697 | JGI IMG/M metagenome (GOLD analysis project Ga0315280, IMG submission 203697) | Sediment microbial communities from Yellowstone Lake, YNP, Wyoming, USA - YL17G06_40 | ecosystem: Environmental > Aquatic > Freshwater > Lake > Sediment | place: USA: Wyoming | collected... | reverse complement strand
CTCCACACGCCCCGTCGCCACCGTCCCACGCCCCGAAATCGTGAAAATGTCCTCCACCGGCATCAAAAACGGCAACTCCACATCCCGCTTCGGCAACGGTACGTAATTGTCCACCGCCTCCATCAACGCCAGTACCTGCTTCTCCGCCTCCGCATCCCCCTCCAACGCCTTCAATGCACTCCCCCGCACCACCGGAATCTCATCCCCAGGAAATTCGTAGAACGTCAATAGCTCCCGCACCTCCAGCTCCACCAGGTCCAAGAGCTCCGGATCATCCACCTTGTCCACCTTGTTCATGTGCACCACAATGCACGGTACCCCTACCTGCCGCGCCAGCAAGATGTGCTCCCGCGTCTGCGGCATCGGCCCGTCCGCCGCCGATACCACCAGAATCGCTCCGTCCATCTGCGCCGCCCCCGTGATCATGTTCTTGATGTAGTCCGCATGCCCCGGACAGTCCACGTGCGCATAGTGCCGCTTCGCCGTCGAGTACTCCACGTGCGCCGTCGCGATCGTGATCCCCCGCTCCTTCTCCTCCGGAGCGTTGTCGATCGAGTCGAATGTCCGGATCGATACCTTCGGATCCAGCTTGTGCAGCACCATCGTGATCGCCGACGTCAAGGTCGTCTTGCCGTGGTCAATGTGCCCGATCGTCCCAATGTTAACGTGCGGCTTGCTCCGATCGAATTTCTCCTTCGCCATATGTCTCTCCTCGCTTAGCTACAACCTCGACCTGATGATTGCCCCGATACTGATGACGGTGTCACGCAACCTGCTTCAGAAACTCATCCTTGACAGCGCATCCATTCTGGAGCCCACGACCAGGATCGGACTGGTGACCTCGTCCTTACCAAGGACGCGCTCTACCGACTGAGCTACGTGGGCTGAACTCTGGAGCGGGAGACGGGACTCGAACCCGCGACCAATAGCTTGGAAGGCTATGACTCTACCAACTGAGTTACTCCCGCGCTCTCAAAAGAGTTGCTGGTGGAGAGGGAAGGATTCGAACCTTCGTAGTCCCGAAGGACGCTGGGTTTACAGCCCAGTGCCATTAACCGCTCGACCACCTCTCCCAAAACTTTGCAAATGCGGGATTCCTGGACCTGCCCTCGACCTCAGGCGCGGGATCTGGGAACTAACAGAAACTGAATGCCGCTCAGGTTCCTCTTAGATCGCTACGCCCAAATAGTAGACTCTGAAATCTTGCCCCACCCGTGCCTGGTTTCACAAATCCTATTCCCGCTACCGCCGCTATAGCAGAAATACTCTTCGCGCTCTCCTCAAATGGAGCTGGCGAGAGGATTTGAACCCCCGACCCGCTGATTACAAATCAGCTGCTCTACCAACTGAGCTACGCCAGCATCGACAAAACCATTAGTCTAACACTACATGGAAACGGGTTCAACCCCAAAATCGACACACTTTAGCGCACAAGCCGTGCGGTATCAACCAAATAATACCCGCTCGCCGCAGGCTGTCACGGCATGTTTTCCATCCGCATCTCGGCCACCGCCAGCCAGTCGGCCACCAAGTCGCCCTGCGGCCCGCCTGAAATCTGGATTTCCAGATACTCATCGCTCTTCCCGCTCAGATCAAGCGGAACTTCCAGCGGAATCCAGTCGCGGTCTCCAGCCTTTCGGCCGGCATCGAAATAGCGGCTGTAAACCCGCCTGCGATCGCCGCCGCTCCCCACCAGGATGTCCATCTGCAAACCATCGCCGATGTTGAACACGGGAGTTGCCACCAACCTCAGTGTGAACCTTCCCGAAAGCCCCGCAAGCCCTGCCCGGACCGTAATGGGGGCGACCAGCCTCATGGCATCCTTCTGTTTGCCGTTACGCACAACTATGGAATGTCGCTCGAACGAATCGCGTGTCCCTCCTCCCGCCACGACGGAGAATTGGTCGGCCCAGGTCTGGGTCATGCGTGCCGGTGCGCAGCCGATGGCGAAAACAACGCACAGCGCGAAGAGAAGCAAAACCGCCGTCCCTGGCTTTTTCTTCTTCATGGTTTGTTCTTCTCTCCGCTCTCTGCGTCGAGAGCCCTTGCCGTTACTCCGGCACGATGATGGATTGCGCAAATGCTCCCGTGATACCGCTCTCCCCTTGCGTCAGATACTGGAATTCCAGCGTGTCTGCACCCATGATGCTTGCCGGCAACAGGAGCCGGACAGGCTGCCATTCGCGGTCTTCTTTGCGCGTCGCCGGACTCAGAGTCTTATCAAATCGGGCCAGGATCTGCCCTTGTGGGCCGCGCAGCAGAATCTTGAATTCGAAAGAAGCGTCGTCTGCGCTTGCAGCGCCATCGGGCAGTATACCGACCATGAGAGTCAGATTCATCGGGGTGCGCAGCGTCCACGGATAGACGATCCTGGTACCCGGTTTGGCCAGAATGGCCAGTGCCCGCTCACGGACGGAGACGTATCCAGGCCACGGCGCTACGCCGGTCGCGCATTCGATATGCGCCCATGGCAGCCTTTCAACCATAAAATTGACCTGCTGGACCTCGAGAGTCTCCAGACTCCTGCTCGAGAGCGAAAACGGGATCAATCCCCATCCGGTCGAGTAAAAGCCGGCCGGTGTTCCCACGTCCATAGTGCGGAAAGGCGTCTTCAGGTCAAAAGACAGGCTTACGAGCGGCATGGTCATCGATGATAGGTCGGCAGGGACGCCATAAGGCATGGCCAGCTTGGGTCTGACAAGGAGGCTGCCCCCGCGCACGGAAGATTCGTCAAACGGCAGCGGTTTCGCCCCGATCCGGGTGAAATAATAGCGGAACCCCCATTCTCCGGTGATATAGGAGTCCAAACCGGCATACATGCGCGAAAAGGCGGCGGCCGCCCGGGGATAGACGCGGGCGAACTCAAAATCCGCCTGCGCCAGAAACAGCCCCCATACCAGCGACAGAACCAGGCTGCCGCTTGCCACCATAGCCGAATTCAAGAAGGGGTACGGCTCGACTCTGTATTCTGCAACCTCACTCACCTCCAGGCGCCGGAAAAAGAAGATCAGAACCGGCGCAACGAGCGGCATGATATAGCGCGCGGAACCCTCAGGGAGCAGGACCAGGCAGTATGTTACGACGCCAAAATACCAGAGCACGATGAACTGCGCTTCCAGGCGGCCGAACCCAAATGCATCAGCTATTCCTCTACGGAAGGCATCCTTCAGCAGGGCGCCCATGCGCACGCTGACGAATATCCCTGTCGCCAATCCGAGTACGAAAATGGCCTTGTCCAGAAGACGATAGCCAGGGACCGCCGCCTGGGCCACGTAAACGGACGCCAGCACGGCCAGGCCGAGGAGACGGCCTTTCAGCCCACGCCCGAAAACATAAAGCAGGAAAAACGGGAAGACAATCAGCCAGCCCTGGTATTCCATGAGCGCGAGCGCTTTCATTCCGAGCACGCTTAGAGATATAGGACGGCGTGACTGGACATACCCCAGCGTGTCCAAGAGAATCAGCCGACCATAATGCATGGAAGTCATGCCGAGCCAAGCGCCCATGCAGACCGGTGGGAGAAGAAGCGAGATCCAACCCGCAGCGCGCCCCCGTTTGCGGAGCTGGTAGAAGCCCAGCAAAAGCGCCAGAAACACTGCTTGATAGCTCATGAACATGGCACTGAACTGGAACAGCGAGCTTGCTGCATAGAGGCTCTTGCGGTTCAATTCCGTGCCCCAGAGGAAACACGCGATAGCAGCAAGCGAGAAGGCCAGCGTCGGCGCATCTGCCATCAGCGTATGCTCCATGACCAGAACCACCGGACAGACGGCCATGGCGAGCGACGGCCAGATCGGCCTTTCCACGAAACGGGCAGAGATGAAATAGAGCGACACGGCCGCGAGCAGCGGGAAGATCAGCGCTGCTGCGTGATAGATCCATTCTCGGCCGCTCTCCTCGCCCGCAAATTGTTGCACGGCGGCCAGGAAATACGCCTGTAACGGCGGGTGGGAATGGGAAGCCGTGTCCCGAACGTGGAAGCCGCCGAAATCGTAAGGCGCATCGTAAGGATAGAGCGGATGGGCGCGCGCGCTGCGCGCCATGTCCATATAGAAAGTATCATCCATGTGGAACGGCTGCGAAATAAAGGGTATGGCGCAGCCGACTACCACAATCACAAGCAATGCCAGGTCGCGATGCACTGGAAACCGCCGCAGGCCCGGATTCCGAGTGAATGGCCTCATTTCTCTCACGCTCGAATTCACAAAAACATCAACGAAGGAAATGGGTGACAGGCGCCTTTTTTCGCGGCCCTTTGCTCCCTCGATCGAGATATCTCGGGCGAAAAAAGGCGCCTGTCACCAATTTCGCCGGATGAAATAGAGCCGCGCGCAATTGCCGTCCGGCAGAAGGTACAACTCCATCAGTTGAAAAGTTTGCGGGTCGTCGACAATGATCTGATTCAACGCCCTGCTCGAAACCGTTGTCCATGGCATGCCTTGATCGCGTTCGGTCATGATCACATAGTTAAAACCGTCGAAGGCACTCACTCCCTTGGGCTCGCTCCGAAGGTGCTCCACGCGTACCGGCAATCCGCGCAGCCGCGCCATGAGATCGAAGTTCGCGGCATTAAAGCGGGGCAGGTCGGGAACTAAAGCCACTTCCGGCCGGACGCCGCTGCCGCGAGCAGCCTCGGCTACTCTGCGCAAAATCTCCTCCAGCTTCCAGTCCTCGCGCCGCGGCTGCCCAAGAATGTGGAAGTAGTGCTGAAGGTAGAGATTCCAGTCCCAGCGTACGCTGCCGCTGTAGCCGCGCGCCAACACCACCTCCTGCGGAAGCCAGCGCACGCCAAAGTTTGCGGCATATGCCTGAAAGCAAAGGGTGACGACGAGACCGGCCCTGAGCGCGCGCGCCCACCAGGATCTGCCCCATGAGTGCAGCCAGGCTCCCGCCACGATTAACAGAGGACCCAAGAGCGGCATCGTGAAGCGCGGATCTTTGGTGCGCAATAGAGTCATTGCCGCCCACCCTCCGCACACTGCGGCGAGGAGAAACGTTCCATCGCGCAGCAGGCCCCGCTTCGACACGAACACAACAGAGAGTGCCAGAACCAGGAAGAGAATGCCGAAAAGCTGATACCCCTCGAGCAGGCGCAAGTAATAAATGAGGGATTGGAATGAAAACACCAGCGGTTCACCTTCGAGCGCACCGATGCTGGTGTTCTCGAAGAAGTAGCGCGTCAGGTTCGGCAGGTTGGGGAGATACCACACGCCCGCAACCAGACCAGCGACCAGAAGTGCGTCCGCGAGGTGGAGCATGCGCGCCCGATCGCGCCAGATCCGCGACTTGATGCATGCGTACAGTACGGGGGCAATGAGAAAGCCGGCAAAAAACCACTTGGTGAGCATCCCGAAGGCGCAGATCAATCCAAAGAGAAGGCTCTGCGAATGAGACCGAAACCCGCCCGTCTTGCGGAGTGCTACCAAAGCTGCCGCTACCCAGGCAGCAAGCCAGTAATCGAGCACCGTCTCGCGAGACATCCAGATCAAGTATGGCGTCAGCGCCGTGAGCAGGCACGCCCAAAGCGCCGCCACCTCTCCGGCTAAACCTGCGCCCAGCTTGTACACCGACCAGAAGAGCAGCGCAGCGGCGGGGATGTTCGCCAGCACCGCAATATGCGGCCCCGGATGAAAAATGAGGTAGCACAGCGCGATCACTAGATGAACGAAGGGCGGATAGTTGCCGGACCGCGACAGCAGCGGCGCCTGTTGCTGCCCATGCGGCAGATAGTTGAGGGCATAACTCTGGTGCAGCGCCATGTCCCAGACCGGAGGGCGTGTGTCTCGCTGCAGCCAGACAATGTTCACACTCCAGAGAACGATCGTCAGCGCGACAACCGCAGCAAGGCCTAATCCACGTTGCGACATCGGAAATTATATCCTAACGGCTCGGGCTCTCTTTGAAGATGGAGTCGTGGTAGTGCCTGCTGACCACCTCGGCCAGCGTGAGGTTGAAGATCTTCGGCCGCATCAGACCTAGGCGCTGGAGCAGGAAGCTGAATAGCACTGCAAGCGTCTTGATTCCGTACTTCGTGCTCACGCGAAAATTGACGCTCGAGGCTTCGGGAAAATAACGCGCCTGCACTGCAATCTCCTGGATCTCGAACCCAAAGTGCACCGCTTGCGCGATCATCTGCGAATCAAAGACGAAGTCGTCGGAGTTGAGCAAAAAAGGAACCGTGGTGAGAAGCTTGCGGCTGTATGCACGGAATCCGCTATGGCAGTCAGTAAGATGGGTTCGGTAGACGACGTTTTCCAGAATCGTGAGTGCCCGGTTGGCGACATACTTGTACAGCGGCATTCCGCCCTTGAGCGCCTGTCCGTTCAAGATCCTTGATCCAATGACCATGTCGGCCTGCCGATCCAGGACGGGACGAACCAATGCGGGGACAAGCTTGGAGTCGTACTGGTGATCCGGGTGCAGCATCACCACGACGTCGGCCCCCTCCTTCAGTGCCTCGAGGTAGCAGGTCTTCTGGTTGCCGCCATAGCCGCGGTTCTGGACATGGATCACGACCGAGAGCCCGAGCGCGCGGGCGATCTCCACGGTCTGATCTTGGCTCACATCATCCACGAGGATTATCCGAAAAACCTTGTCCTTGGGGATGTCCGCATAGGTGCGCTCCAAGGTTCGCGCGGCGTTGTAGGCCGGCAGTACCACTACAATCCTGGTGTCTTTCATCGTCATATGTGATAGAGGTCTCGCTTGTATCGGGCCGGGCTTGCCTGAAACCATCGGATCGTTTTCTCCAGGCCTTGTGACAGCGGCACTTCAGGCCGCCAGGCGAGCCTCTCCATTGCCTTACGGTTAGAAGCAAACAGCCGCTCCACCTCGCTTGTCTTCGGTCGCTGCCGCTTCGATTCTGAGACAACTCGCAGCTTCTTGCCCAGGATGGATCCGAGAAGGCCAACGAGCTCGGTCACCGATATCTCTTGTTCAGAGCCGAGCTGGATGGTCTGGCCCTCGCATGCGGGCGCGGTTGCCGCTGCAGCGAATCCGCGGGCAGTATCCAGGACATAAGTAAGGTCTCGGCGCGGCTCCAAATGGCCCAGCCGGATGGTGGAGGCATCCAGCGCCTGCGTTATGATCGTGGGAATCACCGCCCGAGGCGATTGTCGTGGGCCGTAGGTATTGAAGGGACGCAGAATGACTACAGGCAACCCATATGTTTTGTGGTAGCTCTCGGCCAGCTTGTCGGCGCCCACTTTCGAAGCGGCATACGGCGACTGCGGATTGAGCGGGTGGCTCTCGTCCATCGGCACGAATTGTGCGGTGCCGTATACTTCGCTCGTCGAAGTCTGGACCAGCCGCGCAACCTCCGACTCGAGGCAGGCCTGGAGAACATGCAGCGTGCCGATAACATTCGTTGCCACGACGTCGGCGGGATTGGCATAAGAATAAGGGATCCCGATGAGGGCGCCCAGGTGGAAAACCACACTGCAGCCGCGGACGGCGCGACGGACGGCATCGGCATCGCGGAGATCTCCGGCAACAACTTCGATCTCCTTCAACTGCCGCTTGTCCAGATCTTCGAGCATGCCCCAGTCGTTCCTGGAGTTGTAATGGACGAAGGCCTTCACATGAGCCCCTCGCGAGAGCAGGAGCTCGCAGAGGTGACTGCCGATGAAACCCCCGGCCCCGGTGACCAGCACCCTTGCTTTCGACAGCTTGCTTGGCTGCATCGCAACTCCTTTAACGATCCCAGCGAAGCCCACAATATAACCGCAGAGGCTGCAATAAGCGCACAGAAAAATGATCAAGCTCAGCGATTCAGACACTGCATGCCAATCATCCGAATGCCTTCGGAACCTCAAAGACCTCAAAGATCCTGGGATTACATAGGATTGCGATGGGTGGTGCGTCGGAAATAGGCTTTGGCTGCCACTCCTGGCACGGGCATCGGCGACAAGCGTGCAGAGGAAGCTATCCTCAAGCCTGGAGCGTGCGGTGAAATGTGGGCTTCCCTGTCGCACCCAATCCCCATGCACTTGTCCCCGATGCCCGTGCCAGGAGTGGATTCCGCAGCGCAGCTGCGGAATCGCCTCCGGCGCAGCCAAAGCCCCCATAGCTCTTGGTTCTTTGAGGTCTTTTGGTCTTCGTGGTTAGTTTTTGGCATGCGACGGCATCGCTCCAAGGGGCGCGCACCACTGTCTGAATTGCCATAAACAAACTTGCTACTCTGCGCGCCTTGCATGTACCCAGATCGTACCCCCTCGTCCGCACAGGCTTTCGATCAGGGCCGGCGGCAGCGCCAGCAGCACGAGTCCGAAGTAGAAGAACTCGAGCGCGCCTTCCACTATCGCGCTCGCTCGCTTTCCGCGCCCCCTGCGTCCAATCGGATCCAGTCCGATCGCGAGGCTCGATGCCAGCGAAGCCGGATTGTCTCGAAGCGAGAAACGATATTCAACCTCGCCCGAAAATCCTGCCTGTTCGAGTAAACGCACGAGCGACTGCGGCGTGAAATTGATCAGGTGGCGCGGGACGTCCAGCCCGTACCATCGCGGGCCAAAGAGGCGCGCCTGAAAAGATGCGGCGTTAGGCACTTGCAGGATCAGACTTCCAGCCGGTTTGAGCAGGCGGCCCGCATAGGCAAGCGCCTTTCGCGGATCGGGAAGATGTTCCAGAACGTGAAACATGGTGACGAAGTCAAAGTCACAGCCCTGCCAAACGTCACTGCCGATGTCCCCTTGCCTCACCGGCAGATGGTATTGCGCCTGCGCCAGGGCAACCGCGCGCGCCGACACGTCCATCCCGTGTGGAACAAAGCCGTGTCGCCGGGCCAGATGGAGAAAAGTCCCGCTGCCGCATCCAATGTCGAGCAGTGTCCGTCCTCTGCTGCCCCTGGTCGTGCAGCGCTGCAGGAACCGCACATGATCCAACGCGACGAACTCGCGATAGGCGCGCTCCATTCTGCCGAGCACAATGGAAAACCTTGATCGTTCGTTCTCAGCCCACCAGTATTCCTGCGGATAGAATGAAGTGAGCGTCGCGGGTTCCGGCAAAGGGTGCTGGAAAATGCAGCCGCAGGAAAGGCATCGGTGCAGGTGGAAACTCCCGGGGGCAATGCCGAATAGCCGGTCGGACCCGACAGCAAACCTGCCGGCACTGGAGGTCCCGCATATCGGGCATTCCGGTCCGCCATCGGCTTTCCCGGCGAGGCGCGCTTCTGTCACAAGATTCCTCACCCCTGCCTCGCCGCCTTGGTCTCGGAGACGGCCGAGTGCGCGCGGCTGCGTGTGAAACGTTTTCGAATCAGAAAGACGAGGTTGCGGTAGCCATCCCTCCATGGCCGGAGCTTGACTTCTCCCATCCGGTTCGAATAATCGACGTAGATTTCCTTGAAGCCGATCTGCCGCTTGCGGATCGCTTCGATCTTGATCTCCTCGCTGAAGGCCATGCCGTCGCTGCACAAGTCCATCTCCTTCAGGCTGTCGCGCTCGAAAACCCACATGCCCGATTGGGAATCACGAACCCAGCGCAAGTACAGCACGGATAGAAGCAGGCTCAGGAGCTTGTTTCCGACCCAGTGTTTCACAGACATGGCGCGCTTGTTTTTCAGCGGGAAACGCGAGGCCGAGAGAAAACGTACATCGGAGTGCAGGAAGACCTCGAGCAGGTAGGATATTGCATCCACCGGATACGAATGGTCGCCGTCGAGCGTGACGATAATGTCTCCCTGGGCTTGGGTCAAGCCGGTCTTGTACGCCCGTCCGTAACCCCGGACCTTCTCGTGGATGACGTGAGCCCCGAACTTCCGCGCCATTTCCGCGGTTCGGTCGGTCGAACCGTTGTCGACGACGATCACCTCATCTACAAAAGAGGGCATACGCGAGAGCACCTGGACAATGCCCTCTTCTTCATTAAGGCACGGTATGACAACTGTGATCCGGCGGTAGTTGTACACGATGCGAGATGATAGCAAAAGACGTCTCCTGGACCAAAAACAAAGACAGCCGAAAGGGCCACAGACTTCCCCACGTACCCTGGGGACTGCGTCGATACTCTTGCCCCGACGCGAGCACAGGGCTGAGCTTTTGAGGCAGACGCGATCTGTGATATGATTGCACTGTCCTAAATTCGCTTAAGGGCACCCGTGTTGAAAAGAGGAATCCAAGCCTTAGCAGCTGGGTCGTAAGCTTTTCCCGAAGTTCCCGGAGACAACAAGTTCCGGACGGATCTTTGTTATATTTCCGGGACCGACACGTCCCTAACCAGGAGCGGATCGACCAACGAACTAGGTGCCTTGGGTCAGTGACGGGCTTTCGTCCCCCTGGAGGAAGACTCCGTCATTCCTATCTCCAGCAACTGTGGTTTGAGCGCGACCGTCCCCTGGCGAGTTCGTCCGGATCTCGGTCAGGAGGAGTATAAGGCAATGATTCAAAACAAACTCTTCAGGGCGGCTGCCAGCGTCTGTTTGTTCTTCCTATCCGCTGCCCCGCTGTTTGGCCAGGCGATATTTTCCGTTGCATCATCACCGACTGCTGCGGCAAACATTGGCGTCGCAGAGCTGTCGGGGCAGATCATGCTTAGCGTCTACTCAGGTACGACGGTTGGCTCGCCGCTGATTATCCAATATTCGGCGCCAGTCACTAACAATAGCGCCTCTGAGATCCTTGTCAGCGGAACAGGAGGTCTTGCGGGAATCGCTCCAGCGCCATCTCTTCTTGGCGGAGGAAGCAATTCAATCCTCATAAACGTGCCCGCAGGCGGGACTGTGGGAAACTTCATTCGAATCCAGGGTGTAAGGGTGGCACTCGCAGGAGGTCATTACTCGAGCGTCGAAGCAATCGTCGGCTCGCCCACAGGCACCGGCAACTCAATCTTAGCAGGGCGAAATGTTCTCACTGTGATCAATTCGATTCTCCAACCCTTTACAGTGGACACGAGCGAGACTTTGCCTCTTGCGTATAGCAGGGGGGCGGTTACGAACAGTACGAGTTCATTTGTCATCACGGAGGGTTACGCTTCTGCCTTTACAAGCGCCATAGGAACCGGCGGGCAGACCGTGCCGACCAGCATCCGGATTACACCCTATCCCGGGATACCCCCTGGTCTTTCGGTCACTTTCCCTTCGACCATAACCGGGAGTTCGGGTGTTTCGCTGACTACGACCTCCGGCACGGATGAAATAATACCGGGGGAGGATGGGTCGACCTCGGTTGTTTATCAATTTTTGGCAGGAGCGGGCAGCAACACACGGGTGGAATCCTTCACGATGTCCGTTTCGATGGCGGGGTCAACGGTTGGAACGGGGATCATAAACTTTCAAGCGGCTCTGGTTCCGATCGGGATCGCGGTGCCGAATGAAGAATTCCCATCCACGGACATTCCACGCTATTCGGAACTCCTTGTTCCGGACCAATCATCGCTGCCCGGTCTGGGCGGCTCGGTGCAACTGGCTTTCCCATTCCGAATACGAAGCGATGCAACGTATACCGGCATCGCCTTGACCAATCCTCTGGATGTCAGCGTCAATGTCACCCTGACGCCATACGATACGACGGGTACCGCTATCGCCGATCCTAAGGTCGTGACTATCCCTCCAAAAAGGCAGATCGCAAATCTCGCCTCAGACGCTGGCCTCTTTGGCCCGAATTTCAACGCTTTCACCTCCGGCACAATTCTGGCAGAAGCAAGTGCGCCTGTCCTGCCCGGCTTTTATCTTTTGGGTGATTTCAACGGGTCGAGATTGGACGGTGCGACTGCAGATCTGAATCCCTTGCAGAGTTGGGTGTGGCCGGTGATCTTTCGCCAGGCTCCTGCGCCTTTTACGACATTTGAGTTGTTTAATTCCACTCAATCATTCGCATCTGCGACGCTGAAGTTATTCGATTCGAATGGAACATTGGTTTCGACGGTCACACCAATCATCCCGGCGTTGGGAACGCTTACTCAGAGCATCCAGCAGCTCTTTCCGTTAGCGGATCTGAACTCGTTTTCCGGCGGTTATGTGACGGGCCAGTCCAGCGAGCGCCTGGTCGCAAGGGAAACTTTCGGCAACTCCTTCGATTCCAACGTGCTCCCAGGCCAGATCGGCCAGTCGACGAGCACATTCTACTGGCCGCACTTTGCATCGGGCGGTGGTTATACCACGGAGTTGACCTTCATAAATCTCGACACGAACGTGACGGCGAATCTGACCCTGATATTGTACAACAGCAGTGGAAATCGTATCGATCAAACATCAGTCGCAATCGGGCACTCCGCCCAAAAGATCCGGACAATCGCCGATCTCTTCCCCGCTCTTCCTGCATCCCAAACGACCACCGGATACGTTCGAGTCGACATCAATCCCACGAACATAGGACCATTCATGTTCACGCCATCCGTCACGGGATCGTTGCGATTCAGCGCAGCTGACGGCTCCGGATCAGCAGCTCTGCCGCTGATAACCTCCCAGGTGTCCGATTTCGTTTACTCTCACGTAGCGGAAGCCGCGGGCTACTGGACTGGAGTCGCAATCCTGAACACGAATTCAACCCCTGCTTCTATGACGCTCGAAGTCTTCAAGGCTGACGGAACTTCGGTAGGCACTGCACCGCTCACCCTGCAGCCAGGAGAGAAGATCGCCAAGCTGTTGCACGAGCTGGTTCCAGCAACCCTGGGGCAGTCGGGAGGGTGGATTCACATCATCTCCGATCAACCGGTTTCGAGCTTTTCGTTGTTTGGAAGCTACAATGGGCTCTCTTTGAGCGCCATCCCGCCTCAAAGCATCGGCAACTGATGCTTGTTTTTTCGAGCG
>Ga0315280_10009201_pt1 | contig 12742 bp, 15 predicted proteins | sample YL17G06_40_MG_FD_203697 | JGI IMG/M metagenome (GOLD analysis project Ga0315280, IMG submission 203697) | Sediment microbial communities from Yellowstone Lake, YNP, Wyoming, USA - YL17G06_40 | ecosystem: Environmental > Aquatic > Freshwater > Lake > Sediment | place: USA: Wyoming | collected... | reverse complement strand
TCCCTCCAGGGCGGTCACGAAAATGTCGGGGAGGCCGTCGTTGTCATAATCGCGAAAGTCCACGGCCATGCTGGAGATGGGTTTCCCGCCGTCCAGCAGCGCCGCCCCGGTTTCAAGTCCTACCTCTTCAAATGTCCCGTTGCCGCGATTGTGGAACAGGAAGTTGGCTTGGTTGTCGTTCGTAACGTAAACATCCATGAAGCCATCGTTATCGAAATCGGCGAAGGCGATGCTCATGCCCCGGCCTTGGTACTTGGCGATTCCCGACTGTTCGGAGACGTCTTCAAACGTTCCATCGCCGCGATTGTGGTAGAGCGTGTTGGTAAGCCCCTCGAAATACATGGGGTGGCAATAGACCCGGAGGTTGCGTGCCGGGTCGCCGCAGAAGCGATCGTAGCCCGGCGTCCACCTGGCATAGTTCACCACGAAGAGGTCGAGGTAGCCATCGTTGTCATAGTCGAACCAACCCGCGGCCACGGACCACTTATCGCTCTTAATACCCGCCTTCTCCGTTACGTCCTCGAATTTGCCGTTTCCGAGCTTGCGGTAAAGGATGTTATGGTACACGCCTGCTACAAAGAGGTCCACCTGACCATCGTTGTCGTAGTCCCCGGCCGCGGCTCCCATCGAGTATCCTGCACCCGACACGCCCGCTTCCAGTGTGACATCGGTGAATTTCATCCCCCCATCGTTGCGGTACAGTCGGTTGTAGAACTTGGGTGAGTCTTTCTCAAGCGAAGGTAGGGAAGCTCCGTTGGTAGAGAAAATATCCGTCAGGCCATCGCCGTTGTAGTCAAATGCGGCGACCCCGCCCGTCATGGTCTCGATCATGTGCCTCCGGGGTGTGGGATTGTTTTCGAGCACGAAATCAAGCCCCCCGCCACTGGCGACGTTGCGAAACCTGATGGGAGTGAGTGGATGGTTAGCCTTCGGGCCTGAGTTGTGCATCCAGCCTGAGGCGGAGAAGCAAAGCGCGAGGCCCGCAATCAGAGAGCCAACGAGCGGTCGAAGGTGGGCGAAGCTCAAACTACGCACGGTCAGTGTCCTTCATGTTGACACTGAGCATAAATCAATGTCAATGACTTGAGGGGACAGTCCTCTCGGCACGGTGACTAATGACTTGCAACTCCCAGACTCCCGTCCTTATTGGAACCCTTGAGGCGGCCCCCTTCTGCTGCTAACCTTGCCCCACCTGAGTGTGCTGTCATAAACACTGACCCTCTGCCCAATGTATCTCTTGTCGACCGGGCCGGTGCGCGGCTGACACGCTTCAGCTCAGACGGGATCAGTCACCATGATTGTGCAGCATGCAGCTTTCGGGAGCCAGCGCGGGGCATAGGGGAGGGATAGCTGGAAACTGCTGACTGGGCCTCCTGGACGAAGCAAAGTCTCGCGTGTCGTACACACCAGGGCTTTTTGTTCGGCTTTTCCAAACCCAACGTTTCTGAGCTATTTAGCTAACCTATTGATCGGAAGGCACAAAACCCTGCAACGCCTTTTAGGTCAATGAGTTCGTGAGTTGTGGCGAGTTGATTTGAGTTGCCCCAGAATTGGTGCAAATGCACGCGGGGTTCCCACAAAAGTCCCCACAGTCAAGGGTCAACGGTATGAAGAGGCCTGCTAAATTATTGAAAAGATGGTAGGCCTGGAGGGATTCGAACCCCCGACCCACGGTTTAGGAAAACCCTTGGCCAGGATGCGCACAAACCGCTCACGACTGGTCACAGGCTCGTTACAACGGCCAACAAGCTACTCTAAATAGATCCCTGGACTGCACATGTCTGGTTTCTCTGGCGTGTGGTCCTCGTCTGCAAACAGGTTCGCTCAAACCCGCGCGACACAGCGCAGCGCGATTCCAGAGGAGGGTGGCCAGAGGGTTCGTTGCACAAGGGATTGCTGGTGAACCCAGCAGGACTCGGACCTGCGGCCAACGGATTAGAAGCCCGCTGCTCTAACAGACTCGCAAGGGAGCATCGCTACTACTGTCAGCCTGGAACGAACCTGCTCATTGCGCCTGACCTCCACGGTGTGTGCTGGGCTGCACCAAACCACATGATGGCGTTGAAAAAGGCTTTCGGAAGGCCCCAAGCTGCTTGCGCCGAACGAAGAATCAATCAGTTAGACCCGTACTCAACACGCGAAAGAGGGATTTGCCGCAGTTGTTCAACACCATCACATCCTTTGGTGCGGCAAAGAACAACCCCTGGCGACCACGAAGAATCAGCAAGATGTGTTGGCACCCAACTGAACCCTTTAATACATTCGACCTCGCAGCCTTGAAAGGCCGCGGCCATTCAGACGTGTGCGTGCTGGGCGGTCCACAGGAGACCGCGGTTCCTCAATAGCAAGGCGGTTCAAGGGAGCAATTCTGATTCTCTGGTGAGAAGGGCTGTCGACAGTAACCCGGCGCACCAACCCGATGCGAGCACCTGTCCGGTTGACAACTCTGCGACCAGTTGGAACCGGACAGGCGTGTGCTGACCTTATAGGTGCATTGTCAGACGGGGTGCTGCGGCAAGTGCCGGGACGGGCCTACCTTTACAGAGCTTTCGCGCAACGCTGAACCATGCCCACTGACGTGCCGAATCGCGCGGCCAATTGCCGTAGGCTGCCCTCTTCATTCCGGTAGGCCTCAGCGATCACCTTTCTGACCTCTGGGCTCAGGTGGGTGCGGGGCGGGCGCCCGATGCGCTTGCCCTTGGCGCGAGCGTTCCTCATTCCAGCTTTCACCCTCTCCACGATCAGCGACCGCTCGAACTCAGCCATGGCGCCAATTATCCGGAACATGAGCCGTCCAGCCGGGGTGGTGAGGTCAAGATTGTCGCGGAGGCTGACGAAAGCGACGCCCAGGGCCTCGAGTTCGGCCAGCGCATTCACTAGATGCCGAAGTGAACGTCCGAACCTATCCAGCTTCCAGACCAGCACGGCATCGAAGCGCCGTTGGTGGGCATCGGCCATCAGCCGGTTAAGCTCAGGCCGAGAATCCTTAGTGCCAGAGACCCCGGTGTCAACATAGCCGCCTGCGACTTCCCAGTCCCGCCGCTGGCAGTACTCCTCAAGCTCGCAGGTCTGCATCGTTGGGTCCTGGTCGTTACTGGCAGTTGAAACCCGAGCGTAGATAGCTACTCGGAAGACGTTCCTGGGGGATTTGCCAATCGATGTATCTTGCGGTAGGTTTTCTGTAGCCATCGTGACCTCCTTTACAGGTCGCGGTGGTTAGGGGCGCCTTCGGTGTTAGATGCACCGGCGCGTCCCGCTCCATCACAGCTTTCGTTTTCTCAGCGCCTTGCGGGCGCGCTCCACGTCCTTCGGCGACCAGAGCCGGACTTTCACGGGACCCACACTGACCAACGGCGGGGCTTTCACTCTGCCCTCACGAATGGCGCGCTGAAGGTTGGAGCGTTGCAGTCCGAGCATCTTGGCCGTTTCAGCAGTAGAGATCTTCCGCATGTATACACCCTGTATCACAACAGGCGGCCCCTGTCAAGAGACAGATAGTCCCAGCAGAAATTTCCTTTCACGCCTTGACCGTGCCGGCGCCTGGTAGAGCACATAGTGCAGGTGGGGTTGGCCCTCTGGGTGATCAAGGCGACGCAGCAGCGAGTCCTCAGTGAGGCCGCACGGCGGAGACTCATAGAACAAATCCGAGTGAGGCAATTTTCGAGAGACGCCAGAGGAGGGAGCGACTTTGGGGAGCTCGGAGCGCTGGGAATGGAAAAGGCATAGGCCTGAGGCCCGAAGCGTCGTGGAGAGGGCTTGTATCGCGATACACAAGCATTCCAGAGAGTGACCCGGCGGCGACATGAATCTTTGGAGTAGGAATCAACCCTCCGAGGCGAGGAAAATGGAGTTGACCGGTTTTCAAGCGAGGGGCCAGATGGTGCCCTAGAACGCGGCGACGGCTTCTTCCTGGAGGAGCTCATCGAACTCCGCCAGGACTTCCCGGCGCCAGGCGATCATGCCGAGGATTTGCTTGGCCTGCTCGGGATACCGCCCGGCGACCAGTTCGGCATCGCGGCGAAGCTGGGCTTCCATCTGCGGCGAGACGGCGATGAGCTCGCGCACAGCCTCCACGCTCGTACCGTGCTCGACAAGGTGGGCGAGGCCCCGGGCCTCGATCCTGGCTGCCCCGAAGGGGCCGTACTGGGAGGCCATCGTCATCGTTGTACGCGCCGCGGGCCAAGGGCGTCAAGGTGCATCCTGCGGTACGGGGTAACTCCCGGTAGGTGCGTCTTTCGGGAGGCCGTCCACCAAGGCGCAGACTGGGCCTCGTCTTAAACCGCAGGCAGCGGAGTACAAGTTGCGGGCAGAGAGAAGGCTTGATACTGGCGAAGAGCGAGAAGGCGAAGGGCGGCGAGCAATATCACAAGGGGAGCACTGGTTCCCTCAGAGAACCGGTGCCCACCCTAGCCGACCTCGGTCTCTCGAAAAAGGTCAGCGCCCGTGCGCACAAGATTACCGACGCCACCCGGCGCGCTGTGCTCGTTGAGAAGCGGCGCACCTTTATGCCGACAAAGTTGCTGGACAGTCGAGAGCGTGCCCTTAAGCCACCTTGACTCCTTTTGGTCGAGATGATAGCCTGCTGCTGTGCATCAAATAGGCTCACCCGCTGAAAAGGGACTGATGGTTGGCGAGCGGCTCGTCCAAGGTAAGGACATAGTGGCCTTGCCCGCTAGGTTCCGGCTCCCACCGAGGGCTGTCGCAACACCCCTTGGACTCACTGAAGGGGAGCTTCTTAACTTGGAGCGTGAAAATGGGCTGCTTCCCCAGAGCAGTGTTGGCACCTGGCTCGCACTGGCCGCCTTTCTTCGCGCATCCAAGGGCTACATTCGGCGTGCGCCCATGTAGGATCTGCCTTTCCCGCGCCCAACCTGTGAAACATGCCATCTCCCGCTTCACCTCGCGGGCAAATACCATTCGAAACGGCTCCACCAAGACCTCTATCGTTTCGTGTGCCGGACGCGCAACTGTGAGCGTCTGTGGCAGGTGGTCAACAGAAATTCGAAGGGCGAAAGAGTGGACACCCCCATCCTGTCGTCTGCCAAAGCTCCATTCAAGCGCCCGGTATGCCGGCTGTGCGGACGGCCGCTAGTCTTCGGATCGAACGAGAAGGACCATCCTAAGTTCGGGAGAATCTACCGGCTGTACTGCAACAATCACGCCTGCAAACTTCGCTACCGCATTCACTGGTTCGACCGAAGTGGCACACCTGTAAAGCTGCCTGCTCCTCACCTACGGGTTGACCTGCCGATGAAGCGCGAAGTCTGCCTCAGTTGTGGCCGGCCGAAAACCGTTACTCGAAAGCTTCATAAGCCGACAGGAAGACACCTTTGGGGTCAGCATTGCCGACGCCAAGGGTGCCCAGGCACGACGTCGTGGTACGATGAGACGGGAAGAAAATTAGTCTAAAGGAATTCCAGGGGCCTCCACGGAAGTACCAATTTCCGCCATGCCCAGACTGCTCCACCGACACGCTCCGTACGGTCGGCTATCCCCGCCGCAAAGGTCCCAAGACAGTCTACGCGAAGTGCAAAACCTGCAAGGCTAGATTCGCGTGGAATGAGGCCGAACCACAAAAGCTCAGGCCACTCCGTGGTGCTGTGTCGATCAGGGAGCAAATCTTGAAGTCTTTACCCTTCCTACGTCCGTTTTGCCCCTGGAAAGATTCCTGCGGCATCGTGTGCGCTGGAGAGCTTACGTGTGTAGGTCCTCGCTACAGCGGTCGGCGCGGAAAATATTGGGAGTTTCGCTGCCGAAAGTGCTTTCGGTTCTCATGGTCCAGCGATGGCAGAGCTCACAGGTCTAAGCAGCAGAGGAAAGTACCTCGTGGAAGGCCTGACCTTCTCAATGCGGCGCAAGAGTCGATGGTTGTCGCGCTCCGGCAGCAGGGGAAATCGTATGGCCAGATCGTGGACATCCTGGAAAGGAAGTTTCCTTCGCTGAGGGACAAGGTCAACTACGACACGGTGCTTCAGATTGTGCGGAGAAGGCGGCGGAAGCCGGACATGAAGAAACCCGTACGAAATCGCACTAATCTTCACTAAAAACGTGGTGGAAAATTCCCGCGATTTTTCCAGGATTGATCTCTCCCCATTCACGCTTTAAATTTCCCGCCGTAGGCAGGCCGCCCGTGTGCGCGGCGCCGAGCGACACCCCTGACCATGACAGGTGGTCAGGGATAAGAACTTGTGAGGTTGGAGGACCAACATGACGGGAGGGCCGACACGCTGAAGGCTACCACGCCGGGCGCTCGCGGGTCAAGGCCGCAGTGGCTGCCCGACCTCAACTGGGTCAGGAGCAACCTCGCCATTCGTGAGGTCGGCCTCGAGGCGGGCGTGTCATGAGGTATCTGTCTTTCCAATTTTATCCAGGTGATTGGCTACGTGACGGGGTTGCGGGTTGCTCGCTTGCGGCGCAGGGACTATGGCTCCGTATGCTCTTGATCATGCACGATGCCGAGGACTACGGGTATCTGGCCGTGAGGGGGAAGCCCCTTCCTGACGAGGCCATCGCACGGCGCTGCGGGTGTAGCGTTGAGGAATACCGGCTGCTGCTCGCGGAGCTTGAGGCCGCGGGCGTCCCCAGTCGAACTCCTGAAGGCGTCATCTTCTTCCGCCGCCTCGTCCGTGATGCGACGAACCGGGAAGCGGCCGTGGAACGCCAACGGAAGCACCGTCACGCTTCCGTCACGCCGATGTCACACCGTGCTTCTCCTTCATCTTCATCTTCAGATCCTACACCCCTTACGGGGCGGGCGACATCGGCTGCGGAAAACGCGCCGCAGCCTACCACCCCAAACGCTGAGGAGTCCGGGAAAAAGAACTGCACCGCCCCGCTGGAATACGCGGGGGACTGGTTAAAAGTCACGCCCAGCATGCACGAGCGGCTGGTGAAGAGCTTTCCCGAGTTCACCGAAGCCGAGATTCGTGCCGAGTACCGGAAAGCAGAGCTCTGGCAACAAGCGAATCTTCCTCGACCGCGCCGCAATCAGTTGCGGGCCATGCGGAACTGGTTGGCCATCGAACTCGAAAGCGGCGCATCCTCGAAGAACTACCGCCGCGCTTCCACCCGGCACGGCTCGTGGATTTTCCGCCAGCCGTCGTCGAACAGGTGACGCGGTGGCTCGAAAGTCCCGGCGATGGCCTGCTCATCACCGGGACGGCGGGGACGGGGAAGACACACCTGGCTGCTGCGATTCTGCGGTGGAGGATTGAACACGGTGAGTGGGCTACATTCCGCCGGCTCGCCGAATTCTATCAGGCGCTGCGCGAGAGCTACCGCTTGAACACCAGCGAGGCGGACGTGCTGCGGCCCTACATCGAGGGGAAGTTCGTTGTACTTGACGATCTCGGCGGCGGGGCATTGCGTGACTTTGAGCGCAGGGCCGTGCTTGAGGTGCTGGATCGGCAGCTAAACCAGTGCAAGCCGACCGTGGTTACAACTAACTGGTCGCTGGCGGAGATCGCGGAGCGGATGGACGACCGCATTGCTTCGCGCCTCGCTTCGTTCACCTGTATCGAACTCGCCGGCCTAGATCGCCGGCTGACACTGGGGCGCGTCAACGAGGCCGGAAACCGTCGTGCGGTCCCAGAGGGGACTCTTTCGTGACCGTCAAGCACATCATCGGCCTTGGCAGCCGCGCCGTTGTGCTGGTGCAAGTGAAAACGCGCGACTGGCCCGGGTGAGGTCGAGAGGGAAGACCTGCGCGCACTCACGCAGCACGCCGCCGTGAGCGAGCGCACCCTCCGGGCCTGGATTCACTCTCCCGTCGATCCGCTTCCGGCGGTGCGGGTGGGAGGGAAGGTCCTGATCCGAAAATCGGAATTCGATTTCTGGCTGGAAAGGCATAGAATCAAGCCGGCCGGGGAAGTGGACGCTATGGTACGAGAAGTCCTCCAAGAGGTGAGCGATGGGCGTTAAGGTGCGGAAGCGGTGAAGCGCAAGCTCGAGGCGAGACTGGCCGAGGGCGACCTGGGTTGCCTCGAGGAGCGAACCGTCCCGGTGTTTCGGGATTACAGCGAGCGCTGGCTGAAGGAGTATGCGGAACTCGAATGCAAGGCCTCCACGGTGGGTTTCTACCGTCAATGCCTGAAGCTGCATGTCGAGCCGAAATTCGGCGAGCTGCGCCTGGACGCCATCACGCGCGACCACGTGAAGGCCTGGATCGCCCCGCTCTGCGAAGAGGGTTACGCGCGGAACACCGTGCGGCTAGCCGTCACAACCCTGCGCACCATCTTGAATGCGGCGCGCGAAGATGGCCTGATCGCGACCAACCCCGCCGACAAGCTGGGCCGGTTCGTGAAGACGGAAAAGCCCCCGCAGGAAGCCACCGCGCTGACCCGCGAGGAAACCCAAGCCCTTCTCGACAAAGCGAAGGAGACGTGCTCGGTCCGAGACTATGCGCTGGTGCTCTGCGCCTTGAGGGCCGGCCTTCGGCGGGGCGAATTGGAGCCCTGCGCTGGGGGGACTGCCAGTTCGGCGCCGACGAAGACAATCCCCACCGATTCATTTTGGCGCAGCAGAACTTCGATCACCGCTGGGCCCGGGACTTCACGAGCACGAAGAGTAAGAAGCCGCGGCGCGTGGATATGTCGAAGGAGCTGCGCAAGGTTCTGCTCGGACTGAGAGACGAGCGGTTCCTGGAGGCCTTCGCGCAAGGGAAGGCGAGCCTGACCGATGAACTGGTCTTCCCTTCGGAAGCGGGGACGCCGCTCGAGGTCAACAACTTCATGGCGGGAACCTTCGAGCCTTTGCTTGAGCGGGCAGGTTTGCGGCACGTTCGCTTTCACGATCTGCGGCACACCTATGGAAGCCTGCTTATTCAGGCTGGAGCCTCCCTGCCGTACGTGCAGCGCCAGATGGGGCACGCCAGTGTCCAGATCACCGTGGAGACGTACATTCACCTCCTGCCCGGTGGAGACATCGGCTTCACGGACGAGCTGGATTCGCTCGCGACGGCCCGCAAAGGTCGAAACGTGGGGGAGGGAGAGGCCGCCTCGAGCGGGAAGGGTTTGGAAACAAGTCGGCAACTTTCCGCAACCCAGGCGCAACCGGCGAGGGATGGCGAAGAAGGGGAAGCCGAGCAAGTCTTTGGGAATGAATGGCTGGGAGGCAGGGATTCGAACCCCGATACGCAGATCCAGAGTCTGCAGTCCTACCGTTAGACGACCTCCCAGGGCGACACTCTGATAGAAGTAAATGCCCTTGCCTTAGCTTGTCAAGGCTTCTTTTAGGGAACGCGAGCAGGAAAGCAACCCGGCCTGATTGGAGCAGTATAGCGAACGCTTCAGAACAGACGGAAGCTGACTTCGACACCCACGCGCACCGCCACCGGCACGCCGTTGCGCAACGCAGGCTTGAACCTCCACGTGCGGACGGTGTCCACAGCCTTCTCATCCAGGCCCAGGCCCAGCGGTTTCACCACGCGCACGTCGCTGACGTTGCCCTGCGCATCGACCACAATCCAGAGGACCACGGTGCCCTGATATTTCGCTTTGCGAGCTTCCTCGGAGTAAGGCGGGTCGGGTCTGTAGATAGCGATTGGCGCGGTGACGCCTCCGCCGACGCTATATAGCCCGCCGCCAGTTCCTCCGCCTTCGCCCGGGCCGAGCCCGCCGCCCTTCCCGGGGCCGATGCCTGTTCCCTCGCCGGAGCCGATCCCGCCGCCAAAACCGGGGCCACTCGAAGCTGGTCCAAGCACACCCTGCGGATCACCCCAGGGCATGTTCGAGGCCATCTGGGGCAGCTTCAGTTCGGGAGGGCCGAGCAAGGTGGGCTGCACAGGCAACTGCGGGTTGGGGATGATCACCGCCATGGGGGGTGCAAACTGGTCCTTGGCAAACTTGGGAACGGCGCCTTTTGAGGCGGGGGTTGGCGAGCGGTCTCCGCCCCCGCCGCCGCCACCGGTCTTCTTCGCCGGCCCGGACAACTCCGCCAAGTAGGGCGAGATGTCCACGATTTCAGTCTTGGTCGAAGCCTTGACCGGAGTTATTATCCGGCTGACCACAAACGGCAGGACCAGCCCCGCCACCGCCAACAGATGCACCAGCACGGAGTTGACCCAGGATGCCGCCTGCATTCGATAGTCTTGCCAAATGTCGGGTGGATACTCGCGCTTCTTGAAGAGATAAACCCCAATCACTTGCCCCAGGACATATCCGGCGATGACCCCGAGAGCCGTCCCCAACTCGCCTCGGACCAGCCAGCCGGCCACAGCCCCGGGAACCGCGAGGGCCAAACCGCAAAGCGCGCGGTTCCTTTCCTGGCGACGATTGAAAATTCCGACGGCATCTTTAGGCTTTTCAAAGAGGAATCTTAGCTGGCTGGGAAGATCGCGGAACCACGGCCGCATCTCCGTGATCGGCAGCGCCGCTTCGCCGCGGTAGTACTCCCGTGGCACGGTGATCTTGGGCTCGCGCAGATGGGTGAGAATCTGCCGAAAGAGCGATACCAGAACAAATGGCGAGTCAACGAAGGCGATCTGGTATTCTAGTTCGCGTGGGGTAGGCTTTATCGCTGGCGGCGCTCCCGGGCCGACTTCGACCTGAAGATCACTGCTGGGCATTCGATATTCGCCTTGCTCCGCGGGCAGTAGCGAGGCCCGGGTCTGGTCTAACTTCGTCCACCTACTTCAAAGATGGTCGCCAACCCATCGGGGTTGCATGCTGCGTCAGACAATTGGTGATCTGGCATTCCTCTCGGCCGTCGCCTCAAACGCTTAGTTTACCACAGGCCTCCGTCTCCGGGGGAGACGAAAAGCCCTCCTCGCCCCGCCGCCGGTGCGTACTCCTCCCGGTATATTGACGCGCCAGCTCTGCCCAAAGTTCCGCAAATTCTGCGAGCCGGCGCTCTGCTGGCCGCGCTCTTCGTCTTTATCAAATCTCGCACCTTTGATTTCGGATTTCGCTCCTGACTTCCAGACTGAATTCAATACGGACAGCCTAAAACTGACTTCTGACTCCTGGCTTCACCCTTCATTCATCGTCCTTCCGCTCTCTTTGCCCCTAGACCCTAGCCCCGAGCCCGCAGTGCCCTCTCTTCGGTTCGTTCCGGTTCGTTCCCGGTTCGTTCCAGGTTCGTTCCCGGTTCGTTTTTGGTCGTTTTTTGGCTCTCTTCCTGTGTTTTCAACAAGTTGCTAGCTTCGTTTTCGCAAAAAACTATCTTTTTTTGCTCGTCTGGCGGTTCTCTATCGCCTCTTGGCCTCCCGCAGCCTTGTTCGCCTTCTGCAATTGCAGCAGAAGCCTGATCTTGCGCTCAATCTGGCGATCGATGGCGTTTTCCTGGCGGATCATCAGCCGCCACTCGTTCTCGGCCGGTGCCAGGCAGGCGTTCCGCAGGGCAGGGGAGATTTCCACCTCCTCCTGGAGGTAGCACTGATACTCTTCCGTGACGTCCCGGCTTTCTTCGAGCAGCGCCATGCGCAGCGCCGCCAGCGAATCCTCGTTGAAGGGAGCGTCTTCCGGCGCCTCCAGCAGGTCAACGAACAGGTTGATGATCTGCGCCCCGCGCAAGGTGGGCTCATCGCCGTAGATTCCCTGGAGAAATGTCCGCGCGTCCTGGGAGAAGTCACGCTTGTCCACCCGCTCGAGCAGCAGGTCCAGTTGCGCAAGCAGCTCGCGGAATTTCGCGGGTGAGTCTTTGCTCCGGCGCAGACCCGTTTTCAGCACCTCGGCCTGCGTGGCGTAGTAGGTATCGCGGCTGAGTTCCAGGGCCCGCCGGTGGCGCTCCTGTTCCAGCAGTTCGATGCGGCGCGCCAACTGGCCCGCCTGCGCCCGCTGGCACCGTCTGCGCTGCCAGCGCAGCGCCGCCAGGTCTTCCACCAGCATTATCTCTGACGGATTGGCGGGGCGGTGGGAAGCGAGCAGGTCAGCGAGCAAGCGCCTGAGTTCCTGGGGCTCTTCGCCCAGGGCCTTCATGCTTCCCCACAGCGAGCGTGCATGGGAGCCGTGCTTCAGTGCATTCAGTGAGGCACGGCGCTTGCCGGCCTCCGTCCGCGGCCCGGTGGATTTCTGTGCGTTCTTCCTCCGAGCGGCGATAGCTTCGGGGGTGAGGGGTTTCCGTGAGGCCATGCTTCCTCCTTTTGATCCTGAGGGTCTGGCGGCTTGTGCGGAGGCAGGTTCAACCTGCCAGGTGGCGCCGGCTTCTGCCGGCCGGGGGCTTGCGTGATGCGGCGTGTACCCTGCGACGCCGCGCTCCTTCGTGTGGCGGCGGTCAGAACCTGAAAGCCTGGGGCAAGACCGCCGGAGCTGCATTCCCAGGCGGGCGCGGCCCGGCTCCACCCTACCCTGCAAGGCCGGTGGAGCTCGACTAGCTACCAATATAGACTACATATGTCGCCAGAATTTGTCAAGCAGGAGTTGGCGCGAGGTTGGGCCACGGGAACTGACTTTTTGGCCCCGAAGAGGGCGCCGGTTGCTCACGGCTAACGGTGCTACCTCGTGACTGTCCTTTGCCCCGCAGGGAGTCTGTTACCGCCTGCTCGGTGGTGGGGTCATTTGACTTGAAACAGTCGCGGCTGTGGAATTCATTTGGACTTCTTGCGGCGATGGTTGGCTTGTTGCCTGGGATCGTATGCTGGGTAGTGACGCCTTTCAGCTTGAAGCACCACCAGTCAAATGTACTTAGCTGACGATCTCCGGACACCGGGGTTCTCGGGTGGCAGGAGATTCTAGCTCAAGCGGCGACCTCCTGGGGCGAGAGTTTTGGTTCTTCCGACATCGTTTTGACTTCCTCCATCTTCTTC
>Ga0315280_10009200_pt1 | contig 12743 bp, 10 predicted proteins | sample YL17G06_40_MG_FD_203697 | JGI IMG/M metagenome (GOLD analysis project Ga0315280, IMG submission 203697) | Sediment microbial communities from Yellowstone Lake, YNP, Wyoming, USA - YL17G06_40 | ecosystem: Environmental > Aquatic > Freshwater > Lake > Sediment | place: USA: Wyoming | collected... | reverse complement strand
CACCACCTGCTGCTGCGACCGGCTCACCTTCGCGCCCCTGTCCGGGACCTTCGCCGTGACGAGGCACGGGACGCCGCTCATCCTGAACGCGGAGGGCGGCTACAAGATGCGCACCGAACTGGGCAACGTGGTGCTGGTTGACGGAGAGGGGCAGTCCGGCGACTACGCCCCGCCCATGGCCTGTCCCGATTACGCCTATCAGGGCGAGCACATAGCCGAGGCGCAGTTCGATGAAGCCGTGGGTCGCGGCCGGGTGCTCATGGCCCTGACTCGGGCCTGCGATCCTGCCTTCGGCATCGCCTGCCACACGCGGGCGTCCATCTTCGAGCGCGACGGCCCTGTTCGCCTCCTCGATACGCTTAAGGCAGACAGGCGCTACTGCTTCAGTTGGCGCTCTCACAGCTTCAGGTCGCGCCCGATCGCCGAGCAGGGCGCCGGCAAGTTCGTGCTCCAGATCGGTGCGGAGACCTTGACCCTCGAAGCCGCCCGGACCTCGGCTCCGCTGCGCGCCGCGGTGGAGGACACGCTGGTCGTCTGGGCTTACTGCAACGAGAACCAGGACGAGGCCCTCCACCACGTTCAGTTCCAGACCGAGAGCCCGCAGGCGGAAGTCGAGGTCGAGTTCCTGTTGGCGTAGCCGCAAGGACTCGGGCTCAACCCCTCGGACCCGTCGGGCCATGGGTCGGGGCGCGTGGATCGCCATGGATGGCCGGCGCGTTCTCGACGCTCCGGAACAGGTCGCCCCGGCGATGCCTCTCCGGGCCACCCCCCATAGGGCGCGACGTCACACCGTGGCGGGCGAACACTCTTGGCCAGCGACCAGGAAAGCCAGGTGCTTCCGGCGCCAACGGGAACCCGCAACTCGGCTCGGGGGGTTCCTACCCCATAGGGGAACGACGCCCGTCCGGCATGGGCAATCCCAGGTGGACGGAATCGTCCGTCTCACCTTGGCAAAGGGGTCCCAGAACGAGCGATCTAGTCGCACAGGCACAGCAGTTCGCACAGACGGGCAAGGAGCAGTTCCTCAGGACCTTCGCCTACGCTCCGGATGACAAGCTGACCTGGTCCCCGTCCCCGACCGCGAAGAGCGCCTTGCGGATCGCCGCGCACGTCGGGATTTTCAACCAGGCCTTCGCGGCAATCCTGCGGGCCGGGAAGCTGCCTGGGGCGAGCATGGAGGAGGTCGCCGCGGCCATGAACGCTGCGGAGCAGGGCGTGCTCTCGCGCGAGCAGGCCGTTCAGGTCATCGAGGAGTCGGTGGTAGCCGTGTGCGCCGCTCTCGGCGCCCTGACCCCGGAGGCCATCGACAGCGTAGTGGAGACGCCGGTCGTCACCAGACCGATGCCGTTCTTCATGAACCTCCCCGGGGCCCACATGGGCAACCATGCAGCGCAGGTCGACTGCCTGCAGACCACCTGGGGCGACCTCGAGTTGCACACGTAGCCCCACTCCTCGTCGGATGAGTCGGGCGTCCGAACGAGGCCGCAATGCCCCAGACCTGATCTGCCTGCGCTACTGACCACCGCACGGGCCATGCCCTTGCGGTCGGGTGGCTGACAGCGCGTGGTGGTCTCCTTTCTCTCACGGGGGCGCCGGTGTTGTCCCTCGCGGCCTCTGGAGCTGCTGTCTGGTTTCGCGGAGCCGGTAGCTGGGGCCGTTGGCTTCCAGGATGTGGAGGCGATTGGTCAGTGGGTCCAGGAGGGCCCGGGTGAGCCGTTCGCTGCCCGCGACCTCGACCCAGTTCCCAAAGGGCAGGTTGGTGGTGACGATCAGGCTGGTGCGCCCGTAGACGCGGCTGATCAGCGCGGCGAGGGGAGACAGGAGCAGAAGCAGGGCGTGCCAGAGCATGGCAGGATGATCATTCGGCGGGAGATCGAAGCCAGGGGGAGACAGCATTGGTTCCGGGCGGTCGCGCAAACGCAGATGAGTACTGGGACCTCACGGGCTTCACGTTCCTGGTGAAGACGAACGCCTAGGGAGGCGCGACGCGAATCGAGGCCTAGCAGTAGTCGGGCCCCGGGCCGAGACCCTCACCGGTCGGCAGTCGGGTCAAGGACGGTGGCCGCGAACCGGCGGTCGCTGCCGGCGTCCTGAAGGCCGATGCCGAACCAGAACCGGCCATCCCAGTCGGGCGGGGCCCACCCGGGTAGGTCCAGGCCGACGATCTGGTCGGGCGGCACGCCCGAGGCGTCGGAGCCACCCTCGTTACGAAGCGCGAGCTGGGGCGTGCCTCGAGGCAGCTCGGCGTGGAGCTGCTCCCAGTTCACCTCCAAGACCCGGCGAGGGCGCAAGAGGTCGAGGTGCCAAGTGGGAGCGCGACGCTCGCATCGCCACTCCGGGTGTGCCGGCTTGATGGGCGGGTAATGGAGCCACACGCGCCGCGCGTACCCGCCCGGAGTGTGGTAGTCCAGGACGACGCCGACGAAGCGGTTATTCCCCATCTCACCATAGCCAGCCCAAGGCTCGTAACGGTCGAATTCGAGGCGGAGCCATAGAGCGTGGGAGCCCCGGGCCTCGAAGCCGGCGAAGGCGTAGCCGAAGCCTTGCTCGGTGTGCGGCATTCTCGCTTCCAGGCGCATCGTGACGGGATCGAAGCGCGCGAACCCACCCTCGGCAGCGCGGTAGACTTGCTGCTCCCAGGCCAACACGGGCATCGGCCTGTCCGAACCGCCGCCGAGGACGCCCGGGGGTGCCGCGGCCGGCGCGGTGCCGGCCGCGCCGCTGTCAGGGCGGGCGGGGAGCGTCACGTCGAACTCATACCCGGCCCAGCTTTGGAAGCCGTAACAGAAGGGATGGCCGAACAGCGCCGGCTCCGCCCACGGACCGGCCTGCCCGTAGCCGTAGTACCCCCCCGTGAAGTCGTACTGGTCGGTCTTCAGCGGGCCGGACCTCTCGGCGTCGTGGACGTACCGGCGACAGTCCTTCCCTAGACGGAAGCTCTCCGTCAGGTCGGCCACGAGAACCGGCGGAGCGGGACCGTCCAACGGGCCGACGACGACCCGCGGCCGCCCCCAGAACAGGAAGCACGCGTTGGAGTAGTAGTAGGCTGCGATGGTCTGCAGACGGAGCTTCACGCTCAGCCCCGCGTGGGCCGCGAGGTTCACCGCCTGCGGCAGCCAGACCCCCGGCTCAGCGCCCCACACCCCGCGGTACACGATCTCGCGCTTCTCTTCGCACTTCACCTCGACCACGAAGTTGCCGCCCTGGTTGGTAGTGTAGCTCGAGTTTGCGATATCGAAGACCAGCCAGGGGCCGGGGTCGTTGGCCGGGGCCGGCGCAGCCTGGGCCGGCCGCAGGCAGACTATCGTCACCAGGAGGGCTGCGCCCAAGGCCCTGCGCCTCATCTCAGCGCCTCCGGCGTCTGCGTGAGCACGACGGTGGTCAGGAGCATCGGGCGCGTGGGTGCGGTGAGTTCAAGTACCTGGGGGCAGGGCTTGCCGGTGAATAACTGGCTCACAGTCGCCGCCTCGCTGTTCCGGTACACGCGCACCTGTTTCCCGGCGTTGGCGGGGTCGGGCCGGAGCTCGCTCGCGGTGTCGTTCATCAAGCGCAGTTGAGCCCCAAACGGCTGGCCTTCGGTGAGCCCGAGCTTCGCCGTGTCCACCTTGAGGGTCACTGTACCGGGCTGCGGCAAGTGGCTGAGGATGTTGACCACCGCCCGGTCGCCCTGGCGGAAGCCGTAGGCCTCGAAGGGAACGTCGCCCCGCCACCAGCGCGGCTCGACAGCATCCTCAACCATGCGCGAGCCGCGGTAACGGAAGGCCTCCCGCATCCACGGTAGGCGGCCGACCTCGGTCAGGTTCCCCAGCCAACCGTACATGATGGCATACGCCGAAAGCGCCGGGTCAGCCCCGGCATCGCCGTAGGTCGGCACGGTCACCATGCCGGGCGGCTCATTCAGCTTCGTGCGGAAGAGCTCCAGCGCGGTCGGCCGCCAGTCCGGGCCGGACAGCGCCCGCCATTGCTCGTCGCGGTACTCGACATACCCGAAGTCCGCGTACGGCGTGTTGGGGCCGTTGACGAAGAGGGCGGCGTCGGGCTTGATGGACTGCAAGCGCTCGCGGAGGGCTTTGAAGTAGTCCAGCCAGTCGTAGCTCTGCGCGACCTGGCGGGTGGCCCAGTCCGGCGCCTCTGCGCCGAAGCCCGGCCCGTCCATGTAGAAGAAGTCGAAGTCCCACGCCCGGAACTTCCCCGCGTGCATGTTCAGCAAGTACTCGCGGCAGGCGGGGTTGTCGATCTGGAAGTAGAAGGTCGGCCGCCCTCCAGAGTCACTGGCGATACCGGAGGTGAGGAGCTGGCCCTCGAGGTCCCGCACGCCGAACTCCGGGTGTTCCCGGTAGATGTCGGACTTGTCATCAAACAGCGCGTTGGTGTACGCCGACACGCGGGCATTGGGGAACTCATGTCGCCAGCCCGCCGCGATGCCCTTCACGTCAGCATGGAGGCTCCTCGGCGGATCGTTGTCCGGCCCCCAGTTCCCCCAGGGCGGGTTCAGGAACCAGATCGTCGTCGTCACGAGGTCCGGACTGCAGGCCCGGTAGAAAGGATACGTCTCCGGCGGCCCCAGGTACATCGCGTCCGCCACCACCCGCTGCACCCATTCGGGCTTGCGGAAGTCCCACAGGGCCTGGTACTCAGGCAGGGACTGGTAGTGCCGATCCGCCGCCGTGAAGTCGCCCTCGAACGCCACCCAGTGCAGCTCGCCCGAGACGGGTCGCCCGGCCTTCAGGTAGTCCACGAACACGCGGTTGAGCCACCCCGTGGGCAGAGCCTTCGCCGTGCCCCGCAAGACGTAGCGGTCGTTCACGGCGAACCGATAGGCCGACAGGCCCAGCGAGAGGTCGCGGGCCGTCACCAGCGGCGCATCGCCCGAGCACGCTCGTTCGGCTACACTGGCCTGGCCCGCCGGGTCGCTACTCCGGCTGCTGCTGGCCATGAAGGCCCCGTCCAGCGCGGTCTCGGCGTCCCAGTGGACGAAGAAACCCGTGGCGTCGTCGGTGGCGAAGGCCACCCGCTTGGAGAGCACGCGGCCGGGCTGCAGGATGTAACGTTTCCCGATGGTCACCCCGGGGAGACCGACGTTCGTGCACGTGACCACCAGGGCTGGCCGCCCCCCGATCGGCGCCGCGTCCAGCTTCTGGACCCGGTCCAAGAGCTCCGTCGTGCGGGTGACATCATGCTCGGTGTCCACCTGGTAGCGGTCGTTGCAGGCGGTCAGCAGACGACGGTTGCCGGGCGCCTCCCAGCCGCCGAGGATGGCCCCCGTGCGACGCGAGAGGGCGTACCGGGCGGCATCGTCCTGCAGGACGACCGGCTCCCCGGCCGGAGCCGCGACCGGCTGCGGGCGAGCGGGGGTCTTGAGGTACACGATCAGGCCCGCCTGCTTGCTCAGGTCCTGCACCCCCGCGGCCAGCCAGATCCGGCCGTCCCAGTCCGGCGGCGCGTAGTCCGTCAACGCGAGCCGCAGAGCGCTCTCGGCGCGCTTCACCCTGGAGGACAGGTCCACGAACGTCGAGCGCATTCCCATCGTGCGGGCCAGGGTCAGGGGCGGCCCCTCGAGGTTCCAGTCGGCGGGCCGGAGGTCGTAGCGGTCAGTGCTGCCCGCCCCCAGGCCGAAGAGGACCCGGTCCTGGTATCCGCGCGGGGAATGGTAGTCCACGAGCAGCCCGCCGAAGGCGTTGTCGCTGTCTCCGGTGAGTTCGCCCCGGCGTTCCACGCTCAGCGGGATCGTCGCGGCGCCCACGATCTCCATCGCCGCGAAGGCCCAGCCGACCTCGGTGTCCGGTCCCATGCCGGCAGTCAGGGACAGGCGTTCCCCGTCCGCCGACGCCACCAGCCCGGGCCGGTACGAGCAAGTGTCCGCTCGCGTCTGGAGAACCGACAGGCCACCCGCGGCCGGCTTGGTCGGGGCGGGCTTTCTCTCTGAGGGTCCGGCCTGCGGCCCGGCTGCCGGGGCGACCGGGACACGCACGGTCCACTCGGCGAACACGGGCGGAGGTATCTTGCCGGTCCAGGGCTGGCGGTCCGGTCCGGCGCCGATGCGCAGGTAGTCCACGCTCATGCTTACGCCCATGTAGACTCCGGGCTGACGCTTGCCGGGGACGCAGATGTAGTTGTCGCCCGCGTAGACCAGGAGCATCAGGTCACGATTGAGGAGCCCGGGCGTCACCAGGCCCTGGCTGAACACCGGGTCTCTCTCCGTCAGCGGGACCTCCGCTCCATCGGGCAGGATGGCGCCGACCCGCTGGATCGGCGTCAGAGCAAAGCTGACCACTTCCTGCGGTGGGTTGGGGCCGACCAGCGGGCCGAGGACGAGACGCGGCGCGCCCCAGTGCGGGTAGTCCATCATGATGCGGCCTTCGAGGTGCTGCACCAGGAAGCGGAACCGGACGTCCCTGCCGGCATACTGCGCGACGTTGACGGCGCAGGGGTACCAATGCAGCCGGGCGTAGTCCGCGCGGAAGAGACGGGTGAAGGGTTGGCCGTCGGCGGACGCCTGCACCTCAAAACGCACGCCGCCGCGCCCCTCGTAGTCCGTCGGCCCCATGCCCCAGCCCAAAGCGAAGTCGAAGACCAACCACGGACCCGGGTCGGTCAGGTCGGCGGCCTCCTTCGCCGGGGCTGGGGACAGGCCGGACAGGAGCGCGACGCCCAGCAGACTGAGACAGCTCATCGGAAAGCTCCCACAACCCGATGCCGTCGCGCCGCCCGCTGACTCATCGGTATCGGCCGACGGGAGGCGTGTGAAGTGACACGCCGCCTGGAACTTCCCCGAGGGGCTGAAGTCTCCTGCGGGGCGCCGCGCGGCGCCACCATCGCCCCCCGCCAGTATCCGCCTTGATCGCTGGCAGGCAACCGCGAGCAGCCTCACCACTCACTCCGGGCGCTGGATCTGCACGGTCCAGAGGGGGCCCTTGCGCCAACCGCCGGCTCAGTAAGTGGCACTTGCAGTGAGAGGGAGCGGCTCTCGCCCGCCGACGCGGCGAGCCCCAGCGGTCGCCTGCCGGCGCAGCCGCGTGACCAACCGGGGAGTGGACGTGGTTCTGGGGCCCTTTGGGGTGTTACGAGACGGAGGGCGAGCCCGTATGCCAGAATGCGGACCAGATCGGGTCTCGCGACACCCCGGCGAGGGACACTCTCGCCGGCAGCCGTGCCGGCTCTGCGAGCGACCCGGAACGACCCGGCGTGGGCACTGCCTGGGTGGCCCTACCCGAGCCCAGCGGATGGCCCGTTCCCAGTTGGCCACGTACCCGGACATCCGCAACGCCGCGGCCTATACCGGGCTGCACGGTCGGCCAGGTACCGGGCCTGGGTTCGCCACACCGGCATCTCCGCCCTCTCCGGCTCCGCAACAGCTCCTGCCGGCGATCCGCCCGAGCCCGCCACCGCTGGACCTGATGGGCCGGTTCGTCGTGGGACGTCGTCATGATCCCCTCGGTCGCCGACAGCACCTCGCATCCGGTCAGCTTCCTGTCGCCTGCGGCGGGATGTACGCGTCATCCCCGTCCTGGGACATGCGGAAGTCGATGTGGTAGGGTGGCGGGAACTCGCGCCGTACACGAGCCTTGACCCGCATTGCCCATGTTGCTGGGGAGGCTTGCAGTAGAGACGCCAAGAAACTGGCTGTAGGGGCATCGCAGCGGTGATCGCCGGAGGCACCCAATGGGTGAAAGCCAACAGGAGCAGTTGAGTCTGGAGTTCGACGCTCGGGTGCGGCTGGAGTTCGTGGGCAGCAAGATCACCTCCGACGCCGGATTGCTGGCGTACCGTGAGTTGGATGGGAAGCTGGGGCTGACGGCGCTGGCGGGTCAGTTCCTGGGGGAACAGCGGACGGGACGCAACACCCAGCACCACCTGGTGCCGCTGCTGCGACAGTCGGTCTACAGTCGCCTGGCGGGTTACCCCGACACCAATGATGCCGATCGCCTGGCCCGGGACCCAGCCCTGCGCCTGGTGGTGAGCCGACGGGCGAGTGGCCAGCAGGCGGCAGCGCGCAACACGGTGGGACGTTTCGAGACCGAGACACTCTCCGCCAAGGGCAACCGGGAAGGGTTGGCGGCGCTGAATGCCGCGTGGGTCTCGGCGGCCATGGCCCATACGAAGACCCGGCGTCTGATCCTGGACCTGGACAGTTCGGAGAGCCCGGTGCATGGCCAGCAGGAGGGAGCCAAGTACAACGGCCACTACGGGAGTGTCTGCTATCACTTGTTGTTCTGCTTCAACCAGTTCGGCGACTGTGAAGGCGCGATGCTCCGCGAGGGCAACGTCTCCAGCGCTGACAGTTGGCGGGAGCTCTTGGACCCGATCGTGAGACGGTACGCCAAGTCCGGGCTGCGCCAGCAGTTTCGGGGCGACGCCGGGTTTGCTCGCCCAGAGATCTACGAGTACCTGGAAGAGCACGACTTCCTGTACGCCATCCGGTTGCTAGCCAACGCCGTGCTGGGGCGAGAGATTGAGCCCCATCTGGCGCGGCCCGAGAAGCTGGAGCCTGGCCAGCCCGTGGTGACATGCCACGACTTCGCCTACCAGGCGGGCACGTGGGATCGGCCGCGTCGGGTGGTGTCCAAGATCGAGTGGCACACCGGGGAGTTGTTCCCCAGGGTCGGTTTCATCGTGACCAACCGCGCCGATCCGGCCAAAGGCATCGTTCGCTTCCACAACGGACGGGGGACCTGCGAGCGGTGGATAAGGCAAGCACGCCGTCGAGTGGATGCGGCTGTCGTGTCATGAGTTCAAGGACAACGCAGTGAGGCTGGCTCTGTTCGTGTTGGCCTACAACCTGGCCAACTTCCTGCGGAGGCTGGCGTTGCCGAAGCCGATGGCAAGTTGGAGCCTGACGAGCCTTCGCGAGAGACTGGTGAAGGTCGGGGCCAGGTTGATCCGTCACGCCCGCTGGCTGGCGTTGCAGATGGCGGAAGTCGCCGTGACGCGAGACCTGTTCGCGCAGATCCTCAGCCGCGTCCGGCTGTTGTCGCCGGTGCCCACATGACGATCCGCCGGGCTCGCCACCATGACGCCGACGATCACGTCGTCCCTGTCGGAACGCAAGTGCCACCGCGTCTCGTGCCGAGCTTGCCAGCGGGAACAAAGCCCACAGACCGTGACGATGGGCGGCCACGCGTGCGGTCGCCAGGTTCTACAGCCGGCTGTGCAGGTTCCCGGAGCCCGGTTGGCGGAGTACGGCAGCGAATGGCTGGCTGCTCAGTCAAGGAGCCGGGCAGCCGATCCCATATGGGGAATCCCAGCCACGAGACCCTACTCGCGCAGGAGCAGCCATGAGCGCGCGCTTCCGTCCAGTACTCCTGACCCGCCGCCTCAACTCCCCCATAGCTCTCACGTCGCAAGACGGCTGGAACGCCGCGATGGATGGTGTCAGCGGCCAGGTGCCACGCGGCCACACCTCCCATTGGGGCATCGCGGCGAAGCCCGGCCTGATCGTGCTGCCTGCGACGGGCGAGGGAGTGGAGGTCCGTCCCCCGGCGTTGCCACGCGCGTCTGTGTAGCCCACTTCTGTGACCTACGGCCGGAGCACTGCGCGACCCCCGCAGGAGGGGAGCAGGTCGCGGTCTACACTCTCCGCTACGCCGATGGGTCGGAGTACACGCAGGCCATTCGGCGGCGCTTCGAGATCCACCCCTTCGCCGGGAGCTGGGGCAACGACCCCTTCGGCGCCGTGCCGGCCGGGATGCCCGCCGTCCCCGACTACAAGAAGGCGCTGGCTCCGACCTGGGGGTGGCTACAGACCGGCGTCTCGGGCAGGGCGGCTCACCGCTGTGCTTCTCGGTCTACGCCCTGGCGAACCCACGCCCCGACCACCCGCTCCGCTCCATCGTCTTCCAGGCCTCCTCGGACCTCCGGGTCGCCGTGCTGGGGATCACACTCTACTCCGGCCCAGGCCATCCGCTCCGCCACGTGCCCCGCCGTGCGTACAGGCTCACGCTGCCGGCGAGTGAGAAGGCCCTGGCCTCGGACGTACACGCCGAACTGGACATGGGCGTAGTCACCCGCCTCTATGCCGCGCCGGCGCCGGTCGACGAGGCCTGGCTGAAGGCCGAGGATCGCGGCCTCGGCGCTCCCCCGCCCGCGCCTGAGCCGGGTCGCGAGTTCCTCCTGGAGGCTACCGGGTCCGAGGGCGCGGTGCTGACGGTCAAGGCTGGCGACGCCGCCCACGAACTGCCTTCCGGCGAGGCCTTTGCCGCGGGCAGCGCGCGCAGCACTGACGGCCGGGCGCGGGTGGAGCTGCTCCATCACCGCACCACCTGGGTACACGTTAGGGTCATCGACGGGTCAACGCGGGGCTGAGACTCCCACCCGCGCGCACTTCTGCGGGCCTCACGGCGAGTATCTGCCGCCGTACGGGCACCATGCGGTCGTCAATGAGCGCTGGTTCGAGGATTGCGCCGGAGATCTGCAGCTCGGCGCCACCAGCTACGCCTACGTGCCCGGGCGCTTCCAGATCGAGCTGCCGGTTGGCGAAGTCTACGTGGAACTCGCCAAGGGCTTCGAGTACGAGCCCCTGCGGAAGAAGGTGACCATTCGCCCCGGCCAGCGCGAGCTGAAGCTGACGCTGCGTCGCTGGACCGACTGGCGGCGGGAGGGATGGGTGACCGCCGGTACCCACGTGCACTTCATCTCCCCCGAGACGGCGTGGCTGGAGGGCCCGGGCGAAGGCGTCAACCTCATCAACCTCCTGGCCTCCCAGTGGGGTCGTCTCTACACGAACGTGGGCGACATCAGCGGGGCCCTCTCCGGCTGCTCGCGAGACGACATGCTCGTCTGGGTCGGCACCGAGAACCGCCACCACCTCCTGGGCCACATCTCCATGCTCGGCACGCATGGCGACCCCGTCTTCCCCATGTGCGCCGGCGGCCCCGGCGAGGCGTTCATCGGCGACCCCGACGTGACGCTGCTCACCGAGTGGGCGAGGACCTGCAAGGAGCGCGAGGGCGTCGTCATCCGGCCCCACTTTCCCTTCCCCATCTGTGAGGAGCCGCTCTACGTGGTGACCGGCAACCTCGACGGCACGGAGCTGCGCGTCTTCGTCGACCCCGAGTCGGGTTCGCTCGACCACTTCCACTTCGCCGAGTGGTACCGGTACCTGAACTGCGGCTGCCGCACCGCCGCCGTCGGCGGCACCGACAAGATGAGCGCCGGGATGCCGGTGGGCGGGGTGAGGACCTACGCCCAGCTCGACGGCGACTCGGAGTTCAGCTTCGAGGCCTGGGGCGAAGCCGCCCGCGCCGGGCGGACCTTCACCACCTCAGAGCCACTCCTGGACATGCGGGTGGACGGACAGCCGATCGGGAGCATGCTGCGCCTGAAGCGAGGCGGGGGCACGGTGGAGGCGGAGGCCTCGGCGACGTCGCTATGGCCCATCCATCGGCTGGAGATCGTGGTCGGCGGCCGCGTGGTCGCCTCGACCGTCAGCCAGAAGGGCGCGCGGTCACTTCGCCTGCGGGAGAAGGTGCGTCTTTCGGGGAGCGCCTGGATCGCCGCGCGCTGCGGCAGCCGGCTGCAGGCCAGCCACTGCTGGCCCATCCACCTCGGCGCCCACACCTCGCCGGTCTACGTCATCGCCGGCAACGAGGAGCTGTTCAGCCCCTCGGACGCCAGCTACATGCTGACCCTGATCGACGGGGGGCTGACCTACCTCGACACGCTCTCCGTCCGCTATGACGAGAAGCGCCACCGGGAGATGAAGGCGCTGTTCGAGGCCGCGAGAGGAGAGTTGCACCGGCGCCTGGGAACGTGATCCGCCGGCAGTCAGTAGGACACGGTCACGACCATCCGCGTGCCGGTAGGCCGTAGGTGCACGGCTTCGCCGTTCCACGCGTCCGACCGCACGCCGTTCACCTCGACGGCCCGGATCGGCTTGCCCGTCGGGTGCCGCAGGACGAGCACGATCTCGCTCTAGGGCTCTTTGAGCCTCGTTTCCGCGTTGGCGGCACCCAAACCCCTACTTGCCCCCTCAAAGCCGCTCAGAATCGAATGAGGCCTGCCGGGCCTTCTCCCGTTGGTAGGCACGACCGTTGCCCGTGCCCAGGAGGCGGAGGTAACGGGCTGGGCCGCATACGAGGCCAACCGGACCAAGAGGTCACCGACGACGCTGTTTCTGCCGGGACGGCGGTGCCGTCACGCCCGCTGCCAATCTTGCCAGCGGGAACAAAGCCCACAGACCGTCCCGACCGGCGGCCACGTGTGCGGTCTTCGGGCTTCACGGCCGTAAGTGCAGGTTTCCGGGGCCCGGTTGGCGAAGTACGGCAGCGAATGGTTGGGTGTTCAGCCAGCCACTCGGGCACCCAGCTGGATATGGGGAATCCCGGACAAGAGGAGGCGCGCGATGAAGGCATCGAGGGCGGCACTCACAGGTGCGCTACTGTGTGTGGTGGTGGCTCTGGCGGGCGGGGCCATTCTGTCTCGCGGCGGGTCACCTCCGGGCCGGGCGGAGGCCGGCGATGCCGGTTCCGCGCGCCTGACCGCGACGGACCTCGCCGCAATCCCTCAGGGCCTCTGCGTGGTCCTCGGCGACGGCCGCTCGGCGCTTGACGAGGCGCGCAAGCGTGCCGGGACGATGTTCGTGCATGTCTTCTGCGCCGATCGCGCCTCGGTCACCTCAGTGCAGGAGGCCCTCTACCGCCGCGGGCTCTACGGCACTCGCGCCGTGGCAGAGGCCTGGCCCGAGGGCGCGCTTCCCTATGCGGACAACACCGTCGACCTCTTGCTCGCCGACCGCCAGGCAACGG
>Ga0315280_10009199_pt1 | contig 12746 bp, 15 predicted proteins | sample YL17G06_40_MG_FD_203697 | JGI IMG/M metagenome (GOLD analysis project Ga0315280, IMG submission 203697) | Sediment microbial communities from Yellowstone Lake, YNP, Wyoming, USA - YL17G06_40 | ecosystem: Environmental > Aquatic > Freshwater > Lake > Sediment | place: USA: Wyoming | collected... | reverse complement strand
CAGTTCCTCGAACTGTGCCCTCAACCTCTCTGTCAGAATCACATCACTCAACGTTACAGGGACATAGTCTCTAACCTCGGCTTCAGAGAGTATCGCGTCCATCAAGGCTAGAGCGTCCTCAACCTCATGAAATCTCAGCCCTCTTGAGTAGAGCGTAGTTCTGACCTCGACCACCGCTGAAGATAGCACGCTTATACCTAACACTCCTTCTCTATGCATTAAGAGGGCCTTGCTAACGCCTCCGTGACGCCTATCTCCCTTGCGGAGGCCGAACAGGAAGTCGGACTCGACTAAGACTTCTCTTCGACCTGGCTTAGAAGCCATCTCTCAGCCTTCCTTCGGGCTTCTCTGTCGAACGTAAACTCGCCCAGTAGTTTACGTAACGCCTCGGAGGGGTCTTGGGGCATCCTCTTGATGAGTAGAGCGTCTCCCATGGCGATGATGTAGAGCTTCTGACCCTCGGACACTTTGAAAGCCTCCCTGACCTCCCTCGGTAGGGTGAGCCTGTACCTTTCGTCCACCTCCACTATGACCATGCTCATACCCATATATTAACGAAAATGACCCACATAAGAACTTATTGTCCCGCATTTCCTAGAGCTGCGAAGGGGATACACTATGAGAGAAGATTGCAGTTTCAATGGAAAGACTCATAAAACGAAGGTTAAAAGAAACCCCCCCGTCCTGCTTGGACCGCGCCTTCTAGACGCTCGCTCATTTTGGCGTCTTCCCTCTGGACAGAGGTTGTGGCAGTCGCCGGAGCAGATAGATTGGCGCATTATTGTAAATATTTATAAGTAAATACAGTATAGTGCCAACTGCTATGTTGGTCAGCGAGATCCGAGCGCTGCTCGCCCTGTCCATCGAGCCAAGAAGCGTCAAGCAGCTAGCTGAAGCTATCAACTCTAAGTACACGAGGGCGAGTCAGGTTGCAAGGCAGCTGCTAGAGAAGGGTTTTGCCGCAAGAGTGGATGGTCTCGTTAGGCTTGCGAATACGGCCCACGCCACACTATTCAGCGGAGTTTCAAGGAAGTACGACATGGTGAAGCTGCTAGGCGACTCCAGGGAGGATGTGGCACTTGCGCTGCTTCACGCTGAAGATGTTAGGGGTGTACAGAAGGAAACAGGGCTCACGTATTGGACTGTAAGAAGAGCCTTGAACAAGATGATGGCGACGGGTGCGGTGAGGGAGAAGGATGGCAAGTATCTTTTGGCTGAAGATGAAGACCTGAGGCTCTTCCTGCGGCTTTGGATGGAAGAGAAGCAGAGGCGTGCGGTCGAGGCTTATGCCCAAGTAATTCACGCGTCAACCGATGTGATCTTGAAGAGAGTCCCTGAAGGTAAGAGCGCTAGGGGTTCCCTCACCGCCTTCTCAGCCTTCAGCAGATATGGGGTTGAGCTGCGGCCCGTCTATTCATATTATGTGCAGCCTGAGAGAGAGCTTGGCATCGAGGACATACTTGTCCACGCAATAGTCTTCTCTACGAACCCCGTGGAATTGACAGACTGCGCCGTGTTCTACGCCAAGAACAGGAACTCAATCGATCTCGCAAGGGTCAGAAGTCTTGCAAAGAAATTCCGTGTTGACGATCTGGAGATGGATCTGGAGAGCTACATCAGGAACCTAACCATAGCATTCCCCGGAAGGTTCCTTCCATGGGATGAGTTTGCGGAGAAAGCCAGGCTGTATGGTATTTCTTCCGAGGATTTGCTTCCTCCACCCGCCTTCCCTCTCTTATCCGAAGAGCTTGCTGAGCACATGAAGAGGGAAATAAGCGTTTACGTGTTTGGGGGTGAAGCCATGAGGATAAGGGGTCTTAAGAGGGCTACCAAGGATGTGGACGTGGTTGTCGAGGACGTTGAAGCGTTTGTTGCTTTGAGAGAGGTCCTTGCCACTAGGAGATACAGGCCCCTTAGAGGGGAAGAGATCTCTAGAGCTGAAAAGAAACTTAATCCTTCGGGGGTATTCGTCAAGGAAGGTTATCCTAAGATCGATCTCTTTGTTGGGCGTATCTGCGACGCCTTCCATCTGTCTGATTCGATGAAGAGACGTAGTGAGTTGAAGAAGATGGGCAACTTGAACTTCAATATCATGAGTAATGAGGATCTGTTTCTGTTGAAGTCGATAACGGATAGGGAAGGCGACATCTATGACATGATCCAGCTTGCCGGGGCACAGGGGTTTGACTGGAGAATCGTGCTGGATGAGCTCTACGTTCAGGAGAAAGACACGGGAAAGCATTTTTGCATGAGTCTCTTGGATTCTGTTGAAGTCATTGAGAAGAGAACAAACATGAGAGCGCCATTTCACAACCAGCTTGTGAACCACTGCATCGAACAAGCCGTTCTTGAGTCGGTAACGCGCTGGAATGCGTCTACAATGAAGCAGATTAGGGAGTACGTCAACTATCCCGACTATAGATTAAGGGGACGGATTAGGAAACTGGTCAAAGAAGGAAAGCTTGTAGAAATAGGAGATGGAAGATTTACCTCTAGCTAGACCCTGATGTCTCTTTCATGGTCGGCAAACTTGACTCTCAACTGAAATTGTTGAGAAGCGCACTCAGTAGAAGGTCGAGAGGGTTGTCGTCTGAGCTCCTTTTCGCCCTTAGGCTCGCATCCCTTATAATTTCCTATTTTCCTCCTAGAAAGTGGTCGTGTGCACGATCATAGCTACAACAATTTGAGTTTTCTAGGAACTCCCTTGGTGAATAACACCTGTCAAGCTATATCGCGACTGGCATGGAGAACGTGCCGATATTCATCAAAGCTGACAACGCTGAGGCTGAGATAACTGAGTTTCTGCAAAGACACGCATAGCACGTGAGTGCGGTGTTCCATCAGCCCTACTGTCTAGTCTGAGGGGCATTGTAATCTTCGCTATGGCTTGTAGGGTGCCGACTCTGCTTTTTGATAGGCAGCAATATTCTTAGCTCGTCGGCCGCTCTTTGCTGGTAAGTTTGTCACCCAGTTTTTCTATTGCACGCAAAGCTTTGAACTCCCTGTACTTAAGCGGGGTTTCTCCCCGCATTTCTGCCTCCACAACTTTCTGATCGAAAGGCACAAAGTCCAGGACAACCAAGCCGTTTTTCGCAGCGAAATCCTTGACTATTTCTGCTTGAGCTTCATCTCCGATCTTATTTCCGACCAAGAAGAGGCGTTTCATGCCCGCACTCGCAGCTAGGGTGTGGATTTGCTTCGCTGTTTCGAGGGACTTCATGTTTGCATCCGCGACTATCAGCATCGTGTCCACGTGCTGGGCTGTTCCTCTGCCTAAATGCTCGACGCCAGCTTCCATGTCCACGACAACTGCCTCGTCCCGCTCCACTACGAGGTGGCGGAGGAGGGCGCGGACGACGGCGTTTGCCGGGCAAGTGCACCCCGAACCCATCGACTTCACAGTCCCCATAACGATCAGGTTTACGCCGAAGGGGGTTCTCACGGAATACTCACGAACAATGTCGTCCACGGTGAAGGAGAGACGGAGAACTCCAGAGAATCCGGTGTCCGTTTTGGATTCGATCAGCTCTTTGTTCTCTGAAATCGGCATTATTCTGCGTGCTTTCTCTATCGGTAAGCCCAAAGTCAAGGCAAGATTTGGTGAAGGGTCAGCGTCAATAGCTATTGTTCGTAATCCTTTATTGGCAAAGAAGTATGCAAGACCTCCAGCAATCAGAGTTTTGCCCACGCCCCCCTTACCAGAAACAGCAATCTTCAAAGTTTTTCCCGTCTTGTTAGCTCTTGCGAGTCCATTTATCTTTTGAGGTGATGATGTAGGCTTTCTCTAGGTATGATTTGAGGGCGCTGTTCTTCCATAGGCTGAAAAAGTCAGGAGAACATGGATTGAGCTTGATCGTGCTTCTATTCTCGATCGCGGTGTAGCGTTTGAATAGCTAGCTTTGCGATGGCTTACTTGAGGATGCGTGCCACCGGTGGGCGTGAAGCCTTTTTCATGTTGAATTAGGTCTTCTTGTAGGGGATTATGCACAGGAACTTGACGGTCCTAGAGCCTGTATTTCTGAACTGGTGTTTCTCCTCGGACGGTATGAAGATGACAGTTCCCGGCTTGAAGGCTTTCACTTCACCGCCCCCCTCAACCTCACCCTCCCCTTCGAGGATGTATACTTCGTGCTCCCATGGATGGCTGTGAGGAGGGCTGAAGCCACCTGGCCCGGTCTCGAAGAGTCTCATGGCGAAGTTCTCGGCCCCTGTGTCTTTGGTGATCAGCCATCGGACCTTCGTCTTGGAGGCGCCTTCCTCTACGTCTTGCGCTTTTACCACCGAATAGTCGAAGACCTTCATCATGGGTTCCTCCATACTTCCTCCATACTTCCTCCGGTGGCGTTGTTTTTCAATGTGTCGGTACTGGGTTCCTCTGTTGAAAAAAGCCGATTTGATAGGTACGCCCGAATAGTAGCGTGTACCAGGATGGTCAAGCCAAGGATTGCCGAGAGCGGCCAAGAATTACCGGGAGTCTTCGATGTCAAAGCATACGATAGGCTGGTTAGGAGACTAAGGGACAGAGGTTGGATTGAGACAGACCTGATCCTGAGGACTGGTATATCGCAGGGTCTGGCGCTTGAGATCGGGTCGGGTCCAGGCTATCTAGGTCTCGAGTGGTTGAAGAAGACTGAAGGAACGAATCTTAGAGCCTTAGACATAAGTCCCAAGATGCTGATGATTGCCAAAGGAAACGCCAGGGAATACGGTATCCCGGACAGGGTTTCGTACATAAAGGGTGATGCACAAGAGATGCCCTTCAGTGACGGTACGTTCGACGGCGTGTTCAGTAGCGGGTCGTTACACGAATGGTCACAGCCAAAGAAGGTGTTCAACGAGATACGCCGGGTCTTGAAACCTGGCGGAAGATGTTGCATCATCGATCTGCGACGGGACATGAGTCCCCTTGTGAAGTGCTTCATTAAGCTGGTGGCGAAGCCCAAGGAGATGAAGCCCTGGCTGGTATTGTCTATAAACGCCTCCTATACCCTTGTAGAGGTCCAGTCGATCCTAGGAGAGTCGGACTTGAGAATGTTCAAGATAAGAAATACTGCGACGGGTTTGGTGATAACTGGAGTGAAGCAACTACAGTTTGTACAGGTTCCCGACGCTGTTCCACACGGAAGCTCGGGGCATCGCCTCTCTAATGGCGTGGAAGCCTCTCCAGCCCGTGCAGTGCGTGGGCACTAGGAGAATAGGATTTATTCTTTTTAGCTCCTCAACTGTTTGGCTTATCCTTTCTTCATACTCCTTTCCGGCTAGGTGAAAGCCGCCCATTATGGCTAGAACATCGTTGACTCCAGTGACTTGCCGCGCGTAGAGTGTCGTGTTGACTATGCCTGCGTGGGCACAACCGGATATCACGACCAAGCCTTTTTGCTTTACGTTGATGACGACTGCCCGGTCATCCCATACCCACGGGTCGGCTTGCCACACGCCGTTGATCAATGCTCTCTGCTGTAGGAATCCCTTTTCGAAATCCGTTTTTCGGGGGATTTCGCCTGTGACGAGTATCGCGTCATCAGCCAAGAGGTACGGCTGTTTTGTCTTGACGTACCTGGCCGGCTTCACCTGATTCTCCGTCGGAAACTCTGGATGTTTCCTTATGGACCCATCGGGATTGACCACACCTCTGCTCTTGAACATGTCTTCATGCGCGACGACTGGTAGGTCTTCCTTGTTGATTGTTCCTAGAACTGTCAGCAGTCCGCCGGAATGATCGTAATGGCCGTGAGAGAGAATAACAGATTCGACCTCAGATAGATCCAGCCCCATTCTTTGGACGTTGGTCACAACGCCTTCCGGGCTTACCCCCGCGTCAAACAAGACGTTGTGGGATTTTCCGTTGCAAAGGACTCGAATCAACAGGGAAAACCCGTGCTCCGCTATAGGGAGACGAAAACGTTCCCTAGTCCATTCTTTGCCCTTGCGCTCTTCCACCCACATCCGGACTTGCTGGACTTCTTCCCTTTCGACCGTGGATAGGAAATCCACTGAATTGTCCATCAGGCTTACTATCTCTGCGCCGTCAACCGCCTTCAAGGAGACTTTCTTATCAGATATTCTATCCGTCTCGTTCATGGCGTCATCCTCCTAAAGTGTGCCTCTGTAGTAGTTCGTTGTCGGGCATCCCGCACATTTTCGTGTCACGTATCGGGAGCAGGGTTTGCAGTCGACGTTGCACGGGCCGTGAGTTCTCTCTTTGTGTGTGAGATGTTCTCTCACTGGCAGGAAGGGAGAGAAGTAAGTGTTTCCTATGGGGTAGAACTCTGACCGGCGTATTCCTTGGCTGCTTCTCAGTGAGCATTTCTCCATGGATATGCTCTCGAGCGTTTCTTGATTCTCGGCCACCACAAGGGCGATCATGTTGTATCCTCCCAGCGTGGTGAAGATGTGGACGACCCTGGGGCAGTCTTTGAATCTTTCAAGAAGTCTTTGCATCGCGTCTGCGCTTTCCATTTCAAGTAACACGACGGCTGCACAAAGGTTCATTGATTCGATATTGAGTAAAGCAGAAACTTTTATGACACCTTCTTCGAGTAGCTTGTTCACTCTTTTTTTGACACCCATGCTTGTGTAACCGACCATCTTCCCTAACTCTTCGAAGGTCGCGCGTCCGTCTCGCTGAAGCTGTGAGATTATACGTCGATTGACCTCGTCCAAGCTCAGCACCTTTCGGTTTGGTTTCTAAACATCATTTTTAAATTCAGTTTATATATTAATCTATTTGCAGGTACGGAACTCGTCACAGGAGGAAAAGAAAGAGACGGTTGAGGCGAAAATCCTTGAGAGAGGGCCGTTGAGCCTTGGCATCCTAGCGACGTCTCCCGAGCCTTCGACGAGAGGCGGAGGACTTTCAAGGAAACCGTTTGATGCGATGGATCGTGGAGATTCGGGGAAAGATCGTGGTCCTGGGAGCACTCAAAGACAAGATAGTTGTCATCGTGAGGAAGTATGGCATCGAGATCGTTCTATCTCATGTGTAAAGGGACTGAAAGACTGAGGATCGATGCTTTGGTTGGCGTCATGAAAGCGCTTAAGGATTTCCTCATCGGATTCACTCCTCTATATGTTCTCGTACAGGAGCAAGAGATCAAGAGGCTACATCACGAGTACGCTTTCATGGTCGTCACTCTCGGCGAGTTTGTCGGTCTTCCCGTGTTTCCGCCCTACTATGTCCTTCGGCTGTTGCCATACTGGGTCGATAATCGATCCATCCCAAGCCTTAGATCATGGAGAATCGTCTGTAATCGCTTCAAGGAAGCCTTCTGATGTTTCGGTCCGCATCCTGCGACGAGGCTCAAGAAGGGGCGTGCATCGTTGATGTGTGCTATGGTAAATGGTTTTTAGAATTCACAGTGGACTTGGAAGAGCTGGGGTGGCTAGGATAAGGCAGGCTTTTCTCCCTCTCCGTTAGTTTATTTTCTAAACATAATGTATTAATAGAGTTTATGTATTAAACAGATTCTCCGTGCATGTGGGAAGCTGAAGCACTGGTAGCGGATGGGAGAAGTCAGACGATGAGCAAAGAATGCGACGGAAAGTGCGAATCCTGTTCGAAATCTGAGGCGTGTACTGACCCTCAAAAAGAGCGCTATCTGGAACAGCAAGCGCTCAAGCTCAGCATGAGCAAGATCAAGCACAAGTTGGCTGTGATAAGCGGAAAGGGAGGGGTGGGCAAGAGCACGGTGACAGTGAATCTGGCGATGGCTTATGCGATGCACGGCTACGTCAACTCCGTCGGCATCCTCGATGCGGACATCCACGGTCCGTGCGTGCCCAAAATGCTGGGCCTTAGGGGTCAGAGGTTCCTAGCCAATCCGATAGGCGTCTTTCCGGTGATCGGGCCTCTGGGAGTCAAAGTTGCTTCTATGGACTTCTTGCTCTCAACTGATGAGACGCCTGTTATCTGGCGTGGCCCATTGAAGATGAGGGTCATCGAGCAGTTTCTGTCCGAGATCATGTGGGGTGAACTTGAGTTTCTTTTTATTGATCTCCCGCCTGGGACCGGCGACGAGCCTCTGAGCGTGATGCAGCTGATCCCGGACATGGATGGCGTGATCATTGTAACGATCCCTTCCGAAGTTTCGCAGGCTGTGGTGAAGAAGGCAGTAACGTTCGCCAGACAGCTAGGGGTCCCCATCGTTGGCATAGTCGAGAACATGAGCGGTTTCGTCTGTCCAAAGTGTGGGACAGAGATCAACATCTTCAAAGTTGGTGGTGGACAAAAAATAGCAGAAGATATGTCGGTCCCCTTCCTGGGGTGCGTTCCAGTAGATCCTGAGATTTGTCGTGACTCTGATAATGGAATGCCTTTCATAATCGAGCACGCGGATTCCCCAGCAACAAAGGCGTTTATGGAGATTGTGAAGAAAGTTGAGCGCTTCCTGGAGCACAGAGAGCAATTGGAAAGTCCTCCTAAGCCGAGTTTGCATGAGCGGGGAACCCCTGGTTCCTAAAGGGTGAGGTCTGGTTGTCCAAAAGGGTGGCTCATGTGAAAATTGAGGAGTTGAAGACAGATCTTGTAGCTATCAAGAACCTTGAGGTGTCTTTTGGGAGGATATTCGAAGAGGCGTGGGAGGAGCCCGTTGGTCCCACTGCCTTTCCTTCAATAACGGACCTCAGAGAGTGGGACCTCAAGCTTTTGCAAAGGTACAAGCCGCTCTACATGCCGTTTTGCGATGTTTGCTGTCTGTGCACCTTTGGCAAGTGCGACCTGACAGGCGACAAGCGTGGAGCTTGTGGACTGAACATGTCGGCGCAACAGTCCAGGATAGTCTTACTTGCCTGCTGCATAGGTGCTGCGACTCACGTAGGTCACGCCAGTCATCTCGTCGAACATTTGATTGAGAAGCTCGGGCGGAGATACCCAATTGATGTTGGTGGCTCGAGTGTCAGCGTCGAGGCTCCGGTCACTCGCTTAGTCTGCGGAGTTCGCCCTAAGACTCTCGGAGACTTAGAAGACGTTTTGGCGTATCTGGAGAACCAGGTTACCCACCTGTTATCAGCGACCCACACGGGGCAAGAGAGCAGTAACCTCGACTTCGAGTCGAAGGTGCTGCACGCCGGCATGGTGGATCAGGTGGGCATGGAGGTTGCCGACATCGCGCAGATCGCCGCCTTCGGCTTCCCCAAGGCTGATCCTGAGGCTCCCCTCGTGGAGTTGGGCTTTGGGGTTGTGAACCAAGCCAAGCCTGTGATTCTCGTCATCGGCCATAATGTTCCTCCCGCCGTTGAGATTATCGATTACCTCAAGACGAAGGGGATTCAGGATGATGTTGAGGTATGTGGTCTCTGCTGTACTGCCCACGACATAACGCGGTATAGTCCCAAGGCTAAGATTGTCGGGCCAATCTCTTGGCAGCTTCGTTTCATTCGAAGCGGCGTTCCTGACGTTGTGGTGGTCGACGAGCAGTGCATCCGGTCGGATGCCTTGGTTGAGGCGCAGAAGATCAGGGCGCCTGTCATAGCTTCGAGCGAGAAGAACTGCTTGGGGTTGCAAGATCGGACGAACGATGCGGTGGATAAGGTGGTAGAAGACCTAGTTGCGGGGAGGGCTCCTGGGGTGCTGGTTCTAGACCCGTGCAAAGTCGGCGAGATAGCTGTGAGAACGGCGTTGAAGGTGGCTCCCGAGCGTCAGAAGTTCAACGTTATCCCCAGCGTGGAGGAGGTTATCGAAGCAGCCAAGAGTTGCAGAGGGTGCGTTGCGTGCAGGAGGTCTTGCCCCAACGATTTGCCGATCCCAGAGGCGATGAGCGCGGCAGCAGGTGGAGACCTGACCAAACTGGCCGATCTTTACGAGGCATGCGTGGGTTGCGCACGGTGCGAGGGAGTCTGTCTTGAGAATCTGCCTCTGCACAGCTTCATGGTGAAAGCGGCCGAGAAGAAGCTGAAGGAAGAGAGGTTCAAGGTTCGCGCGGGAAGGGGTGCTATACAGGATGTGGAGATAAGGAACGTTGGCGCGCCCATAGTTCTCGGTGAGATTCCCGGCGTGGTGGCGCTTGTCGGATGCGCCAACTATCCGAAGGGTGGAAAGGAAATAGCTGACATGTGCACGGAGTTCGCGAGTCGCCGCTACATAGTGGTCACATCGGGATGCGCGGCTATGTCAGCTGCCATGTGCAAGAACGGAGAAGGGAAGACTCCTTACGAGATGTTTTCCGGGGCTTTCGAGGCTGGGGGTATCCTGAACGTAGGGTCTTGCGTCTCCAACTCGCATATTGCCGGTGCTGCCATCAAGATAGCCAGCATTTTCGCCAGGCGAAGCTTGCGGGCTAACTACGAGGAGATCGCCGACTACGTTCTAAACCGGGTGGGCGCGGTGGGTGTCGCTTGGGGGGCTATGTCTCAGAAAGCCGCCTCTATCGCGAGCGGTTTCTGGAGGCTCGGGGTCCCGGTGGTCGTTGGGCCACATGGATCCAAATATAGGCGCATGCTTCTCGGAAGGAAAGACCGGGAGGAGGACTGGTATGTCTACGATGCCCGCACTGGCGACCGAGTGTACGTCGGTCCCGCGCCGGAACACCTGTTCATCGCAGCCGAGACCAAGGAGGAGGCGATGGTCATGATCGCTAAGCTGTGCTTGCGTCCCAATGATACAACGAAGGGTCGGGCGATAAAGCTGACACACTATGTCGACCTGCACAAACGCCTCCACGGAACGATGCCCGACGATGTCCACCTCTTTGTCCGCACTCTCTCCGATGTTCCCGCGACAATGAAGGGTGATATCGTGAAGGTTTTGGAAGAGAAGGGCTGGAAGGAGAGCAGAATCCCTGACCCCACCCTACTCCCGCGGATGATTAGGGAGAGGAAGGAATGAACTTGGGAGGAAGGCTCTTGCAAAACAATGAGAGATTGGTTTGAGGAGTTGGTTGAATGAGAGTATGCGTGTCAGCGGTGGCAAACAGTCTGGACGCCCAGGTGGACCCGAGGTTCGGTAGGTGCCCGTACTTTGTGGTCGTGGACTCCGAAACGATGCTATTTGAGGGAGTTCCAAACCCGGCTTCAGGCGCGATGGGTGGCGCTGGAATTCAGGCAGCCCAGGCCATAGTGAGCAGGGGTGTGAAGGTGCTCATAACCGGTAATGTTGGTCCGAACGCGTTCCAGGCGCTGTCGGCTGCGGGGATAACGATCGTGACGGGCGCTTTCGGAACGGTGAGAGATGTCGTTGAGAAGTACAAGAAGGGAGAGCTGAGAGAGACGAGCGCTCCAACGGTTCGCGGCCATTTTGGAATGGGAGCGGGTATGGGTAGAGGACGCGGTTGGGGACGAGGGCAGTGGGGTTCCTAGGTAGTGTGAACCACGAAGAGGAGGTGATAGAGTGAGGACTAGAGTTGTTGTTCCCGCGGTAGATGAAGGCGGCATGAACTCTCGGCTGGCGGAGCACTTCGGGAGAGCGCCATACTTTGCCGTTGTTGACATGGACGAGAATGGGGAAGTTGTAAGCGTGAGAACGGTACGAAACGTGGGGGAGCATTTTGGCGGAGGAGGATTGACCCACGACCGGGTTCTGGAGTTGAAACCGAACACGATTATCTGTTATGGGATGGGTCCGAGGGGTTTGAGCGGCTTTCAGGGTAAGGGGGTTGCGGTGATGAGGGCAAATGCGGACACGGTCAGAGAGGTGGTTGCCGCGTACAGAGACGACAAACTTCCGGAGCTCACTGAGGGTTGCCACCATGCACACCGTCAGTAGATAGGCTAGGAAACGTGGGGAGTTAGGGTCTTTGGATGTGGGAGAATGGCGAGAACGCTGACGGAAGCGGAGCTCAAGCTGTTGGAAGAGTCGGGGTATTCAAGGAAAGCTATTGAACTATTCGTTAACGAGGTGAATGTTGGAGCTTTAGAGGACCGTGATGTGGTTCAAGACTATACCGGTCCTTGTGGAGACGTGATCAAACTGTATCTGAAGGTCGACCGGAACGGCATTATTGAAGACGCCAAGTTCCACTATCTGGGTTGCCCTGGCTCAGCCTCTTCAGCCTCCGCGATGACCGAGCTCATTAAATGCAAGACCATTGAAGAAGCGAAGAAGTTAACGGAAGATGACGTTTTGAGAGAGCTCGGAGGTTTGCCCAAACTAAAACTCGCCTGCCCTAAGCTAGCTATAACGACGCTGCGAAAAGCGATCTCGCTGTATGAGAGAAAGAAAGCTCGTCCGTACGCGTGATGGAGAGGGGATGGAATTGGCGTTTTTGCCGCAGTGTGCTAAGTGTCCAGGGGCCTATTGCCGAAGCAAGCCCATGGAGAAGATTAGCAAGGATGTGCTACCCGAGTTTTGCCCCATGAGGAGACGCGAGGAAGCGATTAGGTCAGTGATTGGAGAGTATGGCAAGGATGATGTCCTGGGGATCTGTGTTCCTGCCACCATCACGGAGAAGGAGGCGTACATGTCGGTTAGGGGTGTGCGGATGGCTGTGAGGCCCAGGGTCAAGGAGCTGATAGAGTTCGGCAAGCTGATTCAGGCCAAAAGAATCGGGGTGGCTTTCTGCGCTGGAATGCGGGATGAAGCAGCGAGGGTTGTGAGAGTCCTTGAAAACTCAGGGTTCGGGGTTGCGTCGGTTCTGTGCAAGTGTGGTGGCATCGACAAGACAAGGCTTCACGTGGCGAAGGAGTACAAGATAGGCGGTCCCCTGAAGTTTGAGGCGAGCTGCAATCCGATCCTTCAAGCCCGGCTGCTCAACGACGCCAAAACGGATGTCAACGTTATTGTTGGTCTGTGCTTGGGGCACGACATGCTCTTC
>Ga0315280_10009197_pt1 | contig 12751 bp, 7 predicted proteins | sample YL17G06_40_MG_FD_203697 | JGI IMG/M metagenome (GOLD analysis project Ga0315280, IMG submission 203697) | Sediment microbial communities from Yellowstone Lake, YNP, Wyoming, USA - YL17G06_40 | ecosystem: Environmental > Aquatic > Freshwater > Lake > Sediment | place: USA: Wyoming | collected... | reverse complement strand
ACTTCGCCGAAGTAGCTTCGGCTACGAAGGCTGAATCGTCGCCCGCGAAGGCGGATTCCTCGCGGAGTCTACCCTGAGCGAAGCCGAAGGGCTCGGAATGACATTTTCCTTGCCTTACGCATAATCCCCGGGTCTAACAAGACCTATTGGCGGTCATTCCGAGCCTGGCTCGCGCTTGCGCGAGCTCCGGAGTGGGGCCGCTGGGCGCGCGGTAACGCGCGCTCCCGAGCGCGGCCGGGCCGCGCTTCCACAGCGGGCGTAGCCCGCGCAGGTGCGGCGCAGCCCGGCGACGCCAGACGCGGCTTCGCCGCGTTCCGGAGCGGCGCACCGCGCCGCCGGCGTCGCTTCGGAGACGAGGCCGAGCCTCGTCCAAACTCAGGCGCCGCATCAAGCGAGGCTTGCCCGCCTCAGGTGGGAATCTTGGTGTCGCTTCACCGTGCCAAGACCTCTCGCGGAGTCTACCCTGAGCAATGTCGAAGGGCTCGGGGTGACAGGTTTTGCTAGAGGCTTTGAGTTTACCTTTCTTGCATGGGAAGGGTTTGACCACCGCAAGCAGCGGCGAAGCCACGCCTCATGGCTAGGTCGGGCTCTGCCCGACCGCCATCCCGGCCCCGATTTCGTCGGGGCCTAGGGACGCATCTCAGGAGCGTATGCGCCAGATGAAAGACCAGACAAGGGAACGCAACACCCCTGACCTGGGCGAGGCTCGGCCTCGCCTCCGGAGCGACGCGCAGCGTCGCGGAGCTAAGCCGCGTTCCGGAGCGGCGCCCAGCGCCGCAGTCCTCGATCTAACTGCGGCGGTGGTCCGCGGCGTGGCGCTGTTGACCGCGACCGCTATGACTCGCCTGGGCGCCTCCGCCGCAGGTGGCGCGGCCTTGGACGCCTTCCTCATTCTCGGCGCGCTGTACGTGCTTATCAGCGGCCTGCTCGATCGCATGGCGCCGCGCTGGAGGCTCAACACCGATGCCTTGGTCTGCCTCGACGTCTTCTACATCACCGGTCTCGTCTGGCACACCGGCGGCCTCGCCAGCGAGTTCTACCTGCTCTACTACCTGCCCATCTTGAACGCCAGCATGCGTCTCGATTTCCGCCAGGCCATCCTGTCATCTCTGCTCGCTGCCGCGTGCTACGCCTTCATTACCGTTGCCGCCGGCCTCGAGTCCACCGTCCGGAGCAGCGCCGCGGTGCAGTTGGCAACTTTCGGCGGTTCGGCGGCGGTGCTGGCCCTATTTTTCGGCAGCGTGGCTGCGCTCTCCGGCAGCCAGCGGGAGCTGACCGGCAAGTTGCAGGACGCCGTGGAGCGCCTGTCCGCCCTCTATCGCATCGCGCGCGCGGTTCATGCCCGCGACAGCCTGCAAAACGTGATGGACACGACTCTGGAGCTGGCGATGGAGCTGGTGGGCGCCTACGCCGGATATGTCGCCCTGGGCAACGACGCCGGCGAGCTGCTGGTCAAGTGCAGCCGTAGAGGGAACCCGGTGGCGCCGGGCCCGGCGCCAGACGACCAGCCCCTGACCTGGGCGAGGCTCGGCCTCGCCTCCGGAGCGACGCGCAGCGTCGCGGAGCTAAGCCGCGTTCCGGAGCGGTGCACTGCACCGCCCGCTTTTGATCGCCAGTTGGCCGAGCATGCGCTCGTGGCGCGGGCGCCGCTCGTGACAACTGGAGCACGGGCACTCCTGCCCGTGTGCACCAGGCCCCTAGGCCCTTCGGGCCGGGGTGGCGGCCCCGGCGGGGCGCAGCCACAAGAGTGCCTGGGCTCCACGCTTGGACCTTCACGAGAACGAGAGGTCTCTTCCCAATGCACCATCTCGGCGCCCTTAATCTACGGCGACGCGGCGTATGGGGCGGTGCAGCTGTTCCTGGCGTCGGCGCGCGACGCTTCGCGTCGCTCCGGAGACGAGGCGCAGCCTCGTCGAGACGCTCCGGAATGCGGCGAAGCCGCATCGAGGACGAGCTGCGATCAACGCACGCTCGAGCTACTGGCAGCGCTGACGCAGGAGGCGGCGGTGGCGATGGAGAACGCGCGGCTGCGGGCGGCGCAGCGCGCCGCTCCGGAACGCGGCCAGGCCGCGTCAGAGGTGCATCGGCTCGCCGGGCGCCCGCTCCGCGGGCAGGACGAGCTGACCGGTCTCTATCATCGCAGCGAGTTCCGGCGTTTGCTCGAGGCCGAGGTCGATCGCGCGCGGGTGAATGGCGGCGCGGTCGCGGTGCTACTGTTCGATATCGACGGCATGCGCGCGATCAATGCCGAGCATGGGCACGAGGCGGGCGACGAGGTGCTGCTGGCGTGTGCCGACATGCTGCGCCGCTCCATCCGCTCGCAGGACATCGCCGCGCGTTATGGCGGCGACGAGTTCGCCGTGCTGCTGCCCGGCGGCGGCATTGACGCGGCGCGCGCGGTATCGAGCCGGCTTTGCCACAACCTGGCGCATCACGCCTTTCATTTCGCGGGCGACGCTGGCGCGCGGGACGCGCGCTCCCGAGCGCGGCCGGGCCGCGCTTCCGGAGCGGGCGTAGCCCGCGCAAGTGCGGCGCAGCCGCACCCAGCGCACTCGGGCGACGCTTCGCGTCGCTCCGGAGACGAGGCGGCGCCTCGTCCAGCGCATCACTTCACCCTCAGCGCGGGCGTGGTCGTCGCCAGCGCAGGGCTCCCGCGAGAGGGCACCCGCGAGAGCCCCGAGGCTCTCGTGGGAACCCAGCCCGGAGGCTCTCGTGGGAACCCGGACATGCCGGACAACGCGGACCAGCTCGTGGGGCGCGCCGACGAGGCCCTCTTCGAGGCGCGGCAGGCGGGCGGCGGGCAGATCCGCTTCTGGCAAGCGCCCCGCAGTAGTAGCGCAGGCGTCTCGCCTGCGGGCGTCTCGCCTGCGCGACAGCGCGGCATCGTCACCCAGCTGCGGCAGATCGTCGAGGGGCGCCCCGATCCCACGGGGCCCGAACGCTCGTCGGGGCAGTGGCGCTAGCCGAGCGCCTGATGCGGCTTCGCCGCATTCCGGAGCGTCGCTGGCGACGCTCATCAATGCCCTTCATTCCTGCGCGGACGCCCGAGTTGAGTGCGCTCAGGACTTGCCGCCGGCGGTCGGTCGCGCCGCCGCGTCCGTATCCGCCCCCGATGCCGAGCCAAGGCCGGCCTTCGCCCGGTGACTGGCCTCGTCCAGTCACTCCGGAGTCGCGCCGGGCGCGCCGCGCTTGCTGAATGTGACCGCGATCGCCAGGGCCGCCACGGCCACGATTATCGCCGCCAGGCGTCCCGCAAGCCCCATCTTCTCCAACTGCCCCACCGCCACGAACGGCGCCAGCAGAATCGCCACCAAGTTCATGACCTTGATCAGCGGGTTGAGCGCCGGCCCGGCGGTGTCCTTAAGCGGGTCGCCCACGGTGTCGCCGATGACCGCCGCCTTGTGATACTCCGTGCCCTTGCCGCCGAAGAGGCCGTCCTCGATCTTCTTCTTGGCATTGTCCCACGCGCCGCCGGTGTTGGCCATGAACACGGCCAGCAACTGCCCGGTGAGGATCGCGCCCGCCAAGTAACCGCCGAGCGCCGCCGCGCCGAGACCGAAGGCGACCAGCGTCGGCGTGGCGATGGCGAGCAAACCCGGGCCGATCAGCTCCTTCTGCGCCGCGGCGGTGCTGATCTCGACGCAGCGCGAGTAGTCGGGCCGCCCGGTGCCTTCCATGATCCCCGGGATCTCGCGGAATTGGCGCCGCACCTCCTCCACCAGCAGCCCCGCCGCCCGCCCGACGGCGCGAATGGCAAAGCTCGAGAACAGGAACGGCACCGCCCCGCCGACGAGCAGGCCGATGAACACCGGCGGCAGGTCAAGCTGTATGCCCTTGCCGATGAGACCGCCCTCGTTTGTGAACGACGCGAACAGCGCCGTCGCCGCCAGCACCGCGGTCGCAATGGCGAAGCCCTTGGTCAGCGCCTTGGTGGTGTTGCCGACCGCGTCGAGCCGCGCCACGATCTTGGCGGCGCTGAGCGCGCTGGGCGCGCCGGGCGCCGCTCCGCCGGCGTCGCTCCGGAGGCGAGGCCGAGGCTCGCCCAGGTCAGGGTGCGCGGCCCGCTGGCCAGTGTCCTCCTCCTTGAGCACGCCCGACATCTCGAACACGCCGTTGGCGTTGTCCGAGATCGGGCCGTAGGTATCCATGGCGAGGATGAAAGCGGTCGTCGTCAGCAGGCCCAAGCCGGCGAGCGCGACGCCGTAGAACGCCAGCGCCAGGTTGCCGCCGAAGATGAGGAACGAGACGAGCATGGTGAAGCAGATGGCGAGGATGGCCCAGACGCTGCTCTCCAGGCCTTCGGCCAGCCCGCTCAGCAGCATGGTTGCGGCGCCGGTGCGGGTGGCGCGCGCGATCTCGGTTACCGGGCCCTTGTCCATGGCCGTGAAGTGCTCGGTGAGGCGCCCGATGATGAGTGCGAGCACGATGCCCATGAAGGTGGCCGCGAAGAAGCGCCAGTCGCGCATGTAGAACCAGATCACGAGCCCAAAGCCCACCGCCGCCAACAGCGCCGAGACCCAGAAGCCGACGTTGATCGGCTGCATGGGGTTGAGGTTCTCGTCGTCGCGCCCGCGCACGCTCCAGGTGCCGACGATGGAGGCGAACACCCCCACCGCACGCACCAGCAGCGGGTAGATGATGAGCTTGAGCCCGAAACCGAGGTCCTTGCCGGCGAAAACCGCGGCCGCGCCGAGGATGATCGCCGCCACCAGCGTCACCTCGTAGCTCTCGAAGACGTCGGCCGCCATGCCGGCACAGTCGCCCACGTTGTCGCCCACGAGGTCGGCGATGACCGCGGCGTTGCGGGGATCGTCCTCCGGGATGCCTTTCTCGACCTTGCCGACGAGGTCGGCGCCGACGTCTGCCGCCTTGGTGTAAATGCCGCCGCCGACGCGCATGAACAGCGCCGCCAGCGAGCCGCCAAATCCGAACCCGACCAGCACGCGCATCGCCTGCTCTTTGAAGACGAGGAAGATGATGGTCGCGCCGAGCAGCCCCAGGCCAACTGTGAACATGCCGGAAACCGTCCCGGCCTGGAACGCCAGCTCCAGCGCGCGCTTGAAGCTGCCGAGCGCCGCGTTGGCCACCCGCACGTTGGCGCGCACCGCCAGGCTCATGCCGACGTAGCCGGCGCCGTATGACGCGAGTACGCCCATGAAGAACGAGAGCGCGATGCCGAGCGGGATCTTCCAATCCGGCGCATACTTGCCCTGGTACATGAAGAACAGGCCGCAGGTGATGGCGAGGATGAGCCAGATCATGGTGCGAAACTGTCGGCTGAGGTAAGCCATCGCGCCGTCGTTGATGGCGGCGCCCACGCGCTGCATCGCCTCGCTGCCCGGCGACGCATGTCCGACCTTGCGCGCAAGATACCAGCCGTAAACGAGGGCGACGATGGCGGTGATCAGCACCGCCCACAGCATGTTGTACTCGAGCGAGTTCAGGTGAGGCAAGGTCAGCTTGCTCTCGCTCATGGGTATGGCAGCCTGCGCTGCGCCAGCACTGGCCATAATTGTGGCAACCTCCTGTGACGGTCCCGCGTCACTCCGGAGTCGCGCTGCGCGCGACATAGGTGTCGTAACACGCCCGGCGCGCGGCCGGACTTGATGCGGCGCTGGGCGCGCGGTAACGCGCGCTCCCGAGCGCGGCCGGGCCGCGTTTCCGGAGCGGGCGTAGCCCGCGCGGGTGCGGCGCAGCCCGGCGACGCCGCGCGACGCCAGACGCGGCTTCGCCGCGTTCCGGAGCGGCGCACCGCGCCGCCGGCGTCGCTCCGGAGACGAGGCCGAGCCTCGTCCAAACTCAGACGCCGCATTCCGGAGCTCGCGCAAGCGCGAGCTGGTCGCTATCGGGAATCTCGCCGCGCGCGGCGCGCGGCGCCTTCGCGGGGGAATCGTGTCGCAAAGCGGCGGCCGGGCGGCCGTCTACATCGCCAGGATCAACGCGAGATCGTACAGCGCGGTATCAATCGTCTTCTTCTCTTCCCACACCGTTTCCAGTCGCGTCAAGATGACCTTGTCTGCTCTAATGCCCGCCATGGTGCCGAAGCAGCCGCCGACGACCGCATCCACCGCCGCCGCCCCCAGCCGGGTGGCGAGCACGCGATCGGCCGCAGTCGGCGCGCCGCCTCGCTGCACGTGCCCCAGCACCGTTGCTCGCGTCTCGGCGCCGGTGATCGCCTCGATGTCCGCCGCCACCGCGATCCCGCGCGCCGCGCCCTCCGCGACCACGATGATATACGATTCCTTGCCCCGCTTGCGCCCCTGCTTGATGGTGGTGCCGATCTTCGAGATCTCGAACGGGATCTCCGGGATCAGGATCGCCTCCGCGCCCCCCGCCAGCCCCACTTGCAGCGCGATGAACCCCACCGTGCGCCCCATGACCTCGACCACGAAAATGCGATCGTGGCTGGTCGCGGTGTCGCGGATCTTGTCGATCGCATCCAGCGCGGTGTTGACTGCGGTGTCGAAGCCGATGGAGTAATCGGTGCCGCACAGGTCGTTGTCAATGCTGCCGGGCACGCCGACGACCGGCACCTGCCACTTGTGCCACAGGTCGTGCGCGCCGTGCAGCGAGCCATCGCCCCCGATCACGATCACCGCGTCAATGCCGTTGCGCTTGATCTGGGCGACCGCTTTCTTCTGCCCGTCGTCGGTCTTGAACTCGGGCGAGCGTGCGGTGAACAGAACGGTGCCGCCGCGGTTGATGATGCCGCTCACCGCGGTCGCCGGCAAGGGGATGAAGTCGCCCGCCATTAGCCCGCGGAATCCGTGGCACACCCCGACCACTTCCAGCCCGTGGTAGATGGCGCGCCGCACCACCGCGCGGATCGCCGAGTTCATGCCCGGGCCGTCGCCCCCGCTGGTCAGCAGCGCGACGCGCTTCGGCCCGGCTGCTCTGCGAGGCCTACTTCGCCCGCGTAGGGGCAAGGCATGCCTTGCCCCTGCCGAGGGCCGCGTTTCCTTGGCTGGTCTCATTTGAATAGCGTCCTGATCTCGGCATAGAGTTCGTGCGGCACCGTCTTCAGCTCCGACACCGCATCCTCCAGCGGCACGCCGATGAACTGATTGTTGGTCAGCGAGGCCATGTAGTTGAACTTGCCCTCGTGCGCCAGGTCCACCGCCTTGATGCCCAGCCGCGTCGCCAGCACGCGGTCGAAATTCGTCGGCGCGCCGCCGCGCACGATGTGCCCCAGCACCGCCAGCCGGCTCTCGAATCCCGTGCGCTCCTCGACCTCCTTGGCGATGAACTCGCCCACGCCGCGCTCGCGCAGGATCACGTGCCCGAAGTCATCCGCGGTCGTCGCCATGTGCTCGGCCTCGGTAATCTCGACGCCTTCGGAGGCGACGATCAGGGCGTGATTGCGGCCGCGCGCGCGCAGCTTCATCAAGTGATCGCAGATCTCCTCCAGGCTGAGCGGCTCCTCGGGGATCAGGATCCAGTCCGCGCCCCCGGCGACGCCGGCTTGCAGCGCGACCCATCCCGCGTGGCGCCCCATTACCTCCAGCACCATCACTCGCCGGTGCGAGCGCGCGGTGTCGCGCAGCCGGTCGGCGGCGTCGGTCGCCACCGCCGCCGCGCTGTCGAAGCCGAAGGTGTAATCGGTGCGGTTGAGGTCGTTGTCCATCGTCTTGGGGATGCCCACCGCCTTGACCCCGAGCTTGGACAGCTTGTGCGCTACGCCCAGCGTGTCCTCGCCGCCCAGGGCGACGAGGACATCGAGCTTGAGCGCGTCGATGTTGCGCAGCGTGGCCTCGAGATCCTCATCGCGCTTGAAGGGATTGGTGCGCGACGATTCGAGGATGGTGCCGCCGCGCGAGATGATGTCCTCGACCTCGGCCAGCCCGAGCGGACGGGTATCATTCTTCGCCAGCCCCGCCCAGCCAGCGATGATGCCGATGCACTCATCGCCGTAGTCCATCGCGCGCATCACCACCGCGCGCAGGGCGGGGTTGAGGCCGGGGCAATCTCCACCGCCAGTCAGTACCCCAAGTCGCATGTCAGCGCTCCTCCAGCGAGTTCTATGGAATGCAGCGGGTCGTCCCCGCCGCGCGCGCATGACGGCGCCTGCGCCAGCGAGCGGCGCTCAGAGGGTGTGTGAGAACCGTGCTACCACCGATGTCATTCCGAGCACAGCGAGGAATCTTGGTCTCGTTCGACCGCACCAAGACCCTTCGCTAACGCTCAGGGTGACAGGTCGCCAAGGCTTGTCACGCACGCTCTTAGACCCGGATTATGCGTAAGGCAAGGAAAATGTCATTCCGAGCCCTTCGGCTTCGCTCAGAGCCTGCCCTGAGCAAGGCGAAGGGGTAGACTCCGCGAGGAATCCGCCTTCGCGGGCGACGATTCAGCCTTCGTAGCCGAAGCTACTTCGGCGAAGTGGGCTGTTCCGCTTCCGCCTTCGCGGGCGACGAAGTTCCGCTTCGGCGGACGAAGGCGTCCCCTATCGCCCCTTCAGCAACCCCGGTAGGGGACCGGCCGCTGGGGACAGTTACCTATTTCCCCAAGGGTTTCTGCTGCCCCCCTTCGGTTCTTTGCGGGAAATAGGTAACTGTTCCCAATGCTCCCGGGTGACATCACCCGTTGGGTGAGCGTGTCACGCTCGATATGCATAATCTCGGTTAGACAATTGCGAGCCGCTACTTCGCGCCCGACGGTCCCGGCGTCACCGCGCCCGGTCCCGCCATCAGCTCGCGCAAGAGCCGCTCGTCGTCGGGGCGGGTGAGAGCGATGACCGTGTCGCCGGCGGCGAAACGCGTCGTGCCGCTCGGCAGTACGATCTGATCGCCGCGAATCAGCACCGCGATCACCGAGTCGCCGGGCAGGTGCACGTCCTTGAGCGCGAGGTCGATCACCGGCGATTGCTCGGTCAGCTCTGCCTCCACGATCTCGATGTCGCCGCGCTTGAGCGCGGTCAGCGGCACCACCTGCCCGGTATCGACCTCCTGCTCGATCAGGCTATAGATGATCTTCGTGCTCGAGACGGTGGCATCTATTCCGAGCAGGCGGAAAATCTCCTCGTTGCGCGGGTCGTTGACGCGGGCGATGCTGCGCCCGACATCGAAGTGGCGCCGCGCCATCTGGCAGATCACCAGGTTGTCCTCGTCGTCGCCGGTGACCGCGACCACCGCGCCGGCGCGGCCCATGCCCGCCTCCGACATCACCCGCACCTCGCAGCCGTCGCCAGCCATCACCACCTCGCCCAGCTCCTCCATCAGCGTCGCCGCCTGCTGGCGATCCTTCTCGATCAGCAGCACCTCGTGCCCTTCGCTGATCAGGGTCTTGGTCAGGTAATAGCCCACTTTGCCGCCGCCCACAACGATGACGTACATCCATCCACCTCCTCGGGTCGCGGCGCCCGAACCAAGCTGACGCCCCGCCGGCGCTAGCGCCCGAGCTCGCTTGTCAGGTGCGAGTAGTCCTCGTAGGACTTGACCGGTTCTCCGGTCAGCAGATCTTTAATGATGCCCGCGCCGACGCAGGTCGAGCAGAACGTCGTCAGGCCCATCTTGGCGTACGCCTCCGCGCGGATCGGGTCATAGATGCGCGCGATTACCCTCGGCACGCCGAATTTCTCCTTGGCGATTTGCGCCGCCATGATATTCGTGTTGTCGCCGCTGGTGACCGAGATAAACGCGTCAGCGTCGTGAATCCCGGCCCGGCGCAAGACGTCTTCGTCGATGCCGCGCCCGACCACGCGCGTGCCCTTGAAATCGGAGCCCAGGCGGCGAAATGAAGCGCTATCGCGATCGATCATCCGCACCTCGTGCCCCGCCTGCGACATTAGCGTGGCGACGGCGGAGCCCACGCGCCCACATCCCAATACCACGACCTTCATCCGCCCTCCTAGCGCGGCGCCCCGCAGACGCCGCGGTCTCGACATGACCCGTCAATTATAGGCTCCTCCGCTCGACTCCTGCAAGGGTCTCTCCCTGCCGCTCGCAGAGCCGGCACACTGCCCGTGCACGCGACGTCAGGCACGGACTCCCGTTGCCGCTGCCCGTCTACCGCGCAAGGCAGCCTGCCAACGGATTGCATCCCAAGCGAAAATCTGCTATCATACGCGCGATTGGTCACGCGGCGATCCCCGCGGGCACGGCGGCGGTGCCGTTTTGTCAGCCGCGGCGACGCCGAGCGGTCGTCTGCCGCGGACCTCCCTGCCCTCTCAGACGATATCCTAGCATCTATCCTAGCCATACTCGACGCAAGGAGCAGGCCATGAAGAGTCGAAGCGTGCGCGCTCAGCTCGCGCGCGCTCAGCCCAAGGCATCGTCGATCGCGTGCGACCATCGCCACCGGCGCATCCGCCACGAGGTGATCGGTCTCGCGCTGCTCGCCCTCGGGTTCATCGTCTCCCTGAGCACGCTCCACGATGCCGGCTTTCTCGCGCGCGATCTGCGCTATGCCCTCTCCTTCCTCGTCGGCGACCTCGGCGCCCTGGTCGTCGCGATTGGCCTGCTCGTCAGCGGCGCCGTCCTCATCGCGCAGCGCCACCGTCCGCCGATGCGTTCGACTGCCATCAGCCTCGGCGTGTTGTTCGCGGTGCTCATCGCCCTCTATCAGTTCACCGCGCCCGGCGAGGGCATCTTTGGCCGCGACATCGCTGTTGAGCCGGGCGGCCTCATCGGCCTGCTGCTCGCCGAGCTGCTGAAGATCACGCTTGGGTCGCTGCTCGGGGCGATCGTGCTGGTCCTGGCTGGTCTCGCCGCGTTCGCGGTTCTGGTTGACCGGCCGCTGGCTGCCTTGGCCGCCGGCGCCAGCCGAGTCATCGCGTCAGTGGCAAGGGCGGTCGCGGCGCGAGCTCGCGCATTCCGACAGCGCAGGCTCGCCAGGCTAGCGCCGGCGGCCGCGCGGCCCAGCCCTGCTGTTCCGCGTGTGCTCAGTCCCCGGCGCGCTGCGACGCAGCCCGCGACTCAACCGCCGCCGCAGCCCGAGCCAAAGCTTGCGGCGTTGCCTCCGCCGCGCGCGGCGGGCAACCAAGCCGAGGTGGGAGCCGCCCCCGCGCCCGAATCGCGCGAGGCGCTCGAACCGCATCCGCGCAAAGCCAAGCGTCCGCTGGAGCAGCTAAGCCTCGTCGAAGAGGGCCTGGACGAGCCGCCCAAGCTGGACTTCAAGCTGCCTCCGGTTTCGCTGCTATCCGAGGTTGAAAGCCCCAAGCCGCGCGACGACGAGGCCGACAACGTCGAGCTGCTGGAGAGCACTCTGCGCAGCTTCGGCATAGACGCGAAGGTGGTGGAGATCGAGAGCGGCCCGCGCGTGACGCGCTACGAGATCCAGCCCCCGCCCGGGGTGCGCGTCAGCCGCATCACCAACCTCGCCGATGACATCGCGCTTGCTCTCGCCGCCCTCGACGTGCGTGTCGAGGCGCCGGTGCCGGGCAAGGGCGTCGTCGGCATCGAAGTGCCCAATGCAGAAGTCGTCTTCGTCAACCTGAAGGAGATCATCGAGTCGCCGGAGATGAAGGACAACCCATCCGAGCTCGCCTTCGCGCTGGGCAAGGACATCTCCGGTCACTGCCGCGTCGCCGATCTCAAGCGCATGCCGCACCTGCTCATCGCCGGCGCCACCAACACCGGCAAGAGCGTCTGCCTCAACTCGATGATCGTGAGCATGCTGCTGCGCACTCGCCCCGACCGGGTCAAGTTCCTGATGGTGGATCCCAAGCGCGTCGAGCTCAGCCTCTTCGCCGGCATCCCGCACCTCGTCGCTCCCGTCGCTCACGCCGCCAAAGAGGCTGCCGGCCTGCTGCGCTGGGCCATCCGCGAGATGGAGGCCCGCTACCAGCGCTTCAGCGACCTCGGAGTGCGCAACATCGCCAGCTACAACGAGCTCGCCGCAGTCGAAGAAGGCCTGGGCCCGATGTACTACCTGGTGATCGTCATCGACGAGCTGGCCGACCTGATGATGCAGGCCGCAACCGAGTTCGAGTCCTCCATCTGCCGCCTGGCGCAGCTCGCCCGCGCCACCGGCATTCACCTCGTCGTCGCCACGCAGCGGCCGTCGGTCAACGTCATCACCGGCACCATCAAGGCCAACATCTCCTCCCGCATCGCCTTCGCCGTGGCGCAGCAGGTGGACTCGCGCACCATCCTCGATGTCAACGGCGCCGAGCGCCTAGTCGGCAGCGGCGACATGCTGTTCTACCCCATGGATGCCAGCAAGCCGGTGCGCATCCAGGGCGCGTATGTCGCCGAGCGCGATATCGGCGCCATCGTCGAGTACCTCAAGCAGCAGGGCAAGCCGAAGTTCCTGGCGGAGCCCGTGCTTGGCAGCGGCGGCGGGGGCGGCGGTCTCGGCGAGGAAGCGGCGGACGACGAGATGTTCGAGAAGGCGCTCGATTTCGTGCTCTCGACGAAGTACGCTAGCGCCTCCATGCTTCAGCGCAAGCTGCGCATCGGCTACACCCGCGCCGCGCGGCTGGTGGACCTGATGGAGGAGCGCGGCTATGTCGGCCCCGCCGACGGCAGCCGCCCGCGCGAGGTCTATGCCGTTCCGCTCAGCCGCGGCGGCGTGGTGGTCAAGCAGGCCGCCGGCGAACCGGCGCCCGGCGGCGATGCCGCCCGCGCGGAGGAAAACGACCAGGAAGAGGACTACCCCGCCGCCGACGTCGAAGAGGAGGGCGAAGAGGCCTAGTGCTTTCTTGCAGGTCTGTTGTTACATTTCACCCTCACCTCAATGGCTAGGCGGCTAAGCGCGAAGCGCCGCCGTGGCGGTGGCGGAGCCACCTAGCCACCTGAAGGCCGCCACGGCGGCT
>Ga0315280_10009196_pt1 | contig 12753 bp, 13 predicted proteins | sample YL17G06_40_MG_FD_203697 | JGI IMG/M metagenome (GOLD analysis project Ga0315280, IMG submission 203697) | Sediment microbial communities from Yellowstone Lake, YNP, Wyoming, USA - YL17G06_40 | ecosystem: Environmental > Aquatic > Freshwater > Lake > Sediment | place: USA: Wyoming | collected... | reverse complement strand
GACGGGGGACCGCATCTTCCTCCACGTGGTCAACACCCATCGCACCCGGTCCGTCAAATCCGTCTTCCAGATCGACGGCAGGAGGATCACCGGAGGACGAGCGTACTGGTTCGACCTGGAGCCGGAGTTCGAAGTGTTCGAGTATCACCCGGAATGTACGTTTCCCAAAGAGAGCGTGCTGGACTCGAGTCTGGCGTGGACTTTTCCGGCAGCCTCTGTCTCAGCCGTGGAGCTGATGACCGGGTCCGCGTAAAGCCCGAATCCGTAAAGGGGGGGAAAGTCAGCCGATGAAGACCGTCAGAGACATGTTGTCAGCATTGGTGCTGGGCGGCGCACTGATCGCCGTGTCACGCCGAGCGAAGCGAAGCATCCAGCTCCGGACCAAGAACCAACCATCGCTGTAAGCGGGATATTCTGTTCGGTGGTCAGGCCGTGCCTGAGCAGGAATATCCCCTTTTCCCCCGAGGTACCCGGCAATACTGCACCGGCGGCGGCGACTATTCCTTGCAGGTACGCGTCGCCGGCGGCGCCCGCAAGGGTCCGCGCTCATTTGGCGGTTGCCTTTCCGGCGTCCGGTCATAGAATGTCTTCAGAATGCTTGAGTTGCAGGAGAATATAGCGGAAGTGCGATCGGCCACGGGGAAGCTGCGCCGCAAGCTCGTGGACGATGCGACGGCGGAGTACTTCGGCACGCTGGACCCGATCCGCAAGCCGGGGCGGGGCGATTTCGAGGCGGCCGAGGCGCGGGCATATGCAGTCCTCAAAGAAGAGTTGCTCGCGGCTGCTTCCATCACCCTGATCAGCGGCGAGACGAAGCTCGACGATAGCCGCGTGGCCGCCGTGGCGCTGGGCTTCGACGGAATCGCCCGGCCGGTGCGAATTCCCGGCCCGGTCGTGACAGCGGAGACCAGGACGGTTCCACTGGCGTTAGCCGGAGCGATTGGGGCGGTCGCCGGTATGCTGCTTCTTGCGCCGCTGCTGCGCCTGGCGTTCGATATGCGGGACCTCGGGCTGGTGCTGGGCGGGCCGCTCGGAGCGCTGTTGGCGGTGCTCGTGGCGCACCGGCTGGCCCGAGTTCGATTCCTCGCGAGGGTTTTGCCCTGGTTATTCCTGCGGCCGAAATCGCTGCGCGGCGCGGTGCGCAAGGAGCATGAGAAGGCCGTGCGTGCCGCCATCGAGCAGTGGGTCGATTGGGCGGTGCCGATGCTGGCGGTCCTGTGCCTCGACCTCGCCGGCCGGGCGCAATCGCAAACAGACAAGGACAAGGTATTGCAGAGGATCGGCAAGCTGGTTTATGCCCTGCACCACACGCCCGCGGAATCGCTGTCCGTTGTCGCACACGAACTGATCCAGGAGGCCAAGAATGCCGGGTTCGAGAACTTGGAGGGCCCGCCGGCTTTTGTCGGCGCCGGCCGGGAGGAGCAGGAGACGATTGTCTGGAAGCCGGACCTCCAGAGCAAGTATGAAACCTTCGGGCATATCACCGAGGGCGATCAGGTCGTGATCGAGCGGCCCGCTGTCGTCCTCGGCGGCGAGATCATCCAGCGCGGCCTCGTGAGAAAGGTTCGGGACAGGACGTAAGATGGAAACTCGAAACATCCTGGCCATCGATTTCGGGACGACGAACTCGTACTTCAGCAAGTGCCCGGCGGACCAGATCTCGCCCGTGGGAATCGATTTTGGCACCGGCCGCGACGGCCTGCCCACGGCGATCCTCTATCGCGGCGACCGCGAGCCGCTGGTGGGCGAGCCGGCGCTGCACGAATACGGCGAGGCCTCCGCCGAAGAACGCAAGGGCTATCAGCTCCGCACGCAATTCAAGCCCGATATCGTCCACAGCCCCGAGGCGGCGAAGGCCGCGACGGATTTTCTTCGCACGGTCGTCGCCCAGGCGCAGCGCCAACATATCGCCCTGGACCCCGCGGCATACGATGTGATCTTCGGCGTGCCGAGCGAATCGCAGACTGATTTCCGGATAAAATTATCGCAAATTGCCCGCACCGCCGGTTACGGCGAGGTCCGATTGGTCGATGAGCCCAAGGGCGCCCTGCTGCATCACCTCTGGCACCGGGATTTCTCGCCGGAGGAGGCCCACCGGGGAATTCTCGTGATCGATTTCGGTGGCGGGACCTGCGACTTTGCCCTGCTCCAGGGCCTCCAGGTCACGCACTCCTGGGGCGATATGGAGCTGGGCGGCCGCCTCTTCGACGACCTGTTCTTTCAGTGGTTCACCGAACAGAATCCGCGGGCGCTGCGGGACATGGACAAGGCGGGCGACACGTACTACGTGCACTCGTATCTGTGCCGCGAGGTCAAGGAGTTCTTCTCGCTGACCATGGCGCGCGACCGCACGGAGACGGTGAACAAGTCCGTCGGACGCTACGGCAGCCTCAAGGGCATGACCTGGGAGGAGTTTCTCGGCCGGGCCCGGCGATACCTGCCCAGCCCGATGTTCGTGCTGTACATGGAAAGTCTGGGCGTCCGGGCCGAACGGATCCTTCAGAGGCAGCGGCCGATGGACCTGATCGACTGGTTCCGCACGTCGCTGTCGCAGGGCCTGCCGAAGGAGGCCGTGGCGGCGGGCGCCATCAGCCGGGTGATCCTGGCGGGTGGAAGCAGCCAGTGGCCGTTCGTGCCCGACGTGGTGATCGAGACGCTCGGCGTCGAGCGTTCGAGCCTCATGCGAAGCGACCGGCCGTACGCGGTCATCGCCCAGGGCCTGTCGATCCTGCCCGCCCTGCAGAAGAAGTTCGATGAGACCCGCGAGAAGCTCCGCAGCGACCTGCCTCGATTTTGCGAGACACGGGTGCGCCCGCTGGTCGAGCGGGTGACCGACAGCTACGTTGCCGGCGTCGCCGCCGATGTCACGTCGGAGCTGTTCGACAAGGCGATCCGGCCGATCCTGGAGCGGTTCCGCGAGCAGGGCGGCTCGACAAAGACGCTTCGCGAATCCATCGCCGCCGAGGTCCGGGCGCATGGCGATAAACTCAGTCAGATCATCGACGCGCGGATGCGCACGCTCCGGCTGGGCCTGCCGGGCCAGCTCAACGAGCTTCTCAAGACCTGGTTCGGATCGTACGGGCTCAGCGTGGGCGCCAAACCGATCGAGGAATCGCAGCGGGTGTCCATCGCGGCGGAAGTAGTTGGGCCGACCACGCCCGACCTGTATGGCGGTATCATGGAGACGGTCGGCTGGTTTGTCGTCGCGCTGGCAACGACGGTCGGCGCCGCCATCCTCGGCGGCGGGGGCATCCACCTCTTGGCCGCCGGTCCGGTCGGCTGGGTCGCCGGCGCCGTCATCAGCGCCGCTGTGGCCTTGCTCACCGTCCGCTACGGCATTACCCGGGCCAAGGAGCTCGCCGATTCATGGAATGCCCCCGCCTGGATCGTCAAAAATATCCTCCTGCCGTCCAGAATCATACGCATGCGGACGGACTTCCGCGACCGCCTGGAGGAGACCCTGGGGCGCGAAACCGCCACGCTGCAAAACGAGCTGGAAGCCAGAATCTGCGCCGTGACCGGCCAGCAGATCGAAGGCCTCTCCGAAATCACACAGTTGTAGCGGCGATCTCCGGTTCCCTCATCACTCATCGGGTCTCGCGCGCGACAAGGTCGGCAATGTGTTCGACGAATGCCTTGGTTGGCTCAAACCAGGGTTGGACCTCCTCGGCATGGAAAACCACAAGGTCCTCGTAGTCGCCTTTCTGGCGGCTGTTGAACAGCAGGTCATAATGGTCGCCCATCTCTATTGGGGACTTGCCCTGATTTGACGTAGTCGCGGTGCAGCAATGAGCGTACATAGCTGTGCTTGCTCGTTGATATGTTCCGGATCAGCAGCAGTGCGGAGAGAGCGTAAAAACAGGCATAGTAGAGGCGGTTTACGCAGGCGTTGATGTGTCGTGCCTCGAACATAAGCTTGGCCTCCTCCAGTGTCTGCCTCTCCGGCGTCATAGGAGCACTCCCTCGCGGTCAACGTTCTCGTGGAACGGCATGGCCTTATGTAACTTGGAGTTCCAGAGGTCGCGATTGTAGACACTCAGGGTCAGAACGGCCCCGTCGTTCTCCAGGGGGGAGATGCTTGAGATCAGCCGCTCGTGCATCGGCGTATCCGCCGGGCGGTCCACGAGGACCAGGAGATCGTAATCTGAGTCCTCCGCCGCATCACCTCTGGCCCTCGACCCATACAGGATGACATCGGCGTCCGGAACGACGGCGCGGATGGCCTGCTTGCATCGCTGCAACAGGTCGGCATCGGCCGTCCGGGGTTCCCAGGATTCGTACGAGATCATGAGGATTTCTTCCCAAAACGTTTCGCCGGCAGTCTTTCTAACCTACATGCAGAATATATCAGATTGCCCCGCCTCTGTAAATGCCGGGCCGACCATCGTTCATCGTTGCGCGATTACACGTCATGGCGAAACAGCCCCATGCTTGTCATGCTGAACGAAGTGAAGCATCCGGCCCACGAAGGCGGCCAACGCTTATTCCCTTGCCCAGCCCGGATCCTTCGCTGTGCTCAGAGCCTGCCCTGAGAGCGGAGGCGAAGGGATGACAGGGCACGTATCACTTGCAGAGCGGGCTGTGCTGAGCGGTCATTATCACGTGGCGGCCATCTGGTCGATGTAGGTCTTCATTTTCGCCAGGCGGGCTTTGAAGGCGTTGCAGAGGCCGTCGGAGGTCTCGCGCAAGGTGCGTTTCGAGTTCGTGTGCGGGTTGAGCGACGTGGCGTAGTCCACTTGTTTGACGATTTCCGCCGGGATGGAGTCGGCGCCGGACAGGGCCCCGGAGATGCCGGCGGCGACAGCGGTCAGGCAATCGGTGTCCCGGCCCATGTTCACGCCCGCCTTCATCGCCTCCCACGTGTTGCCGTTGGTCATTCGCAGGACGCAGATCGCCTTGGTGACGATCTCGTTGGCGTAGCTTTGGGCGTACACGATCCCCGTGCCGCTGTAGAGCGCGTCGAATTTCTGGCGCATCTGGCGGACATCGGTGCAGTCGGCGGTGTGTTTGAGCGCCCGCTCGATCTCGCCTCGGATGCCCGCCGGACGGAAGAATCGCGTGTCCACCTTGTCGCAGTTATCGAAGACCGCCCCGATGACGCTATCGACCGTGGTGCCGGGCTTCGTGGCGGCGGCGATCGCCGTGACGGTGACTTCGGCCCAGAGGATGCCCCGGCTGTTAGCCGTATTGTAGAGTTGACCGATCTCGCGAACGTCGTCGATGGCCCCCCGGATGTCGCCTGCGTTGATCAGGCCGATGGGATGGCACGAGCGCGACAGCGAGACCAGGCCGGAGTAGTCGCAGTATTTCCCGATATCGGAGGCCGGGATATGCGTTTTGGCCATCGCCAGCAGCGCCCCCTCAAACGGCTCGGAGACCAGACCCGCGGCGTTGGGATTCATGTGGTCCACCCACGCGCGGCGAAGGTCCTCGGCGCTGATCCGGTCCTGCTTTTCGAGGATGGCGGTAATCATGAGCTTTTGCCGCTCGACGCCGTCCTCGGTCGTGCCGGGCTCGCGGACCCAGTCCCTCTTGCCATACGCCGTGTACGGCAGCAGCCTGTCGAGCAGCCCGTACTCCTTTTCGATCCGCTCATAGGGCCAGCCCTCCACCGGCGCCCCCATCGCCGACCCGATGTGGCAGCCGGCAATGCATCCGAAGAACTTCTCCCGCAAGCTGACCCCGCCGGCATTCACTCCGGCCTCTTTATCCTGCTGAGCCCCGAGCGCCTTGCTCGCCGAAATCGCCGCCGCAGCCGCCGCCACCGTCCCCGCCAGAAACGACCGTCGTCCCATCGCATCACGATGCACATCCATCCGTCACCTCACCTGAGACCGATTCAAGTCCATATTCACATACGCCAATTGCTCATGACCGCCGCTCATCATATGTCGCGCCCCCGGAAAGGCAAGAAAAGACGAAAGCGGCCTCCATGATTTCGTGAAGACCAAATCGCCCATACCATTAGGCCGCCCGCGCGCATCGTCAACCGAGAGAAGCCGTACGTATCCGCCAAGGCGTCCGGCCGAGCTTTCCCGGCAGGCCGTCGCCTTCTCCGCCTACTGGAATTAGCTTTGTCTTGCACGATAGGCCCTGCTCGGAGTGACGGAGTCAGTATTCCTCCACAATCAGGTGGGGAATATGCCTGAAGTGCTTGGAATTCCGCATAATCAGCGTGTGGCCATGCGACATCGCCGTGGCGGCAATCAACACGTCCATATCGCCGGCGGGTTTGTCAATCTGCTGGAGAAAGCCGGTGATGAAGCCGAAGGATCGATCAGGAGGGTCGTATCGAGACACGCCATTATCGCCTCCTACCGGAAGGACGGCGCCGTCTCCTGATGTGTGATTCAATCGCGGCCGTGGCTTCATCACTCATGTGCACATACACACATGTACGTGCCACGACCGACTCCATACTCTGTCAAGGGGAATCATTCATTGCGGCCAAATGCCAATACGGGCAGCGAATAGTTAATAATCGAGACTCGACCCCACGACCCCTCCATCCAGAACTTCCTCAACGCGATCCGCGACGGCGCCGCCCTCAACGCGGAGATCGAAGAAGGCTACAAGAGCGTGCTGCTATGCCACCTGGGCAACATCTCCTACCGCCTCGGCCGGACCGTCCGCTTCGATCCCGCCACGCGGGCGATCACCGGCGACAAAGAAGCATCCGCTCTGTGGGCCCGCGAGCATCACCCAGGTTGGGAGCAGCTCATCGCCGACGCCTGATCGCCGGGCATTCAAGGTGAGCGACGCGAGTCCCTCAGAGGCACGTTCTTCCACGCCGCGTCGGAATCGCCAACGTGAATCTCCGCGCTGACGCCCGCGTCCGAGACGTGGATGACGGCGTATCCGGGGAAATCCGCATACTCGAAACCGGCGATGTATGGTTTCTCGCGGTCAAGCAGTGTCCGCCGCTCCTTGATCGTGTCGGGCTGGAATTCGGGCTCGAGATCGACGAGCGAGCTGCCATAGTCTTCAATGCCTTCCAGGTGGTTTCGCACCGATACGCTCGGCGAATCGATCACGCTGTTCACGCTGAACTGAACGAAGGTGCCTCGCGACGTTTTTCGCGCGACGACGCCATACTTGTGCAGGTGGGCGGTCAGGAGGATCACCTTGTTCGCGCCCAGGATGTTCAGGAATTTCTCGCGCCTATCCTGCTCTTTCTCTCTCCAGAAGAGATGCCAATTCGAGCGCGCGGTATACGGGACCGCCGGAGGGTGCATGACCACGAACGCATACCGCTGCGTGTTGCGGCTGAGCGTGTTCTCCAGCCAGTCGAGATCGTTATTGTGATAGGCATCGAAGAACACGAACAGGTCCGGGCCTTTCATGAAGTAGAAGGACGCGGAGTCGATCTGTTCTCCACATTCCTGTGACAACCACGGCAACATCACGACATCGAAGGCCTCTTTCGCCCCGGGCCCGGTGATATCGTGGTTGCCCTTGGCGAAAATGAATGGGGTCTGCGGGATATGGTCGCGAATGAACTGCCTGATGTCTTTGAATTGTGTCTCCTGAAGCTCACGGCTGCCACAGAGTCCCTCCGTCATGTCTCCTCCCTGGAGGACCATCTGAATCCGGCCATCACTGGCTTCAATCGACGTCTGAATTCGTTTCAGAAGGCGGGGGGTGTATTCCTCTGTCCACTTGACGTAGCCTTCTATCTGGCTGACATCCCCCGGCTGTTTGGCCCGCACCCACTCGAAATCGTGATGCGATCGTCTATCGAAATGCAGGTCGCCGAGATAGACGAAAGAGTAGCCAGGACCACGCCCGCCGGCCCCAAGAGCGGATACGACAAGATACGTATAGAGTATCGCAGCGATCACCATCGCATTCTTGCTGAAGAGTCTCATTGTGACCCGTGCCCTCCGATGAGAGAAAGGGGACATTCTACTTTTTTCTTTGGGCATCGGGCTCATTCGGCGACTTGCGCGGCCTGCCACGCGGATGGATTGCGGGCTCCAATCCCAAATAGGCGGCGGTTTGCTCGATCCAGGAGGCGGCGCCGAAGGGACGGCCGCGATTGACACACGTTCGCAGCACGTCGAGTTCGCGCTCCGGCTCGGTGCGGTTCACTAGCGCAAGCCAGCGACCCGGACGTGGCACCGGGCCCGGCGCCAGGACCCGCACGGCTTGCCGATTCTCCGGCGAGTACAGACTCGACCACCGCCAATCCTCAGCCCGCTTCGTCAATCCAGCCCGGACGGGATTGCGCTCCACATATGGCAGAACGGTCAGGAGGTGCTCGTCCTGCTGGATCGGGAATGCCTTGAACCGTCCCTGCCAGATGTGTCCACTGCTCTGGTAGTGGCGATGGTAGCGTCGGACGTGACAAGTCATCAGCCACTGCATCCAGCGGCTCAGGTCGCCGTCCTCGAACGGCCACAGCACCAGGTGAAAATGGTTCGGCATCAGGCACCAGCCGACCACTCGAAGCGGCAGACGCTCGCAGGACTGGCGCATCATCTCCGTGAAACGCTGGTAATCATCTGCCTTGTGGAATACTTCCGCCTGACCGTTGCCACGGTTGATCACGTGATAACAAATACCGCCTACGCTGGCTCGTGCTGTCCTCGCCATGCCCACCCTTCTATCACGAGAGCACCGCAGACGCAAGCACAAAACCAGAAGGTCTCACCGCCGCCGGGTCTCAAAAATGTAGAATGTCCCCTTTCCCCTTTCTTTCCCCTATATCAAATCTGGGCCTATGGTAGGACGAATATCTGGCCGTTGCTCTCAACTTCGACTTTCTGACTTCCTGGCTCTATCTTGCGGACCTTATAGCCGTTTACTACATCTCCTTCATAGACAAACCGGCTGTCGATCATAGCAAAAGGTTTTTGGTTGCTGGCGATACCGACGGCCTGAAGGGTTAGTGGAGGACCTCCTCGCAGTGCCCTCTGAGTATCGTTCTGCGCCTGACGTCTCTTCAACTCTATGCCATCTCTCTTTCTCTGCGTGCTGTTTTCAAGCTCATCGAGGTACCGTTGTCGTTGGCTTTGAAGTTTCGCAAACTCCTGCGCTATTGCCTGGCGTGCTTGCCTTATCTGGATCAGAGCAGCGTGGTACTGCCCCGCTGGGTCGCCTACGACATAGGTGTCAGTTGTCTCGGAGGAACGGCCTTGTGCACTTGCCCCACCATTCCCATATAGCTGACCATATGGACTCACGTACCCGCTGCTATACGCATAACCATTTGCAGAAAGGTCACGTTGTGTTACCGACCGGGTGTTTTGCATTTGCTGCATGCACCACACGTAGGCTGCCCTCTCGGCGTTGTCGAGTTCCTTCTGCCGTTGTTCCGCCCATCGCTTTAGCCTTGCATGGGCCTCTGTATACCAGACATCGATCTTCTGCCGCCTTTCTGTCGCATCAGAATCGAGTTTAGTCAATTCGATATCCAGTTGTCGGATTCGGTCTGCTTCTTGTTCCTTCAACACCGTTGTTCGACTTGGCGAAGCTTGCCCGGCTGTGCTTAAGACGCACTGATCTGTTGTGGTTTCCTGGTATGACGGTTCCGATTCCGGTGATTTTTCTGCCATCTTCGCCCCGCCGTCAATACTCTCTGCGTGAGCTTGGCGGGGGCCTGTTCCGCGCAGAGAGACCAACATGAAGATCGTCAGACCCATCAACACAACGACCCCGAGAAGCGAGACGCCGATCATAATAGGGCGTTTTCTGCATGAACACTTCGTCTGTTCGTGTGTGCTATTCATTTGGACATCTCCCGACTGACGCTGGCTATGCCAGTGGAACGCTCTGCCCTCTTACGCTTCGATCCGGCGTCAGAGAATCCCGTCAGCTATTCACGGACACCTTACTTATTTCGGTCTTGAATTGAATGTGCCGTCCCCAGATATCAATTGTTGGGGCTTGAGAGCGACACCGAGTATTGTTTGCAGATCATCCAGTCCAAAACGGCGCGAGATGGCTCTAAGGTGGTACCACGCCACGCTCCTGTCCGCCGGCACATGAAATGGGTAGGATTGCAGGGGGACGTCTGATGCATTTTGCCAGCGGCCCACAAGGTGGACACAACCGGGTTCGTCTGAAATGCAGGAGATACCTCTTGCACTCAAGAGATCGCTGAGTACGCCCAGCGGACATTCTGTGGGCCATGCGTCCGTGTTGCGGATCATTGTGTGACTTGTGCGGACGCTTAGGCGAAGCTGAACGGTCTCGTCGTTGGTGTGCCCTCGGACATCAAGGACCCTCTCCTCGGGAATTCCAGTGGCCTTGATATGATATTCCTCCCACTGCGAATCGACGTCCCCCAACCACAAGCTCACTGCCTCGCTCTGGTAAGTCCTGCACTGGAGCTTTATGAGTCCTTCAAGTCTCGATATCGCCTGTTGCCTTGTTTGGCCCTCACCAATCAACTCAAGCCGAAGGCAGTGCGCTATGTAAGGTAGCGCTCCCTTATGAATGGCACACACGCAGACATCAAGAGTCTCTTCGCTCAATTCCTTTATCATGGTGATTCTCCTTCGCTATGGAGTTGTGCTGTGCCGGCTTCCTGACTTGGCTTCGGCATTCGCCTGCACGAGCGCCCCATGCCTCTCCACCAACCATCAATAACCCGGAATCGATACCTTGCTGGTCTCATCGAAGATGCAAGAAATTGCCGCTACGGTTCTATCGGCTGGAAAGGGAGGGGAGATAAGAAGAAAGCGGGAAAGAAGGGGTCAGGGATCGGCTTTCAGGGGTCAGGGGGCAGGGAGAGACCGCGAAAGCTGCGAAGTGGAAATCTCTGGGGAATTTTGAGGGTCGCCCCTTGCTCTGTGCCTTGGGAGAGGCCCGGCAGCTTCACGAGGATGGCGGGCGAGCGGGGCTGTGGGCAATTTGGAGGGGGCGATTGGGGGATATGCTCATTCTGCCGCCGGTCCAAGGCGGCGTATTCTCGGTTTCCTGGATGCTTGGATTCAAATTCGTCGGCGGGAAGGTTTCTGCACGGGTCTCCCGCGAGACTCCATTTTGTGGAACCCCTTATTTGCGACAGGGAGGACGTTATGAAAGCGGTCGTATATCAGGACGTGGGCGATATCCGTTTGGAGGATGTTCCGGAGCCGCGGATCGAGGATCCCAACGACGCGATCGTGCGGATCACCGGCTCGGCGATCTGCGGGACGGACCTGCACATGGTGCGCGGCACGATGCCGGGCATGGAGCCGGGCACGATTCTCGGCCACGAGGCCGTCGGCATCGTCGAGGAGGTGGGCAGCAACGTGCGCAATTTCGCCGTTGGAGACCGCGTGGTGGTCGCCTCGACGATTGCCTGCGGGTACTGCTCCTATTGCCGGGCGGGGTACTTCTCCCAGTGCGACAACGCCAATCCGAACGGCCCTGACGCCGGAACCTGCTTCTTCGGCGGACCCAAAGCAAGCGGCTCGATCGACGGCCTGCACGCGGAGTTGGCGCGCGTGCCCTTCGCCAACGTCGGCATGGTCAAGGTGCCGGATTCAGTGACCGATGAGCAGGCGCTGATGCTCTCCGATATCTTCCCGACGGGCTACTTCGGGGCGGACCTCGCTCACATCCACCCGGGACATACGGTGGCTGTCTTCGGCTGCGGGCCGGTGGGCCAGTTCGCCATCGTCAGCGCGTTGCTCAAAGGGGCCGGGCGGGTGCTGGCGGTGGACTGCATCGACTCGCGGCTGGAGCAGGCCCGCAACAACGGCGCCGAGGCCATCAACTTCGAGCAGGAGAACGCCGTCGATACGATCATGGACCTGACCGGCGGCATCGGCACGGACCGCGCGATCGACGCCGTCGGCATCGATGCCATGCACCCGCACAGCCCGCCCGAGGTGGCTGTCTCCGAGCAACTGCAACACCAGTTCGATGAGGAGGTCCAGGAGTTGGCCCCGGAGCGGTTTGCGGAGGACGAACAAGGCAAGCAGTGGCATCCGGGTGACGCGCCCTCGCAGGCGTTGCAGTGGGCGGTTCAGGCGGTGGCCAAAGCCGGCACCATCGGCATCATCGGCGTCTATCCGGAGAACATGCGGTTCTTCCCCATCGGCAAGGCGATGAACAAGAACCTGACGATTCACATGGGCAACTGCAACCACCGCAAGTACATCCCCGAGCTGATGGAGATCGTTTCCTGCGGGGCGGTCAAGCCGGAGCGGATCATCACGCAGGAACAGCCGCTGGTGTCCGCCATCGACGCCTACCGGATGTTCGACCAGCACAAGGCCGGCTGGACCAAAGTCGAGCTGCGACCGTAGCCGCTGTGTTTAGCCTGGCGTCTCGCGTTCGCTGGGTGGTACCGCCAAACTCGTTGGCTTCGTCCCGTCTTTTTGAGTTTCGGGCCGCACAAGGGATTGGGGCGGGTGGCAGCGTCAAGGCCGAAGGCCTTGGCGACGGTTTGGTGTGCCGAGCATGCTCGACAGCTTGAGGGTGCAAGTCCCTTTCACAACCTGATGGAGGTGAAGTGATAGCGAAGCGCAAGGGTGTCGCCGCGAGGCGGGATCTGAAAGAAGCGTGGAGCCAAGACGCGAGCCGATGGACAAGAACCGGATAAGAGGCATACCGTGTCGGACGAGCGGGCCAGAGATCGCGAAGTCCATTTCCATCAAGGGCACGGGTTGTAAATCCGGCGGTTGCGCGTCGAAGGCGGTCGAGCTTACCTCGGGAGATCTGCCGTTCGTCTCGGATTCGGGACTGAGGCCGGAGCGATCCGGCCTGACCGTGCGGCAGAAGTCAGCAGCGGGCATAGTACGCACGGGAGTGCGGAAG
>Ga0315280_10009195_pt1 | contig 12753 bp, 15 predicted proteins | sample YL17G06_40_MG_FD_203697 | JGI IMG/M metagenome (GOLD analysis project Ga0315280, IMG submission 203697) | Sediment microbial communities from Yellowstone Lake, YNP, Wyoming, USA - YL17G06_40 | ecosystem: Environmental > Aquatic > Freshwater > Lake > Sediment | place: USA: Wyoming | collected... | reverse complement strand
GCAGGAGCAGACTCGCCTCGCCGCCACCCATCCCGTCAACCCTGGGGCCCATGACGCCTACCTTAAGGGTCGGTACTACCTCAATAAGTGGACCGAGGAGGGATTCAAGAAGGGCATCGAACACTTCCAGCAGGCGATTGACCTTGATCCCACATACGCGCCAGCCTACGCGGGGCTGGCCGATTGCTATAGTCTTGTGGCGGGGTTTGGCCTGCGACCGCCGAAAGACGCCTTCCCCTTGGCGAAAGCAGCGGCCAGGAAGGCGCTAGAGCTCGATGAGACGCTGGCCGAAGCGCACGCCGCACTCGGCCAAATCAAATTCCAGTTCGACTGGGATTGGTTCGGCGCGGAACAAGAACTGAAGCGGGCCGTGGAGCTGAATCCGAGCAGTTCAAATGCCCACTTGAATTACAACGTGTACCTGGCGGTGATGGGGCGATCTGATGAAAGCATCGCAGAGGCCCGGCGTGCTTTGGACCTTGATCCGCTCACACCCACCCTCAGCTTGCAGCTTGGTTGGATTCTGTATTACGCCCGGCGGCACGATGAGTCGATTGCTCAACTTCGCAAGACGCTGGAGCTGGCCCCGAAACTTGCCTGGGCGAATACGGAGCTTGGCTGGAACTATGCGGAAAAACGCATGTACCCGGAAGCCGTCGCCGAGTGCCAGAAGGCAATAGAGCAACTGCCTGAGGAACAGGTAACCCTGGGAAGTTGCGGGCGGGTGTACGGGCTGGCAGGAAAACGTAGCGAAGCCTTGGACCTGCTGGCCAAGCTGAAGCGCATGTCAGAACAAAGGTACGTGGATCCATACAATATCGCCTGGCTGTGCGATGGGCTGAAGGACAACAACCTGACGATGGAATGGCTGGAACGGGCCTACAAAGAGCACTCTGCCAGCCTGTTTGGCCTCAAAATGGAGATCTTTTCCGACAGCCTGCGCTCGGACCCGCGCTTTCAAGACCTCCTGCGCCGCATGAATTTTCCCCCGTAGCGGCCGCCTTCAGGCGGGCACCGTGCCGGGCTGAAGCCCGGCGCTACGCTGTTCCATCTTCAAAACGAGACCCGCAGGGCAAACTGCCAGGCGCGTGGAATACCCTGGGCAAAACTTCCCCCGCCAAAACCGGCGCGGTTGGGTCGGTTGGTCCTGGTGGTCCCGCTGATAGAGCCAACATTTCCGCTGAGCAGACCTGTGAGTGTGTTGCCGGGCAGGTCGTAGTTGGCCACGTTGAAGAGATTGAAGACTTCCCATGCGGGTTCGATACTGATCCTTTCGTGCCACAGCTTGAAGGGCCGGGCGATGCGCAGATCCGTGGTGATGAATGAGTCGAGCATGACTTGGTCGGCCGGCGCGAGGGGCAGCGGGTTGCCGCCGTTCGCCACGGCACCCAGCGCCACCAGTTGGGCCGGAGTGAAAAGACCTGCGCTGATCAATGCTTGAGCTGCGGGTGTGAATGTCCCCACCACGTTGTTGTTGAAGCTCGAAATGAGCTGATTCAACTCAGCGGGACTGGTGATACTTCGCCCAAATGAACCGCGGTTTGTCCCCGGCAGCGGCTCGCCGAAACGACCATCTCCGTTGAAGTCAGTCAGAAAGATTTCTCCCGGCCCATAACTGACTGGCGGGACAAAAACCGTCTGCGCCAGGGGACTGTTGATGCGCCAGATGCTGTTCAGCCGAAAACCGGAAGGGATAGTGAACAGGCTCGCGACGCTGAGCATGTGCGTGCGGTCGAGCGCGGAGGGGCCGTAAAAAGCCATTACGTTGTCGTTATTGACCGCACCGCTCAAGCATGATGCCGTGTCCTCGGCCGTGGCCGCATACCGCGAAAGCGAGTAGGAGGCCAACAGGCTCCAGTTCTTGACGGCCGAACCCAGGTTGGGAAATGTTCCCCGGATTTGCACCTGCAAGGCATTGAATCGGGACTTTCCCTGCATCCCCAGGATGTCCACAAGGTTGAAGTTCGGGTTCAGGCCGGGGAAGGCGCAAGGGTTGGGGAAGCCGGGTGAGGCATACTCGCATATCCCCAACCCAAACGCGCCATAGTCACTAATGGTGGCGCCGGAGGCGATCGCGCAGTCCACACCATCCTTCCCGGGAGGGCAGCCCAGAATGCCGTGCAAACGGTCCATGACAGCGAGGGCATTGGGAACACTCAGAGTATCGGCGGCACCCAGACGGTTGGAGTTTCGTCCCAGGATGCTATGGACGCCGCGCTGGTAAAGGTAATCCATCGAAAGGACCAACCCCGGTCGTAATTCGTGCTGGATGCCCGCGTTGAAGTGAAAGCTGTAAGGTGTGCTGAAAGATGGATCATACAGGTAGAGGGTACGCAAGGTTCGCTCGAAGGTGGTAGCGCCAGAGGGAAAGGCAGCGGCTGCCGCAAGCGATGCCGTCTTGAATGCCTCGCTGGCTTCAAAAACCGCATCGATCAGGCCTGGAGTATTTGCCGGAAGGCCGCCCATGCTCTGCCCGCCGCAGCATGTGCCATTCCAGATGGTTTCGCCGGTCCCGGGATCTTGCACGGGCAAAAAAGGCGGGTACACGACGTAGTTACCAATCCCCGGAGGAAGGAAATCCTGTCGTTCGGGCATAAGATTGCGGGAAATGTTGGGCGCGTAGAAAACACCCGACCCCGCCCGCACCAGCCACTTCCCGCTGCCAGTGAAATCCCAGGCTGTGCCGACGTGTGGGGCGAAGTTGTTCTTGTCGCGACGTGTGCGCCGCGAATCCGTGCCTCCAGCGTCTCGATGCACACCACAATATCCGGCAGCTCCGGCATGACGGCCCATCATGCCATGCCGTTCCCCGCGTACCAACCGGAAAGGAACGTGTAGCTTCTTGGATGAAACTCAGCTAGAATTTCGGCGCGTTATCTGCGCCAGTCGTGGGATCTCAATGGCCGGTCCCGCGGGTTAGTTTACTGCCCGACGGGACGGTGAGAGGTGCGGACTATGGACGCTCTGCCGTCGGCAGGCGCACAAGGCGGACGAAACACGAGTTGCAGATGCGAAGAAGGTCTCACGAACGATAGTGAAATTCGCAAGGCGTTAAAAGAGAACTTGGCAGCAGCCTTCCGGGCAGACCCAGAAACATTGATCTTGGAAGAATTGGGCTTGAGACACGGAGCGACGCGTGTTGACATTGTTGTGGTGAACGGCTTTTTGCACGGTTTTGAGGTCAAGAGCGACCGGGACACACTGAAACGGCTGGCTCGCCAGGTGAGGATGTACAGCGAGATTCTGGACTACGTTACCTTGGTGGTTGGTCGACGCCACGCCCGAAAAGCAGAGCCAGCGGTTCCGTGCTGGTGGGGGATTCAGGTCGCGGAGCACGGTCGGGATGGCCAATTGCAGCTTCTGGATGTGCGGAGACCATCCGAGAACCCTTCCCCTGACAAGGTGGCGATTGCCAAGCTCCTGTGGCGTGATGAGGCGCTTGCGTTCCTCGAGGAATTGGGGTCTGCGGACGGACTTCGATCCAAGCCGCGCCGCACGATTTACGGGCGTTTAGCAGAGGTCGTCCCTTTGGACGGCCTTCGGGCTCGCGTTCGTCACCAACTCAAGTCACGAACAGACTGGCGACCTGACGAACAACGAAAGTCATGTGGTGGTTGAAGCCCGCTCGGAGCCACGTCTCCGGATTCCCGGGCGGGTCGGGGTGCTCGCTTTTGTCGTGTATGTACGCGTCTCCGTAGCTGAAGTTTGGCCCACAAACACAATACTCAGGCCTTCTCCGAAGCAGCAGCGCGTTGGCCGGGTACTGCGCGTGCCCAGGGCCGTTTTCATTGCGAAGGCCCTCCCCCCGCATAATCACCCAATGCTCATCCGCAGTGTAACGGATGCTAGCACTCACGTTGGCCAGCCCTGGCGGTTCGGAATAGATAGGGTTCTGAATCGTGTAGTCGCCGTACGCTGCTCGTCTGAGGGATGGGTCCTCCAGAGCTACTTGGCGACGCCATGCCAGCCGGTCTAGACGCGGCAGGTCGTGCTGACCTAGCGTGAATCTTGTTAGATCTGGAGGAAACGCTCCACTTGCCACGGTAAGGGTGCGCCAGAGTCGCAAATCGGGGAACGACCTCAATGCCGCAGTCCAGTCGGGACAACCTCCCTGCACGAACTGCCAATTGACAAGTAAGTGGGCTTGCCTTTCCTGGAGGTGAAGCCGCGACAGAAGTCGGTTCAGATCTGTCCGAAGGGCTGAGCGCTCCAGGTCGCTGCGCACTAACCGGACACAGACGCCTCCGTCGTTTGTGGCATTCAGAGACGCAACGGCGTTCTGGTACTCATCATCTCTATCTAGCCCTGTAACGGGAATCAAAGAAACACCCCGCGCCCGTGCTTCCGCAGCGAGAAAGATAAACGGATGAAGTCCGTTGCGCACACTTAAGCTCGGATTGAGTAGCCACAGGTCGATGAAGATGGGCTCCGTCCCCCAGCTTGCAAGTAAATCTTCGGCGATGTGCGATAGCACTTCGTCCACGGGTGGGACTCGCCCCGAAGCCCGTGGCGAAAAGCTCCTCGGCGTAACTTCAATTAAAGGGGTCATGTAGGACTTCACCTGCTCAGTTAGGAAACGCAAGGCGACCCTCTCAGCGCGTTTCCAGCGTAGTATCGGCACATAGTGCTTATGGTCAAACACGGCCCCTCCTAACTCCACCTCACGTCCCTGAACAGACGGCGGACCTGCCCATGACCAACGAACTGGTTTAAAACCCGGTAAGATTTGTATTCGTGGCGAAAACGTCCAGCGACGATTGCGGGATGAATGCCCAGTTGGTTGGCTAGTTCTCGGACTGCCTCAGGTGATCGCAGACGGCTGGCTGCACTTCTCATCCACTGCTGCTCAGGGATGAGTGCCTCACCGGCCAGCTCGTCAGCCTCCTTCTCCTTTGGATCCCCCTGGCTCCCTACGTCAAGGTCATCAAAGAACTGCGCTGTATCTTGGCCCGCGTGGAGCGCGACATGCGCGAGCTCATGCATCAGGCAGAACCAGAAGTTATCAAGCCGGTCATACCGCAACGTGACAGCGACTACAGGTGTCTGCCCTTTCACCAAAATTGCGGCGCCATCGAGGTAGGTGCGAGGCAAGTGAGGCAAAACGACAAACGCAATTCCGTGTTTTGCCAAGAACTCCTGTGCCAAAAGGGGACCCTCGTCAAGGAAACTCAGTCGGGCTAGTTCCCGCATGAAACCCAAATCCACACTTCCTTCCTTTAACTCTGCCTTGGGAGCGTTCCTTCGCGCCAAGATCATCGCCCGTGCTGTCCACGCCGTTAACGCGTAGCGGTCCAGGTCCCGTGCCGATCGGACATGTTGACTCTGGCGATAGAGCGCAACCGCTGTTTGGATAGGACCCAACTCGCTGAAAAAGCGGCGAAGCACGTCCTCAGCTTGCGAGCGGTAGTCCTCGACCTTCTCTTCAATCCAGCCTCGCGTTACCATCTCCCGCAGGGGAAACCTGTCCCAATGGATTGGGCTCTCGTCGAGATCTGCGGGCTCCCTTTCTTGGAGCAAAACCTTCGCAGGAATTCCCAAACCGGAGTGAAGCGCCCGGATCATCGAAAGCGTGAGCGGTCGCCGACCCGACAACACTTCAGATACCTTGCTTCGACTTCCAATGAACGGCACGAGATCACGCTGAGAGAGATTCTGCTGCTCCATGCGAAACTTAATTGCTTCGATGGGGTCGGGCAGGCCGATAGGGAAATAACTTGATTCGTACTCGCGCACGAGAAGAGTCAGTAACTCCAGTTTCTCTGCCTCAGGCGTACCTGCTGCGATCTCATTGGCAAGCAGGCTGTCGATTTCCGCCAAGGCGGCTTCGTAGTCGGCGTCAGATTTGATGACCTTCGCCATCTCTCCCCCTCATAGGTCCCATGTCGAGTATTCCGCGTGTGTGCCGAGCTTGACGACGTAAACGGTCTGCTGCTCGTAGCTGACTGTTGCCAATAATCGGCACTTCCTGCCTTTCAGGTTGAACACGACTCGGTTGCCGGATAAGAAGCTGGCGCTGGGATAGCGTATCTTGATATCTTGCGGTCCGTTCCATTTCGCCTCTTCTACTTCCCAGAACCATGCCTGAATTTTCGGCCGAAGCTCCGCATGGCGGTCGGCGAAATCGATTAGCGCTTTTCTGCCGACCACCTTCAAACGCCACCTCACGACCGAATAGATGCTCCCACTACGGGAACACAGTCGATGTTCCCAGGCTGGGAACATATTACATGGATTCTGGGGCCACGTCAAGTCCTTTTTTCGGGATTGCTGTGGGTACCTTGTTCCGACTTGGAGGCCTAGGACGGGTTGGTTATCGTAGGGCCGCCGTCTTTACGTCAACTCGCGCGAGCACGAGGTCGGCCAGCGCGCGGATGAAGGTGGGGGAATCGTTCAAGGCGGGCATGAGTTCGAATTGCGCGATGCCGAGGCGGGCGGCGAGGGCGCGGGCTTCAATATTGACTTCGTCGAGCGTTTCGACGTGGTCGGTGACGAAGGAAATGGGAATCACCAGGACGCGGCGAGCGCCGGGCCCAGCGCTGTCTGGTGCAGGGCCGCGCGCGGCGAGGTTGCGCAGGGTCGCGCCGAGCGAAGGTTCGAGCCACTTCCCCGGCGAGACGCGGCTCTGCCAGCAGAGCACGTGCGGATTCCGCCAGCCCCCGCGCGCCACCACTAGGCGCACCGTCGCCTCGATCTGGGCCTGATACGGATCGCCCGCCTCAATCACGCGCACCGGGACACCGTGCGCGCTGAAAACGAGATGGACATCCTCATGTAGAGACGGCCCGGCGGGCCGTCTCCCGAGACGTTCCACCGGAACGTCCCTACGGCGGTCGGACACCGCCGCTACAGCCTGCCCGGCCTCTGCCCCTGAAGAAGTGTCTCGCGCTGTTACCGCGAACCGCGCCAGCCCTTCGTTGACCTTCTCGACCAGAGCGTCGAGGTAGCCCGGGTGATTGTAGAACTCGCGCACGAGCCGCGTGGCAAGCGGCTGACGGGCGCGCGCGTGGTACTGCCGGTTCCACTCGTTGAGGCTGCTGCCCGTCGTGGTCCTGGAGTATTGCGGATAGAGCGGCAGCAGGACCAGCTCGCGGAAATCGCCGCGCACGATCCGCTCGACTGCCTCTTCGGTGAGCGGATGCCAGTAACGCATGGCGACGAAGACGCGCGCGGCGAGAGCGTGGGACTCGCGCAGCTCCCGTTCGAGCGCCGCGGCCTGCCGCGCAGTCAGCTCGCGGATCGGAGACTTGCCGCCGATCGACGCACAGTGCTTCTGGACGTGCCGCGCACGCCGCGTCGAGATCAGCCGCGCCAGCGTCGGCCGCGCCAAGCGCGCGAACGGGAAGTCAATGATGTCGGGGTCGGAAAACAAGTTGTAGAGAAAGGGCTCGACCGCCTCAAGCGAGTCCGGCCAGCCCAATTGGAAAAGCACCACCGCGAGGGATTCACAGGGTTCGGTCAATTGTCTTGCCTCAACAAGCCGGCGCTTCGGCGCTCGCGCCCTCGTCTCACCGCGTCACCCTGCCTCGTGAAGGTCGGGCGGGCGCGGATTGGCCCGCCGCCGCTCCGCATAACGCGACGAGCCGCGAGACTCTGTGTATTCCTGGGCTGAAACCCCGAAGCGAAGACTGATCGTAACACGTCCGGCCGCCGGTGCGGCAAGTGCCGCGCGTCGCCGGGTACACAACGGACGGATACGGCCTCGGTCTCACCCCGGCCGGGGGATGAGGAGGCGACGGCGAGATGGCACGCGTCATGGGTTGCCCATGTATCTAGGCTAGACATCGTCTGGAACCCTCCACGGCAAGTATGGCGGTTTTGCGGCCTCCGGGGGAGCAGTTCCGAATTTGTATGGCCGCGCCACGTTTTTGCTAACTTATTTATTTTCAACCTGTTAGGGCAACGTGTTGCACGTGAAACATTTCGGCGCGGCGAAACTCGGGCAGCTTCCCTATCCCCCCCCTGGCTCTGCGTGCCTTACGTCGCCCCCTTGCGAGGGCTTGACGCCGCGCCTAGAATGCCCCTGTGCTCGATGAGACCCGCCTCGGCCAGCTCCTTTCCCCTTTTGGAATCTCTCTTGCCGCGCAGCAATCTAGGGCCCTGCTCACTTACCTCGAGCTCTTGCTGCGCTGGAATCGGAAAATAAACCTCACGGCCATCCGACGGCCCGAGGAGTGCGTCACCCGCCATTTCGGCGAAAGCCTCTACCTCGCCAAGTGGGTACCCCTCGGCGGGAGGTTGCTCGATGTTGGCAGCGGCGCCGGATTCCCGGGCTTGGCGCTTAAGGTCGCGGCGCCAGAGCTCGCGGTCACCCTTCTTGAGCCGGTGGCGAAGAGGCGCGCCTTCCTGAAGGAGGTGGCCAGGGAGTGTGGATTTGATCGAGTCGAGGTCCGCGGGGAGAGGCTGGAGGATTATCTACGGCTACCTCCGCCGGCGCCATTCGATCTCGTGACGGCGCGGGCCGTGGGAAAGCTTGAGGCTCTGGCAAGGGATTCGGCGAAATGCTTGGCCCCTGGTGGTCGCCTGTGCCTCTGGCTCAGTCAGCGACAGGCAGCGGCGTTGGCTCAGCAGAGCCTCGGCTTGACTTGGCAACCACCCATCGACCTACCGCTTGGCCGGGAGCGGCAGATTCTAATGGGGAGGAAAGGACCTGAGGAATCCTGAGGCTACGATGCAAGAAGTGTGGCCCGAAGTTTCATCGCCTATTATCCCGACCTCATTCCTTTGCCGTGGTGTGTGTTTCACGTGAAACCTCAAAAGCCTTTTCCGTTGTCAAGGGTCGCCTTATCTGTTAGATTCTCCATAATTTCAATTGGTTGAATCAAATTGGGACGAGTCATCGCGGTAGCAAACCAAAAGGGAGGGGTTGGTAAAACCACCACCGCCATCAATCTCAGCTCGGCGCTTGCCCAGCAGGATATGTGGACTCTTGTCGTGGACTGTGACCCCCAGGCCAACACAACAGGCGGTCTGGGCTTCGCCAAGGATCCCGCGCGCCGAACTCTCTACCACGCCCTCATGATGGACGTTCCGCTCGACAGCATGATCCTCGATTGCCCAGTCGAGGGGCTACACCTGATACCCTCGGAGAAAAACCTTGTGGGGGCCACGGTCGAACTCGTCGAGATGCCAGAGCGCGAGCAGCTCCTGCGCCGCAAGCTGGAAAACTTGCGCGACAAGTTCAACTTCACTATCCTCGATTGCCCGCCCGCACTCGACCTACTCACTCTCAACGCTCTTGTCGCCGCTGACTCAGTAATCGTCCCTGTTCAGTGCGAGTATTTTGCCCTGGAGGGCGTCTCCGAGCTGCTCGACACGCTCATTCGGATCCGGCGCACGCTGAATCCCAGGCTTGCCTTGGAGGGCATTCTGCTCACCATGTTCGACGAACGGACGAACCTCTCGCACCAAGTGCGCGACGACCTGCGCGACTTCTTCGGCGACCAGGTCTTCTCGACGGTCATTCCTCGCAATGTCCGACTTGCCGAAGCGCCCAGTTACGGCAAGCCGATTTTCCTTTACGACCCGCAATGCCGCGGGGCGGAAAGCTACCTCGAACTCGCCAAGGAGGTCATCAACCATGACCAGAAAGGCGCTGGGGCGCGGGCTTAGCGCGCTGCTGCGCGAGGCGGAAGCGCCAACTCCCGTCGGGCTCGAATCCATCCCTATCGACCAGATCGACCCGAACCCCTTCCAGCCTCGGCGGGCCTTCCCGGATTCCGGTCTCAAGGAACTGGCCGACTCGCTTCGCGCGAGCGGACTAGTGCAACCCGTCCTTGTGCGGCGCGCCGACAACCGTTTCCAGCTCGTCGTCGGCGAGCGCCGATGGCGGGCGGCCAAGCTCGCGGGCATGGAAACCGTCCCAGCTCTCATTCGCGACCTGGGCGACAGGGAAGCACTCGAACTCGCGCTCACCGAAAACCTGCTTCGCGAGGACCTGAACCCCATCGAAGCCGCGCACGGGCTGCGCGCTCTACAAGAGATGCACGGCCTCACTCACGAGGAGATCGCCGGCCGGCTGGGCGTGAATCGCTCGACGGTGACGAACATCTTGCGCCTGCTGCGCCTGCCGGAGGAAGTGCAATTGCTCCTCCAGGAAGGTAAGATCACCGCCGGGCACGCGCGCGCCATTCTGGGCTTGAAGTCAGAAGCTGAACAGACCAAGCTCGCGCGACTGATCGCCGAGAAGGGGATTTCCGTGCGCGAGGCGGAAGCTTACGCGGCGTGGGAGCCGCCGGCCGCCGGCGCCCTGGCGGGCGCGGAGGACCAACTCGATCCGAACGTGCGCGCCGCGATCCTCGAACTGGAGCGCACGCTGGGCACGCGGGTCAAAATCGTGGGCAGCCCGGAGAGCGGCCGCATCGAGATCCGCTACTACTCGGCGGAAGATTTGAACCGCATCTTCGAGTGGATTACGCGCCGCTGACGACCGTCCGCAGATTTTATGGATTGCTCACATTAGTAATGACCACACACATATACACCGAAGAGTCGAAAGGGGATCCACGAATCCACCCCCCGACGCACGACGCGGCGCGACACGCCGGGAGCCTCGGACCCATGACCACGCACAACGGACCGCTTTCAACTGTTGAGTGTTGACTGTAAACTGCCAACTGCACTTCAAGGAGCCTGCCATGGCCATGTTTTCGAAGAAATCCGGCCGCCGCAAGGAACTCGCACAATTCCTCGATGACGACTGGGTGGGCTTTCTCGAGCCCGGCATCGAGGTGGAAGGGAAGATGCGCATCGCCTGCGGGATGATGCGCCTGAACAGCCACTTCAAGGGCGAAATCACCTGCGAAGGCATGCTGGTGGTGGCCGAGCAGGGCGAAATCGAAGGCAACATCCAGGCCAAGCAACTTTCCATCGCCGGCAAAGTGAAAGGCTCGGTGCGCGCCTCGGAATCGCTGGAGATCAAGAAAGACGGGGTTGTGCTCGGCGATGTCTACACAGCTAAGCTATTTGTCGAGCCCGGCGGCTACTTCGACGGCACCTGCCACATGCCCGCCCCGGAACCCGAGAAACATCCCACCCCCGGGGTGACCCCCCAGAACCGCCCCTGAGGCCGCTTGACCTTCAGGGGCCGTGACGCTAGCGCGGGGGAGAAGGATGCGATGATCAAGGACGTAGCCTTCTGCGAGAAATGGGAAGCGCAGACCGTCTTGAGCCAGCCGGCAGATTTCCAGCAAAACCTCCGGCTGGTGGAGGCGATGTACGAGCATGCCCGCTTGCTCGGAGTTTTTCCCCCGGCCAACCGGCTCGAAGGCCTCGACGACAAGATCCGATTGGCGCGCCGCATCAACTTCCTTCCGGACCTGGCCGCCCACGAGCTGGAAACGCTCCTTACGCCCGGCCCCAGTCCAAGAGATCGAATGTAGGGGTGGTTCGCGAACCGCCCCATAGAGGGCATCGCGATCTGCCCCACGCTTACTACTTCAAGCCGCGGCCTCCCCGCATTACACTCCGGGCACTTAATCGCCGGGTGGGGGAGCCGGACCTTGGCCCCCCTACAGGAAGCATTCCCTGCGAGACTCGAAAAGCTGCTCGCCAAGTTTGAAGCCGACAAGGCGCATTACCTGTCCAAGGACTATGGCGAGGCCCAGGCGCGCTTCGACTTCGTCACTCCCTTCTTCAAAGCCCTTGGCTGGGATGTGGAGAACGAGGCGGGGCTCCCCACCACGCCCCGGAGGCGATGGTGGAGAAGAGCGAAGGGGAGACAGAAGGCAGACCCGACTATAGCTTCCGACTTGGCGGAGGAGCCAAATTCTTCGTCAAGGCCAAAGCACCCTCCGAGGAGTTCAACAGCACGCGGCACATTATCCAGGCCAAGACCTATGCCTGGAACACGCGGCCACTGTCTCTTGCTGTCCACGGAGACCATTCACACACGGGTCCTGCAAAAAGGGGCCACATGTGGGAACACATAAGATGATCGAGAATTTGCGGTGAATTATGGACGTTATGGGCTTTGCAGAGACTCTACAGGTCCCGGGTGAGGTCCGTAGTCCGCTCGGAGCTGTCTCGTCGCTAACCTTCACCGTGACCTATTCGAAGTACCGGCCCTCCGAATTGGAAGTTCACGGGATTCTCACCCAACGCGAGCGGCATCCGCTGGAACTGGGATTTCCGGGGTGGACAGGAGACCTAGAGGTGTGGGGACAGCTCCCTTCAGGACAGGTATTGCGCCTGGAACAAGCGTGGATGGAGGGAGTTCGCGGAGTCGAGCTGGACCTGGGCTGCGTGGGATTCACTTATGGAATAGAGTCACCGCTTGATTTCAATGACGGACGGTATTGGGTTGTTGTGGCAATCCCCTATACTGAAGTTGCCGATATTGAATGCTCGCAGGTTCCCTGCTACCTAGGGAAAATCGAGTCTGAGCGCGCTAACGACGACGGCATTAAATGGCCGTCCGCAATTGGCGAGGCACTGTTGGCGGACTTCTATCATTACGAGCCCCAGTTTGCGAAAGGCGAGGTTCTCACCAGAATCAAGACGACCGAGATTTGCTTTCACGGCCAGATCGAGGCACACATGGCGCCACCGCAACTGGTGAGGCAAGTGGCGGAGGCAATCAAAGAATCCCTGTCTTTTCTCTCATTTCTCAGCAGAAAGGGGGTCCAGTGGTAGGGAATTAGGGCTCATTTTGCGCCAAGCGATACGAAAACGTACTCTCGCTGCGATTTCATTAGGAGGCGCATGATTTCTTTCCGTGACAACACAGGACTTCGACCGCTCCTCCACCAATCGCAG
>Ga0315280_10009194_pt1 | contig 12754 bp, 4 predicted proteins | sample YL17G06_40_MG_FD_203697 | JGI IMG/M metagenome (GOLD analysis project Ga0315280, IMG submission 203697) | Sediment microbial communities from Yellowstone Lake, YNP, Wyoming, USA - YL17G06_40 | ecosystem: Environmental > Aquatic > Freshwater > Lake > Sediment | place: USA: Wyoming | collected... | reverse complement strand
ACAAACTATGTGGAAACCAACTTGTCGGCAAGTGACGCGGGGCTTTTACCTGCTGAGCTTTTAAAAAAGCTGCGTGCTCACCGCTGGGATCGGAAGCCGACCAACTGGTCGCAATAAAAAAGCGAGAAAGGCGGGACGAGCGATAAGTACGCTAAGACTGGTAGTCGCAGGCTTTAGCCTGCGTCATGCTGAGCGCAACCTAAAAGTTGCGGCTACCGGGCAAAGAAGCGTACCCGTCGCGGCCTTGAATGATGAAGAGAATTCCCCCTTCTCTCCCCCCTTTTCGAAAGGGGGGATAGAGGAGGAATAGGAGGAACAAATGGGAGTTATAAGAACAAAACCACTCGTATTTTTAACTTCCTTTTTTGTTGCTGTGTCATTCTGCTTCGGCCAGATTGAGATGAAACCTGAAGGATATTTTGAAGCCCCTGGTTTTGCGTTTCTGGTGTATCACAACACTTATCTTATGGGAAAAAGAGGTGGGCTCGAGGTTTTCCTCCACGGGAACCGCATCCTCGATGCCGGCGAAGTTGTCTGCTCCACACTCCCGGGTCAGGTCTTCAATTATGAGGCTAAAGAAACTGGAAACAGGATTGTTGACAATCAAAAAAAATTGTCCATCATTCCGGAGAAAATTAAGCTCCTGGGCATCTCCTACCGCTTGACCTGCAGCACGGACGGAAAATCGATCCTGATCACAGTCAACCTCGATCAACCTCTCGACTGGAGCAGAGTCTCGAACTTCGCTCTTAAGCTCGAAATCTATCCCAAGGAATATGTCTATAAAACTTACAGGGCTGGAGATGTAGCGGAGTATTTCCCTGAAAGATACATGGGGAAGAAAATGCTGATACCTGAAGCGCAGGAAATTCTCATCGCGCCTGAAGACGGATTGAGGTCTTTTGCTCTCCGTTCAGAAGATGCCACACTCAGCCTGATAGATGGGAGAGGAATGGGAGAGAACGAAGGTCTTACTGTCCTGGCCTCTCTTCCTCCCCGCTCGACGCAGCAACAATTTTCGTTAAGACTCACACCCGGAATAAACTCACAATGGCGGAGAGAGCCGGTCATCCAGGTTTCTCAAATTGGATATCATCCGGGGCAGAGAAAGATGGCCGTGCTGGAGCTCGATTCGCGCGAAACCGAGATCCAGGAGATGAAGCTTATCTCGCTCGAAAAGGATGGCACAAAGAAAATTGTCAAGGCTGGAAAGCCGACCCAATGGGGCCACCTTTTCGACTATAATTACTACACTTTCGATTTCAGTGAAATCAAAAAAACGGGTCAGTATTATCTCCAGTACGAAGGCCAGGAAACAGGGCCGATTGCCATTGACAAGGATGTCTACAAAGAGGCCTGGTACCCCACTCTGGATGTCTTCTTTCCCGTGCAGATGTGCCATGTGGAAGTGAGGCAGGGTGAAAAAGTTTGGCATGGCGCTTGCCATCTGGACGACGGCCTTCAGGCTCCGCCGAGTACGGTTCATTTCGATAGCTACCGCCAGAAAACTGAAACTGAAACCCGCTTCAAGGCCAACGAACACATTCCGGGCCTTGATTGGGGAGGATGGCATGACGCGGGAGATTATGACTTGCCTGCAGGGAGCATCTGCCAGACAATCCTCTGGTTGGCCCTTGCCCAGGAAGAGTTCGGCGTCGAGAGAGATGTGACTTCTATCCAGAGAGAAGTGCGACGCGTGACTCTTTTTCAGCCGGATAGAAAAAATGACCTTCTCCAGCAGATTGCGTTCGGGATGGAAAATCTTTTGGGCCTCTATCGGGCTACAGGTCATATCTGCGCTGGAATTATCGAAAACAACATCCAGGATTATGTCTTGATCGGCGACCCGGTGAACATCACCGATGGCCTTGTCTATGACCCGACCCTCAAACCGATTGAGAAAAAAGATGGCCGGTCAGGAAAGTTCGATGACAGGTGGGTATTCACAAACCGAAACACCGGAGGACAGTACCAGCTTGCCCAGGTTGCTGCTATCGCTTCCCGCGTTCTTAAAACATATGACCGAAACCTTTCTGAAGAATGCCTGAAAACAGCCCGAGACATCTGGGACTATGAGCAGACCCATCCGCGAGTTGACTTTGAGGTCACTTACCAGCCGCAGGAGGACGCCTACCATTCCTGGGAACTCGCCGCGAGTTCTGAACTCTTCCTAACTACTGGCGAAGAGAAATTCAGAAAAAAGCTGCTGGAGCTTGCGCCTTTTATCCGCCAAATGCCTGCCTCGACCTTCTGGAATCAGTCAGGATTTACCCTCGCCCGCGCTGCGGCAAAGATGGAAGATGAAAGCTTCAAAGCCGCTGTCGCTGAAAAAGCCAGAGAGCTCGTAAAAGAAATGGAAAAAGAATTCGCCAAGAGTCCCTACGGCGTCTATTTTGAATTTGAGGTGTGGGGAAATAACTGGGATGTTCTGGACCTTGGTGCGCGAACCTATTTTTTCATCAAACAGTTCCCAGATATTTTCAAAGAAAATTACCTCTTCTCTGCCCTGAACTACAATTTCGGCTGTCACCCTGCCACAAACCATTCTTATGTATCGGGAGTTGGCGTCAAATCTGCCACCATTGGCTATGGATTTAACAGGTCGGAATTGACCTATATTCCTGGCGGAGTTGTTTCCGGCGCTTCGTTTTTGAGGCCGAAATTCATTGAATACAGGGCCTGCGAGTCGGATTGGTATGAGACAGAGTATGTGATCGGAGGCTCAGCCGCTTATATTTTTGACGTCCTCGCCGCCCATTCACTTTTAAACAAAAGGTAGCCGCAGGCTTTAGCCTGCGTCATAATTAAAGACGCAAACTAAAGGTTGCTGCTCATTTTTTTAATGATTCAACCAGCTTCTTGATGTTTTCCTGATTCGGGCTTATTTCCAGAGACTTCTGCCAGATTTGCAGGGCCTCTTCTTTGTTGCCGAGTTGATAGTAACAGGTGCCCAATAAATTCAAGATTTCAATATTCGTCCCTGCGTGCGAAAGATAATTCTGATAATAAGAAATGGCTTCTTGATACTGCCCCAGGGAATGGCAGGATTTCCCTAGAAAATAAAGGACATTTTCGTTGACTTCCTGGCTATTCGCAAAGGGCGTGAGGATTTCTTTCACTCTCAGATAATCCTGCTTCAGGAAAAGAGCCTGGCTATATCCCAGCGCATATTTGAGCTGGTTGGGGTTTTTGTTGTAAGCCTGCTCCAAAGCTGCTTTCGCTTCTTCCAATTTCCCTTTATTCAAAAGCTGTATCCCTGAAGTGTAAAAGTACTCCTCAAAGCCTGATACGGGCATCACTTTGGAGATGATGAGCGGCCGGGGTAAGCTGGCCAGATTCGTTATTTCAAAATCTTCCGTCTTGAGAAGGAGCTCTTTTCCCTCTCCATCCAAAAGTGTTACTTTTATTCTGTAATATCCCGGAGCAAAACTGGCAAGAGGCTGTTCCTGGATGAAATTTCCACCCTCTGGAAATTCGCTTATTTTTTTTGTGATCGAGTTGAATTCTTTTTCATCTCTAAGGAAAGAAAACTTGATTGTGCCGCTGGACCTGAGCTCGTCGGACAATCCATAGAGCTGGAAGAAAATAGCCAGATATTCTCTCTGACTAAAAGTTTTTCTGGGCTGGCAAAGGATCTGATTCCCTCCCACTTTGAAGGGAATGATTTCTTTGACAGAAGCACTTTTTTCGACCTGGTAGCCTAGAAGGAGCGAACTCATCTGGAGAGCTGACACATCCTGAGGAACGGCAATGTCTTCTTCTGCGGAGCTAAACTCCTTGGACGCTGTGTTTTTCAGAAGAAGGTCAAACCTGTAATTTCCGGGCACTAGCGGAAACACGTCCTGAAGAGCGAACGATATGGATTTAATATCTTGAAGCTGGGCCTTCTCCAGAGTGATCGGAATTTTTTTCTCATACTGGAAGACTGTTTTTCCTTCCGCGTCTGAGACCCGGCCGTTCAAATCAAAATTGGCGATGTATTTGTCCTCGTAAGAATCCACGGAGAGCTTTTTGGGCTCGATCGAATAATGGACGAGGAAAAAGCCGGAATCGTCTTTGATGACCTTCACTAAAGAATCGTTTGCGATGTAATTGGCCGTGTATTCCACCTCAACGATATCTTTGTATTTGAGGAGTGCGTCGGCATAAGTGTCTTCGACTTTTTTCTGGGGCGAGACGTAGATGTCGCTGATCAACTTGTTCGAAGCCAAAGAAATAGTGCCCGGCATGACTCTTTCCGAAGGAAGAAGGGAAAGCGTCTGACGGGCCAGGTTTGGTTCATATTTAGATAATGTTTGGTAAGCTTCCTCGACGTTCCGGGCGTCCTGCATATAATCGGCAATGAGCGCCTGGGGCCCGTGGTCAACGGGTGAATAGAGAATGTAATCTCCCATCCCTTCTTTCTTAAAGAAAATGACATTAAAGGCCGCCGGCAGGTTCGAAGCTGGATCTCCCAGATAAAACCAGATTTCGGTAGGATAGACGTTCATCACGGTGTCGTAGGTTTCAATATTTTTGGGGGCGCCTAGAATGATGTAGATCCGACCACGGTCCGTTCTCCAGCCGGCGAGCGGCGTGCTCCTGCCATACATTTCGTTGGCGTACTGGAGCCTCCGGTAATGTTCTTCTTTAAACTCATTGCGCGGAGTGCCTGGTGTCGGATCTCTCTGTTTCCAGAAAGCTTCGATAAAAATGTCTCGATCTTTATCCGTCGTTAATTTCTGAAAAACGTCCCGCTCTCTGCCGGTGATGATGTAGACAACCTCTTCATCTAGCCATTTCTTGTATTTTTCTGGGAGTTCGACCTTCGCCTTCTTTTCCGCTCCTAAAGGCACTAGAAAAAAAATGAGCAGAGCAACTGCGCAAGCTTTTCTTTTCATCTTGAACCTCAATAAGTAATTTAGCTGATTTTGGATTTTTGTGCAAATACCAAAATGTCTATTGATGAACCTCCGTTTATGTGATGCCACTGATAAGGAATAGGGTCCTGTCACGGCTCCCCCCCATCCGTCCTCACCTCCGCTCCCGCAAGATACCGCAAAGGAAATGATTCAAAGCGCCGTGAGGCTCCGGGCGGGTGGGGAGCCCCTCCGCCGTGCCACCCTTCTTCGATTGTCGCATCATATCACATAAACAGAGATTCACTCAGTGCATCTCTCGACTGTCTTGTTCCCCGTCTTTCTCGTCAAAATAAAGGAAAAGTAGTCTAAATTAATAGCCTAGAAAATAAGGCTTCAATTCCCCCTATATCCCCCCTTTATCTAAACGGGGAATGAAGGGGGATATTTTCATCATTCGTAGGTGTCCATATGGACAGAGTCAATTAAAAAGAAAAATGTCACTCTTGAAGCTGATGCTTTTATGTCTTTGTATTTCGACGAGATTAACGAGAGAGACGGTATATCGCGGAAATAAAAAAGCCTGGAGGGCCGAAGCCCTCCAGGCTTTTGAACTTGTGCTATTGCTTAATTAGAACTGGTACATGAAGCTGAGACGGAACCTGCGTGCGTCTGATAAGCCTGTGATCCGGCCCCACAGCCCAATATATTCGGAGTTCACCACATTCGCTGCGTTAAATGCGTTTAAGGTGTCGAGGACAACATGGAACGCGCCGTACTTGCCGAGCTTGAACGCTTTTTCGACCCTGACGTCAAAGAGAGCGAGGGTAGGCAAATAAGTGGGCTTTGTGTCGCCGACGATCCGATTGAGGCCTCCGCTGATGACTGAGCCCGGAGGATAGCCCCACTGGCTGTGGACGGCATAGTTTTCCAGTTTCCAGAGGGGACGGCCTGTGTGCATTCTGAAACGAATGCCTAAATCTAATTCAATATAAGGAATGGTGTAGGATCCTGAGGCCTTGACTTCCAGCTTGGGAACGAACGGCAGCGGCCCGTCCATGTTGTTGATGGTGTAATTGAGGCTGCCCATCCAGGTGTCATCGGTAACCATCGGGCCCATCATGTTGTCATTCTGCCGCATGGTCCGCTGCGCCGTGCCGTCGGACCAGGAATAGACGATCGAACCCAGGCCTTGCCAACGATTGGAATATCTCTTGTTTAAAACCAGCTGTAAGGCTTGATAGGTCCTCTGCGGCTTTTTCCCGTCATACGTCTGCATGTTCTCAACACGATAAGTCGTGTTCTCGCCGATCCAGGCGACGTCCGACCCATCCACATTTCCGTCACCGTTGTAATCCAGCCACTTGATGCTGTAGAGTTGGACCGTCTTTCCGGACTCCGTTACGAATGGAACCCTCTCGTACTCCCACTGCTCCCCGGTCACTCTGTTGATGGGGACATTGACGAACAAGTTGGCTGAGTGCTTGTAAATATAGGTGGCGCTCACAGAGAAGTCCTTGACGAGCTCTCTCTCGAGATTCACCGAGAGCTGGTCCGTGTACATGTCTTTGACACCGGGCGCGACATTGAGAGTCCAGGAACGGTCGGACTGTTGCTGCCTCTCGTAGATGGGCGTAGAGCCATAAATATGTCTGACGGCTTCTCTCAGCTCGTTCGGCTGGCCGTTAATGCCGTAGGGGTCGATATAGCCGTCATGGTTCAGGTCGGCGATATCCCAAGGAATCATGAAGATCTGATAGGTCAGGTTTGTAGGCTCCATATCCGGGCCGAACCGGCGGAGAAATTCCACAGCGAGCGGCATGTAATAGCGGCCGTAGTTCGCCCGGAAGACCGTCTTCCCGTCCCCGGTCAACTGGTAAGTGACACCCAGGCGGGGAGAAAAGGTCTTGAAATCGAAAATATTGCCGGTCGAAGCCCGGTCGCGGAGCACGGGAGGCGGGCCGTTGATCTCTTCAGGATTGGTGACAAATTGATAGACCTTGCCCACTCCGTACTTCGTGGTCATCCGGTCGTAGCGAAGACCAAGGTTCAAGGTCAAACGCTTGGTTGGCGACCATTGGTCATCAATGAAAAATCCGAGGGAATCCGCCGTTCGCACGGTTAAGAACGGATGGTCCTCGACCCTGTTATTGTAGAAAAGTAAGCCATTCTGGATGGCGTTGCCGTAATACCATGTCTGGGTCTTGAGATAGTCAATTTTATATCCCAATCCAGCGACATATCCCCACCAGCCTCCCAAGGGATAAGTGAAATTCGCATAGTTCTGGAAATAGCCGCCCATCCAGTTGCCCCGGCCCTTCGTGTACTGGGCGCCGAACTTGATGTCATGCTCGCCGAGGAAATTCTCGGCATAATAAGACATGTCCGCCTGGACGGTCTGACGGCTGGATTTCTGGGCTTCGACATAGGGGAAATCGCCAGCAATCCCGTACTGTGTGTTCCACTTCCACCAGTTGATGTAGCCAGGATGGCCTATGCCACCCTTCGGAATGTGAGGCTGGTCGTCGGTCCAGAACCCCAGGTACTTGGCCGTGAAGATCGTCTTGCTCGTGGGAAGCCACTGCCACTGGGCTGAAACCGTGTTATTGTAGGTTGTCGGACCATAGGACATGGTGGTGTCCCATTCAGGTTCTGAGCCCCAGCTCCAGCCTGTTGAGGTGTTGTGCTCATAATGATAGTTCACCCAGGCCCTGTTGTTTCTAAAAGGCTCAGCGGAGATCTTGGCGTCCGCGTATCGGCCGGTGTAGGTATTGAGCAAGCTCCAATTCACGGGCAGCGAGTCCGAGCGGATGTAGTCGAAAGCGCCGTAGAACCAGATTCTGTCCTTGAGGATGGGTCCGCCCAGGGTGAAGTTTCCTTCCCAGTTCGTCTTAGTCGTGCCCGCGAGTACGTCTCCCGGTTGGACATAGAGCCAATCGCTGCCCGCGATTGGGCCGTTGGCAGGCTGGTTGGTCTTGAACCACCCCTTGAGTTCCGTGTAATAAGCGGCGTTGCCGTGGAAGGCATTGCTTCCAGATTTGGTCAAAACATCGATCGCCGCGCCGGAATAGCTGCCGTATTCCGCTTTGGCGCCGAGGGCGACGACCCGGACTTCTTCGACGGCATTGTAATTGACTTTGACTAGGGAACCGAAGGCCGCGCCGCGGGGGTTAGTAGTGTTGACGCCGTTGACCAAGAAGACGTTCTCCATGCTGGAGCCGCCGTAAGCCGTCGGGCTGGGCAGCCATGAACCCGAGCTCGCGACGTCGAACATCCCCGGAGTCGTCAGGGCTAGGTCATAGAACGCATCTCGGGTGGTCGGCAGTTTGGCCAGCATCTCTCTTTCAAGCCTGGAATCGACCGTCGAGGTCTTGACATCGACAATCGGGCTGGCGGCCGTGACTGTCACCTGCTCCTCGATGGCGCCCATCTGCATAACCACTTTAACATCGACAGTGCTGCCCGCTCCGAGGATGATATTTTCTTGAACATATGTCTTGAAACCGGGCATCGAAGCTGTGAGCTTAAATTCTCCTGGGGGCACGTTGAGGAAAACAAAAGTGCCTTTCGCCGAGGTGACGGCGGAACGTTTCCCCATGATGGAGGGGCCAGTTATATCTACAGTCACTCCGGGAAGCGTCTCACCTCTGTCATCGGTGACCGTCCCTGTCATTTTCCCTTCAAGGACTGATTGAGCCCGAACAAGGTTCACGCTGAAAAGAGTAATGACGCAGGCAATAAGACACCAGAGGGCCAGGTGTTTTGTGAGTTTTTTCATTCAATTCCTCCTTTTTGTATTAATTTTTTTACTCTTAAATCTATTTCTCCGAAAGTTTCGGTAGAAACGCTTTTAAGAACTATAAGTAAAACAAGATTATTGTCAGATTCTCACCTCCTCTCTTATAATATTCCCCTCTAAAAAGTATATTTTTTTATGTTTTATGTCAAGAGTTTTTCTTCTATGCTGCGACTTTTGAAATTCAAAAAAAGGGAGAGTGCTGGGCACTCTCCCTTTTTCAGCGTAACTTCGTTTAGAAATCGTACATGATGCCTAACCGGAAGTAACGGGGCGAAACCAAGCCCACGACACGCCCGACGTCCCTGGCCAGAATGCCCGCGATTTCCACTCTCTTGACCATGGCGTTAGTCACATCCTTCGTATTTAAGATGTTGAAGCCATCGAGCATAAGGTGCAGTCTGCCGCGACCCAGACTGAAGGTTTTTTCAAGACGCAGGTCAAGGATCTTCTGGACGGGCAGGTAAAGCGGTTTGGTAGGATCCTGGGCCACAATCTGGCCCGGCATCCCCCCCCTGGTGGGTTCGAGGATCACGCCGTGTTCCAGCAGATCGGCATCCTCTGGATCGTAGTTCCACTGATTGAGAGTTCGAACTTCGCTGAGGACCCAGCTCGGACGTCCGGTATGGAGGCGGAATCGAAGGCCCAGGTCGACCTCGATCTTGGGGATGGTGTAGTTGCCGCCGACCTTGAATTCAAAGCGCGGGGTAAAGGGCAGGGGACCTTCCATGTTGTTGATGGTCTGGTTCATCCCGGCCAGCCAGTAGTCGTTCCAGATGTTCATGCCTTCCATGTTGTAGTCCTGGTCCTGGCGCTTATTGCGCGCCCCCATGCCGGAGGAGTGGTTATAGAGCAGGGAGCCCATCAACTGCCAGCGGTTGGAGTAGCGCTTGGTGAATGTCATCTGCAAACCTTGGAAGAGGCGCTGGGCTTTCTTGCCTTCCATATCGGGCATATTGCGCCACTCGAAGTCAGGGTGGTCTCCCATCCATTGAATATCGTCACCGTTGACGACGCCGTTACCGTCGTAATCTTTCAGGACGACGCTGTAGAGCAATACTTCCCGGCCGTTGATGGTCTGGGTCTTGCGCTCGTACTCCCAGGGCTCCTGCGTAACCTGATTCAGGGGCCATTGAACGATCATATTCTTGGTGTTGCGGTGGATGTAAGTGAGCGCTACGGAGAAATCCCGGAAGATCTCGCGTTCCAAGCTGAAGGTGTACTGGTCGGTGTGCTGGTTTTTCAGGCCGGGGTGGATTTTCAGGCCCCAGGAAGGATCGCTGCTCCGGAATATGGTTGCGTAGTCGCCGCTATTTATGGGATCCAGTCCCCATATCATCCGCGAGGCTTTGGCGATGTCGTCGCCAAAAAGCACGCCGTCACCATTCAGGTCAAGCCCCTCGAATGGGATCAGGTAGAATAGCGTTTCGTTATAGGATCGATCCTGATCAGGGCCGCCGGATCCGAAGCTTTCAACACCGAGCGGAGTATAATACCGCCCGAAACTGGCGCGAAACACGGTCTTCTGGTCATTGGTCAATTGGTAAGTCAAGCCGACGCGCGGAGACCAGTTCTTGAAGTCAAAAAGGTTGTCCGAGCCCTTGCGGTCGCGGACGAATTTGAGTTCCTCGCGGAATCCTTGGAGAGTGGTGGGCTGCTCAAACATCTTCCCCTTGCCGAATTTGGCGGTCATCATGTCATAGCGCAGGCCGAGGTTCAGGGTCAGGCGCTTGAAGGGCGACCACTGATCGTCGAAAAAGAAGCCGAGGGCGTCGGCCTGGCGGACCGTGAGCCGGGGCTTTTCGTAACTCCGGTTAACATACATGATCAGACCTGTATCGCCGTACCAGTCTTTCATCTCCTGTTCGACATAGGTCCAGCGGTATGGGTAGGCGGTATTGTAATATCCGAAAAAGCCGAGGTTTTCTCCGGTGTACGGATCTATGAGATCTTTTCCGAAGAAATCCCCTCCGATGCCCTTGAGGCGGCCGCGTGTGTACTGCACGCCAAACTTGATGTCGTGCTCGCCCAGGAAGTTTTCAGCATAGTGCGAGATGTCGGCCTGGATGGTGGTGCGGCTGGTCTTTTCTTTATTCCAGCCTTCGAAAGCGCCGCCAACGCCCATGTCGAAGGGAATGGCCTTCCACCAATTGATATACCCCGCATGGTTGGGAGCATCGTCTGGCAAGTCGGACCTGGAACTGACCAGGAAACCCAGGAACTTCACCGAAAGGAACGTGGCGGAGCTGGGGAACCATTGCCACTGGGAGGAGAGGGCGTGGCTCTGGGTATAGCTCTCATAGGCCATAGAGGGATCCCAATTTAAGGAACCGTCGGTAAAGCCTCCGCTGAAGTTGTTTTCGTAATGATAGGACACCCAGGCATTGTGGTTTGCCATGGGCGTGCCGGTGATCTTAAGATCGGCATACCGTCCGATAAACTTATCGATTGGTTCCCAATTGAGTACTTTGTCTTGCTTGTTCATGATGTTGCCGGCTGCAAAGAACCACAGCTTTTTGGAAATGAAGGGACCGCCGACTGTCAGGTCAAATTCCAGGCTCGATTTGGGATAGGCTCTGTAATCGTCTCCCGGCTCAAGAAACAGCCAATCGCGGCCCAGTTTGTCGGCACTCGGAGGTCCGGCTTTCGGTTTGAACGGCTGGCTATAAACGCCCAGAGAGCCCTGAAATTCGTTGGTGCCGGACTTGGTGACGACGTCGATGGCCGCGCCCGAGAAATTGCCATATTCCGCCTTGCTGCCCAGAGAGATGACGCGGACCTCTTGGACGTTGTTGTAGTTGACGTTGATCATGGAACCCCAGGCCGCACCGCGGGGATTGGTGGTGTCCACGCCGTTCACCAGAAAGATGTTTTCCTGTGTGGACCCACCGTACGCCGTGGGGCTCCCCATAACGTTCTTACCCACGTCGAACATTCCTGGCGTGGAGAGCGACAGGTCATACCACGAATCGCGGCTTGTTGGTAGTTTGTCCAGCATCTCCCTGTTGATCTTGGAGTCGATGGTCGAAGTTTTGACATCCACCACCGGCGCCGCGCCGGTCACGGTCACTGTCTCTTCGATCGCCCCCATCGGCAGGGCCAGGTTGACCGTTGCAGTGCTTCCTGCCGTCACAGCGATATTTTCCTCGACGACGGTCTTGAAACCGGGCATGGAGGCCGTGAGCTTATAGCTCCCAATAGGCAAATTAAGGAAAACAAATGTCCCTTTTGCCGAGGTAACGGCGGAGCGTTTCCCCATCAGTGCGGGGCTCGTTATCTCTACGGTCGCTCCAGGAAGTATCTCGCCTTGGTCGTCAGTGATCGTTCCCGTTATCTTCCCTTCAAGGATGGACTGGGCCTGGACAAGATCCACACTCAAAAAAGCGAGGACGCCTGCGAGCAAGCATCCTGCAAACAAGCGTTTTTTAATTTTGGGCATTCATTACCTCCTTTTAAAATATTTCTCCCCACAAAAAGTATAGTTTTTTTTCATCTTGTGTCAAGACTTTTTCTAGCAATTTATTTCTTTATCTGTTCCTTTAACTTCGCAATCAGATCATCCAGAAATTTGAGCTTTTCCTGGTCTGTATATCCAGCTTTTGCTTTTTCCAAATATTCGATGGCTCTTTCGAAATTTGCCTGATTGATGTAGCAGCGGCCAGCCATCTCGAGATAGGCTGGATCATCCGGCCTCAGGCTCAGCGCTTTTTCAAAACTGGCCAGGGCCTCATCTATGCGGTTCAGCCCGAAAAGGATCAGGCCGGAGTTATAAGCAGCATCCGGGTTATTGGGGTCCAGGTCGAGTGTCTTCTGGTAATATTCAAGGGCCTTTTCGAAATCTTTCTGCTGCTGATAACAGACTGCCAATTCAAAGTAGGCGGGGGGGAACTTGGGGCTCAGCTGAGTGACCTGAGTCAAGGCGTCAATAGCTTCTGGATACATTTGTTTTCTGGCGTAACTCATCCCGATGAGATAGAGCGCATTGGGATCTTTGGGATTCTTATCCAGGACCCCTTTCAGGAGCAAAATGGCGCCGTCAAAATCCTTCTGTCTGATTTTTTCGGCCGCCTCTTTGACCTCGCCCTGCATCTCCTTCAAACGCTCCTGTTCCTGGACCTGA
>Ga0315280_10009193_pt1 | contig 12755 bp, 12 predicted proteins | sample YL17G06_40_MG_FD_203697 | JGI IMG/M metagenome (GOLD analysis project Ga0315280, IMG submission 203697) | Sediment microbial communities from Yellowstone Lake, YNP, Wyoming, USA - YL17G06_40 | ecosystem: Environmental > Aquatic > Freshwater > Lake > Sediment | place: USA: Wyoming | collected... | reverse complement strand
CTCTGGGCCCTGAAGAGGCCAAAGCCAGTGCCATCTTTTTTTGTCGTATGGAAAAGATCGTAGATGCTATCGATCGGGCCCTTGATCCCGGGACCCTGATCTGAAAAAGAGATGAAGACATGTTGATCATTTTCTTTTATCTCGACGGACAAGGTGCCTCCACCCTCTTCCATGGCTTGATAGGCGTTAACAATAATGTTTGAAAAGACGTCTTCCATTTGAGAAGGGTCCACCCGCGATTGCCTCACCGGAAAATAGTTTTTTACGACGCTCACCCCGGGAGGGGGTGGATTTCTCTCCAGGGAAAGATCGACGAGAAAAGGGATGCTATAGGGCTCAAAGCGGGGAACGCCCGGGTCGATATTCTTTGCTCGTAAAATATAATCTTTGGCTAAGGCCAGCTGCCGGTAGACCTTTTCCAAGTTTCCTTTGATGTCATGGTGGACCTCGATATTTTTCACCCAGGTCTCCACGGGGTTGAGCAGATTGCCGATCCGGTGGGCGATACTGAAGGCTCCTTCCCCGACGGCGGACAGGAGTTTTGCTTCAGCGAGTTCCTTATGGGATTGGAAGAGAAGATCCTGTTTGTGGCGGAGGTTTTCGAGCATCGATCCGAAGGCCTTTGAGAGGTCCTCGATCTCATCTCCTGTTTGAATCGGCACAATTTTATCCGTCTTATCCTCCTGAATATCTTTTGCATTCTTCGTCAACTCGGTGATCGGCTTCAATACGGACTTTCTGAGATATCCATAAAGAAGAAGAACCAGAAAGGCACTGATCAGTCCGACAGAGATCATTTGCCCCATAATCTGTTTTTTCAAATCCTCAATGGCCCGCAAAGAGAACCCCAGCCGGAGGAGGTGGATATAAATACTCCCACCCATCGAGATGGGGACAGCAATCTCTCTCACTTGGGTCATTCTCGAGTCGTCTTTAAACTCCTGAATGAAGATCTTCTCTTTCTCAAGAGTAGCCAGATTTTTCAAGAGATTTTCTGTTTGGGGGTCCTTCAAGTAAGTCCCCAGGAATCGGTCGTCGGTGTGGGCATAAGCATACCCCTTGTTATCCATCACCAGACCATAGTAGAGTTTATGTTCCCCTTCCTCGCCTTTCAGGTTATTCAACACATCCATCATCCGAGAGAAATCGGCATCGTAAGCCATATCGGAGAGATTGGTCGCCGTGATCATCGCGAGAGAGCTCTGATCGCTCTTTTTGCTTTGGCTTAACTGCTGAAACTGACGATTGATCAAGTAGGCATTAATGAGGGTAAAACAAACCGCCATCAGGAGAATGACAAGAGTGATTTTGAAGACGACAGACTTTCTCAAGAGCAGAAAAGGTCTGATCATTTAATTCCCAATCCCTCTTTTTTAGCGACCAGGGCCCTGACGGGTTGGTAGTCCTGCTCCGTCACCTTAACAAAACCGCTCATCTTTGAAGAGAGGAGGATCTGCCTCCCCTCAGGGTCGCTGGGCATTTCCATCAATGCTTTCACCAGCTTTTCGACATCCCTCTTATTCAGACCTCTTCGGACAAAGACGGGAGCTTCCATATATCCAACCGGTGAGTTAAAGAAAGGCAATATTTCTATTCGCTCTCGAACCGCATGGGGAGTCAATTTTTCCTGGGTTAGGTACTCGAACTCATGGGCCACGGCCAGATCCGCCTCTTTGATCATCAGAGAATAGATTGCCCCTCTCTTAGAGGCCGGGATGAAGAATCCTTCATCCGGTCCCCTTACTTTCAGTTCAAAAAGCTGGCGGATATCTTTGACGCCCAACTTTTCCGCTATCCAAACTTTGAATAACAACAATTCAAAGCTCCACTGTTCATCCCCGATATAGGTGAGCCGCTTCCCTTTGAGGTCGGCCGGACTCGATACCGAATCCTTAACAGCGATGGCCAATCGTCTATAGGGGGCCCGTCTCTCCTCGCCCAATGTGGGTGCAACGACTGGAACAATCGGGAACTTCTGAGCGAGTTCCGTGGAGACCACCAATCCATATCCCCATATGAAATCAACACTCCCCTTTTCAATGGCCTTGGCAAGATCAGGGTAGGTCAGGGCTTTGAGCCGAATGATGATACCGGCCCTCTCCTCGATATACTTTCCGATAATCTCGTCAAATTTTTCTAAGGCCTTGGCCCTCTTCTCATCGTACGACTTGGTCATGACCCCTGCCGTGTAAGAAGGAAGCGTCTCGGCCAAAAGGGCCCTCGGCCACCCTTCTAAACCGATCATCCCTGAAAATAAAACAAATGCATAGAGAAAAGTTTTGATTTTCATATCTCCCCTGAAATCAATTCCATCTCAGATATCGTTGTTTGATAAAGATAAAGGCCTTGAAGATAGGCTGATTTCATTTCGAGTTCCGCTCTCTGAGCGAGGAGAAGTTCATCATATTCCGTTATCCCCGCGGCATAACCATCTGCGGCAAGCTGGGTTCGTTCCTGGGCCTCTTTGATAGCGTTCTGGAGAATCTCGATCCTTTCCCTCAATTCGATCAGGGTTGTATGAAGGTGATCGATCTGAACGGAGAGGGCCTTCTCCAACAGGAATTTTTGGCCCTTTGTTTTTTGAAATTGCGCCTCTGCCTGACCTATCTTCGCCTTGGTTGAAAACCCATCGAAGAGAGGCATCGTGATTCCTATTCCCAAATACCAGAAATTTTCTGTTCCATATCGGTCCTCAGGGCCAACATATTGCCCTTGGAGGCCAATCTTCGGAAGATATTCTTTCCTGGCCGCTCTCCGCTTGGCATCGAAAAGTTGAACCCCCAGATCCAGGTTTTTAAGATCGATGTTCCTCTCCCGGGTCTTCTCCTTCACCCCTTCGGAATTCAACAGGGTCATGGGTATCGATTCAAGGGGAATCTCTACCACGCTTAAAACCTCTAATGTCTCATCTGAATTCACTCCAACGGCCATCTTGAGTCCCAATTCGGCCAGTTTGAGATTCTTATTGGCTTCACTCAGCCTGGCCTTCACCTCTGAATGGAAGTTCTTTGTTTTAAGATAATCGAGTCGTGTCGTCCCTTTTTCCTCTTTTTCGGGAACGGAGGTCTCATAGGAAATCTTCACCATCCTGGCCACCACATTGACTCTGGCCTCTGCTTCCTTCATGAGTTGATGGATCTCCTTAGCCAAGAGGAATTGGTAATACCCCTTCTTTACCTCGAAGACAATCTCTTTCTTTTTCTTTTCCTTTTGATTGATGGCAATGGAGTGGCCGATTCGAGCTTGCTTGACCCCCTCTTCAATCCGACCGAATGTATAGATGGGCTGGTTAAGATCCAGCGACACAAAAAACCAATTCGTTTTGCCCACCTCTACCTCCTGGGGAATATGGGAAGGGATTTCTTTGCCAAATTGTGTTATCACTGGGTTGATTTCTTTTGCAATTGAAGATATATTGACATCGGTCTTGAAGCTTTCGGGTCGATTGAATCGTGTGTAACCGGTATTGAAATTCAGGTGCGGATAATAGTTTGAAGTAGTCTCCTTGACCTGATACTCCGCATTCAGGACATCCATCGTAGCCATCTTCAGTTCAGGTCGATTTTTTAGTGCCAATCGAATGCATTCTTCCAATGTCAATGCCGGATTGGCAGGTTTCTCCTGGGAAAAAGCGTCAGGACCGCCCATGCTGATTCCAAAAATGACCACAAAAATAAAGATATTTTTCATACCCTATTTCTTCTTCTCCCTTTTCTCCTTCTCCTCCAAGTCTTTCTTTAAACCTTCCACCTTGTCCCTGAACTCCTTAGTGACGGAATTCGACTGGATGTGATCGGTGATGATATGGGGGGTCATCATGAGGATCAGTTCGGTCTTCTTATTTTCGTAATCCTGAGTCCCAAAAAGAGCCCCGATAATAGGAATTCTGCTCAGTAAAGGAACCCCTCCCTTGTTCCTTACTTTCGTATCCTCAATGAGTCCTCCAATAACGATCGATTGCCCCTCCAATACGGAGAGGACGGTCTTGGCCGTCTTCTTATCAAAAACAGGAACCGACGGGAGAGTCCCAAGGGTTACAGTGGCCACATCACTCTTCTCTACCTGGAACTCCAACGTGATCAGGCCCGCATCGCTGATCCGCGGGGTAACGGTGAGAATAATACCGATGTCCTTATATTCGATCGTTCCCTCGACTACCCCCGTAGTGGTACCTGTGGAGTATCCTGTCGTATAGGTATTTGTAAGGATGGGCTGTGACTTTCCTATCTGAATTTTCGCCTCTTTATTATTGGAGGCAAGGATATGGGGTGAGGAGATCACATTCAAGCGGTTGTCTGTCGCCGCCGCACTGATGGCAGCAGAAACCCGGCCTCCCAATTCTACGATAGAGTATCGAATATAACCGGTCGACGAGAGTACTTGGCTAAAAGGATCGGTAGGGGGCCTTGCACCCATGACGATCTCTTGAGCCTGAGGGGTACCACTCGTAATAAATCTTGACCATTCCACCCCGAATTTGTTTTCCTCATCAAGGGTGATCTCTGCCAGGAGGACATCAATCAGTACCTGTTTGGGGTAGAGATCCAGTTTTTTAATCGTCTCGAGGATACTCCGATAGTCCCTGGCGAATGCACGGATGACCAATGCATTGTTCGTTTCGTCGACGACAATATTGATCTCACCCTCTGGCACAGCTCCTGGCTCTTCTTTAGTCGGAGTCGGAGTGGGGGTAGTGGGAGGTCTGGCCCCTCGGGGAGTTGGTTCCGGGGTTACCACCTTTTCTTTGAACTCCACTTTCTTTTCTTTCGATGGCACAAATATCTGTTTCAAGATGTCTGCCAGATCCTTGGCCTTATAATTCTGGACATAGTAGACGAAGACGCTGAATTTCGTCCCCTCTGTTGGGATTTTATCAAGTTCCTTAAGCCACCTCTCTACCTTCTCAAAGATGTTAGGTATCGAACTGACTACCAAAAGGGAATTAATCCGCGTAATGGGTGTAAAGGTGATCCCCACCCCTCTTGCTGACTTTGTTGAAACTTCGAAAGAAGAAAAGATTCGTTCCATCTCCTTGGCCACTTCTGTGACATCGGCATTGAGGATGGGATAGATTCTAACCCTCAAATCAGTGAAGATATCGATATCGAAAAGGCCGATAATGTCGAGTGATTTTTTGACGTTTGAAGCCATATCGCCAATGATGAGGATATTATGGGGAGGATGCTCTACAATGTCTGCCCCATCAGAAAGGAAGGGTTTGATCATCTTGGAGACTTCAGTGACGGGAATATATCTCAACGATATGATCTGGATCGTATACTTTTCTTCTGGAAGTGATTTTCCCGTCTCTAAGAGTGTCGTGGGTGGGGTGTATGATTTTTTTGCGTCACCCAGTGGGACGATTTCATAAATATTTTCTTTCTTGACGGCTGTGGCCCCATTTAATTTTAGGATTGTCTGAAAGATAGGGAAGACGTCCTCAGTTGTAATTTGACCTGAGGTATGAATATTGACGACTCCCTTGACCTTGGGGTCAATCATGTAGTTTATTTTCATGATGTCTGCCATGACGCGGATCACTTCATAGAGATCGGCATTGTCAAAATTAAAGACGAACCCCGCCCCCTTTGGAGGCTCTTTGGGCTTGGCCGGAGGCGGTGGCGGCGGAGTCACTGTAGGCGCTGGGGGTGGGGTTGGGGTTGGTGGTGGCGTTGGAGCTGGCGGGGGCGCTGGTGTTGGAGTTGGGACAACTGGTAGTGGGGGTGGAATTCGAGGTTCTGTCAATTTTTCCGGCATTGAAACCTGTGCTATGGCTCCAGAAATGGCTGTCTCTTTCTGAGATGGAGGCATCTCCTTCATTGATTGGCGCCCACTGATCTGCTTTGGTGAGGTTGAAGGTGTTGTAACTCGGGGTACATCCATTGCCAACTGCGTTGGGGACTTTATCTGTCTGGGTGATGGAAAGGTCTCTGCATTTGGCTCCGCCTTCGATACTAATTGGGTTCCAGAATAACCGATGAACCCAATTTGGATGAACAGGATCAAAAATCCCATCCACAACCATCTCATTTTTTTCATTCTGAATGAGCTCCTTTTTTCAATTTACTATTCTGTCTCCTCTGCTCTTGGATATGGCCCCACGCTGGTCAGCCCACTCGGTGGTAATACAGGATTCCTCTCCCTCGTGAGACGACGAGAAGGGGGAGTTGAGATCGGCGGAGAGGGTTGAGTTGGAGTTATTGTTGGTGTTGACGGTGCTGGTGTTGGTCTTGGTGTTGGTCTTGGTGTTGGTCCCGGTGCTGGTATTGGTCCTGTTGGTCGTTGTGGCACTGCTGCCGGCACCGCTCCTGGAGTAGAAAGGGTGCTCGTGATCGCAGCAGGCCTCACTTCTGTTTTAACATAAGTTCTTTGTTTTGGAATCCTCGAATCGTAAAGTAAGACTTCAAATTTATCCTCTGTCGCTTCCATTGTAATCCGATCAGACAATATTTTTGCCAATTTGTATTCTCCAATTTGATCCCCCACTTTTAGTGTCATCAATTCCCTTTCCCCTTTTTTGAGTGGTCTGCCGGGGTTGACGACGGAAGCGGACTGGTAATCTCCACCAATGGTCACCCCATATAAAATAATTTGAGGACGCACAATCGGTTTCTTTACCTCAGGCACAGGGGGAGGAGGAGCGATAACGGGAAAATCCTTCCGCTCGGGGTTAAAGATATTTTTTTCAGCAACAAAAACATAAGACTCAATGGGTGTTGTTTCCTTCTTACCCACTATCGTGGGTGGATTCTCGATCTTTACCCCTGATTTCTTAGTCTCTCCCTTCTCGCGACCTAACTCGATGGGAAGAGTCCAAATCTCATAGTTCTTAATTCCGAGAAGAAAAACGAAGAAGAGCAACAAGAGGCTCAAAATCCCATGTTTTAATGACATTATCCCTTTTTCCCTTTCTCTTTGGTTTTCGTACCCTTCATCAATCCAGAAACAACCAGATTTCCCTGAATGTTATTCGGCATTCTGATATTCATCACAAGAAGGTCCATCTCTGATATCATCAGTTCCTTTCCCTGGTTTTCGATGTCGTGAATGAACTGGCCCAGACTCAACATGCTGTTGGTGGGATTGAACTCGATCTGGACAGAAACCTTTCTATACGAATCGATCTCTTTTGGCTCCAATATTCTAAAACTCCGGATCCCAATGCCATTCTTCTCGGAAAGCCGTTTCACTATCTCCTGAAGATTGGCCGCTCCAAGTTGAGGCGTCTCGCCGGGGAGAAGCCTCTCTTGAATCTCTGCATACTGTTTCACGGTCCGATCGAGACTCTCTTCAACGGTCTTCCGATTGTGGAGATACGATTCATATTTTGACACGACCTTCTTCTTTAGAACGATTTCTTCCCCTGCCTTTTTTGTGGCCTCGACGACGGGGCGGACCCCGAGGACATAGATCAAGATGGAAATGGCGATCACGATGAACCCCCAGAAGATTCTTTTCTGAGAAAACCTTAATGGTTTCAAAAAATACCACTTCTTCAAGATCCTACCCTCCTGGCCTCCAACCTTGCTTTAATTTTGAACCTTTCTTTCTCTTTCATTTCACTTCCCCTCATGACTCTCTCCCTTGTCACCGGGGCTAAAAATTCGACCCTCTCAAACAAATCGGATTTGTCAATAAGGGGGATCAAATCAGAGGCAGAATCAGCAAATCCGCTGATTTCAATCTCCTTTCCGTTGTATTTAAGATTCCAGACCCAGACTGAACTGGGCAAGATCTGGGTCAGTTCTCTCAACATCTCGGTCTTACTCATCTCTTCCGCTTTGATCTTCTCCAGTTCAGCGATCTCTTTTCTCAATTCCCCCTGTTGTTTTTGCAGCTTATCTAAGACCTCCACTTCAGGCCTTCTCTTTTTGATCTCAGCGTTGATCACATTTAATTCATTCCGATAGCGGATGAAAACTCCTATTCCCCATGTGAAACTGAGGAGTATGGCGAGAAAGGTCAGGATGACCAAAAGAGGCTTCCCAATCTGTCTCACCTTTTTTCTCATCTCAAAGGGGAGGAGATTGAGGTTAAACCAGGTTTTGATCAATCCGTTCAGGGGAACACCGATGGAGGAAAAAATTCTGTCAGGTCTCGATACCCCCTTGCCTGTTTCAATACGGCTCAATGGAGGGGGAGAAACCCCCTTGATCTGAGGGGATTCTCTAAGGGAAGGCAGCATCTTCTCAGCGGCATCCAATCCATAAACATAGAAGGTTGCCTTCGAAAGGGAATCTTCTTTTAATCCCAACCGCTTAAAGGTATTTATTATTTTTGACTCTTTTTCTTCAATAGGCAAGGGGAGATGTAAACTCTCTCTCCAATCCGTTCCTTGAATGAGATTCATCTCAAAAAAAGAGCCTGTCACATCAAGTAACACCGAGATCTCTCCATCTGGGCTCCTTTTGTTAAAAAAGAAAAGATTGAGGGCTGCGTTGGATGGAATTTGAATGGAGATGGGTTGAATTCCAATTTTTTTTAACAGGGCTAAGTAATAGTCGACTTCGGCCTTTTTTACAAAAACCACAAAAAGATGGATCCACTCCTTCTCCTCTTTAAGGATATGATAATCGAAGTATGTCTCTCCTTTTTCGAAGGGAGTGTACTTGGATGTCTCGTATTCCACCACCTTTCTCAGGTTCTCTTTGGCAGCCATGGGGAGTCTAATGAAACGAACAACTACCTTTTCTCTTGGTATGGAAATGGAAACCCTCTCTTTATTGATCTGATGTTTGGAGACAAAAGTATTGATCAGGCTAATGGCTTGAGCCTCCCATTCATCCTTCTGACCTTCGGGTAAGATGGAAGAAACCACGTAATCCACCAGCCTTATCTTTCCAAAGGATCTCCTTAGGAAGGTAAGGATAAGATGGTTTTGTCTGAAATCAATCCCGAAGCTCGAATCAAAAATCATCACAGAGATCCTTAGAGGAGCAATTCTTATGCCAAATTTCCCCTTTATTAAAGGACAAATCCAACGGCCATCCGTTTAACATAAAGAAAGTTGCTCCATTTGGTTTCGACATCCGGATTCAAAGGAGTTTATCCACCCATTGAATAACCTTATACCCCATCTTTTCCTTCGAGTCTATTTTGACGATTACCTTCAACCCTTGAACCGTCCTTGCATCTTTATTCTTCGCCCTCGCCTCGATGGTATAATAAGGTATCATCGATTGAAATACAATGAGCCTTCCTATTTCTCCCATGAATGGAGAAAGCTCCGGTACCCTCTGGAGGAGATCCGGTTGATTTTGGAAATTCTTCTCTTCCCGCGTCTTCACAATGCGTTGAGCAAGCTCGTTTGGAATGCCTAAAACAAACCTGAGTACAGGTGAAGCGGCGCTGTTAATGTCAACCTGTTCACCGGAAGAGTAAATGGAGAAGAGGTCCTTCAATCCAGCTTGATCCACCTTTTCTCCCCCCTCTTCCTTTCTGGCCTCTTTTTTCCCATAGAATAAGTCACGGGTGACCCCCCGTACGAGAAGAAGTTCCTCAATCGAGTCTAAATTTCCGTTCTTACAATTGTAGGGTTCTTTGAGGGATTGATAGTACTCGCTCTTGGCGCCGTTGAGACGGTGGAGCTCCCCTGGGTCCCTCCAGTCCTGGATAGAATCAACCACGACATCCCTAACTTCTCCCTCTAAACCAAATTGGCCTATAATTTTACGAAGCGTCCTATCGGAGACCAAATTAATATTGACCTTACCCGCTTCACCCATAATCCTAATCTCACCCTCCCCCTGATCCGACGAAAGGGTGTAAGGTCTTCCGTCTGTGATCCACTCCCTTTTTTCAGGAGGGACCTCTTCGACCTTTAATGTCTTCCTCATCAGTTGAACCCTTGGGTCATGCTTATTGATCAACTCTGCGATGGCACGCTGCACCTGTCCTTGGGCCATGGCGTAGAATTGGAGTTCCTCTCTAAAATTCTTAGCAATATTGACCTCTGTCCTCATTGCAAAACAGAACTCCAGGACCACCACCGAAAGGATGGCGATAACCCATAGCACCATGATCAGTGCAACACCCTTTGAATTTCGAATTTCCAAGTTTGAACTTTGAACTTTGAACTTTGAACTTTGAACTTTCAATTGGTTTAATTACCTCCTCTTTGAAGCCTTTCCCGTATCACTCTTCTACCCAATCCAACAGTAGCGACCTTTATATCCTCAAATCGATTGGCTGGAATAGAGGCCAAGAGGGTAAAGGGAAGTTCCTTCTTCTCGCCTTCCCCATTCTTGTAGGTAAGGGTCATTCTTAATGCTTTGGGAAGCTCCTTCTCTTCCTTTGCATTCCATTCTTCCACCCACTCTTCTGTCCGGTTCTTCTCCGGATCACCCTCCCTGTAATATTCAAAGCGCACCTTGGAAATCCCTTCAATGAGAGTGGCCCCTGATTCCTCCTTCAGCGGTTCTTCAAAAAGGTCTTTGTTGAGAACCCTCTGTTCGTAAAGAATCAGGCGTCCTCCTTCTTTTCCCTCTTCCTTAAATTCATAGATCCCATAAACAAATCCTTCTGGTCGTTTCCCCTTGATGGGTAAGGCGGAAACAAATCTCAGGGAGGTGGCTTTTCCTTCAAAGGCGAGATAATCACCTTCTGCCTTGGCGGCCTTTACTTTATAGGGAACGATCGATTTGATCTGGCGGGAGATCATCTGGGTGACCGCCCGCACCTTCTGGCACTCCATTCTTGTCGATTCTCCCCGCTCCCAGGAAGAGAGGCCGAGGCGGAAGGCGCCAAAAATAATAAGAAGAATAAATCCAACAATCGTCAGGGTGACAATTACCTCGAGTAAGGTAAACCCCTTCGTTGCAAACAGATTCGTATGCGGTCCAGAGAAACCCTTTTTATATCTTGCCACTTCCCTGTTCCTCTCACTCCAATAATATCTCAACAACGGGATAAACCCTGTCCTCTGATAAACATTGATGGCGGAGGAGAACAAATACTTCTTAAATCTTTCTCTTTTCCTGTTTTTTCGGTCCATATATGATCTCGTACTTATTAGGATAAGCCTTTTGTACATCACCTTAAAAATGGAAATCATTTAACCCTTCTTCTCATCTCCTCCCGATTTATTCATCTTATAAGATTCGATGCTGGTCGACCTCTCCTTCAAACCTGACTTCCAGAGGATATTGACCTTGACCTGGAAAAGTTCGACCGGGGGCTTGAAGTCCGGGTTTTTTTCGATTGGCAGAATGTCAATTTTTTTGACATTCACCTGCCAACGAAACCCATTATCAAACTCCCCTTCTTTCGTCCCCTCTTCAATATCCTGTTGTGACGATATCTCCTCCATCTTCATTCGTGCATAATTCGCTGCCTTCGTATATTCTTCGGAGGTCCTCCCCAAACGGAGTCCTCCGGAAAAGAGTTCAATGATTATTGCCAGCCCTACCCCCAAGATGGCGAGGGCAACCACGACCTCAATCAGGGTGAACCCTTTGTTAAACTTTGTCATGCGGGCCTTCGATCCCACTTGACCTTGGAATTTTGACAGTTCACATTTAGGCACTCTCAATTCCCACCATCCCTGTGAGAAAATGGATTTTAATCCTATATCCTTTCCGGTCCTCACTATCTAAAAGGATTGTCCCTCCGTTCGATCCTCCGTTGGGATAGAATTCAATGGTGGGGATATCCGAAGGATATTGAGGAGATTCCACCTTGATCTCCTTGATATGGACCCCGTCGGGTAGGAAATAAATCTTCTGAGGTGATTCACCTTCCTTTTTCCCCGCCTCTCCCTTTTCCTCCGTTGACTCCATCGATTGAACCCTCACCTCCCTCAAATCGGAATCGAAGAGAACCTGATAAACGTGCCCTTTATTGACGGCCTCGCTCCGATAATATCGAAGGATCCCTGAAACCTTTTTCGTGGCTGCTTTCAACTCGATAGTCCTCGAGAAACGGGATAAAGAGGGGGTTACCAAGGAGATGGAAAGGCTGATGATCAACAGAACAACGATCAATTCAATTAATGAAAAACCTTTATTTTTCACTTCCCGATGTCCTTCCAACTGACGATATCCAGGTTTTCTCCTTCACCTCCCTCTACACCGTCGAGTCCATAGGAAATGAGATCATATTCGCCGTGTTCGCCTGGGCATCTGTAGACATAAAGCCTTCCCCAAGGGTCGCTTGGGATTTCCTTGGGAAGATAGGGACCTTCCCATCCCTCTACTCCAGAGGGTTTTTCTCGAAGGGCCTTCAACCCCTCCTCGGTCGTAGGATACCGCCCTACATCGAGGCGAAAGGTATCCAAGGCAGTACCAAAGAGCTCAATTTGTGCCTTTGCCGCCTTCTGTCTTGCCCCGCTGACCTTCCCAAAGAATTTTGGCGCAACCAATGCACCCAGCAATCCAATAATGATGATCACGACCAGAAGTTCAATCAGTGTAAACCCCTGTTCTCTTCGCTCATCTTCCTTTTTCATCCTTCCTCCTCACTAAACCACAAATAGAACCACCATAACCAAATTCTAACCAAACATATTTGAAATTCCACAGACTTGTCATCCTGAACTCGTTTCAGGATCTCACCCTTTGGACCGAACGAGATGCTGAACCAAGTTCAGCATGACACCGTTTGTTTTCAAATGTTAGAGATAAATTCTCAGACTTAAACATGTAAGAATCCTGCCAAGGCAGAGATTTTAAAGGTGCATATAATTTTACATTTAGAGACAAGAATTTCAAATACACAAGTAAAAGTGTTAGGCATATTCGTAATAAGGAATCTGTTTG
>Ga0315280_10009191_pt1 | contig 12758 bp, 8 predicted proteins | sample YL17G06_40_MG_FD_203697 | JGI IMG/M metagenome (GOLD analysis project Ga0315280, IMG submission 203697) | Sediment microbial communities from Yellowstone Lake, YNP, Wyoming, USA - YL17G06_40 | ecosystem: Environmental > Aquatic > Freshwater > Lake > Sediment | place: USA: Wyoming | collected... | reverse complement strand
CCAGCCACTGCTTTAAAATGGACATGTCTTTGCTGGTGATTCCGCCGTCGCCGTCCAAGTCCTGACTGTACTTGGTCTGAGGGATAGTGCCGTAAAGACTGTCGGTGCCACCAGCAAGAACCTGTTTCAAAATTGATAGATCCTTGCTGGTAAGAGACTCGTCGCCATCTGCATTGCCCCAGTAATGCGCGCCAGCCCTTTGCGCAAAGGCCGGGGGAGTTAACAAGAACAACAAGAATACTGCCCAAAACAACTTCCGTAAAACCACTAGCCTACTCATTACAATCATCACCCGCCCTTCCTTAAGAGGATCTTGCATTGCACATTATGTACTGCTTACTATTCTTTAGATGCCGAGTTCGTCTGTTTTGATTCAAAAAATCTTTGTTTTTCAATGTGGAATACATGAGATTGACAAATGAAACAAATAGAAAATTAAGGCCCGAACTCGGAAAAAATCCCCCTTTTGGATTGAAGGTAACCGCCATATAGACAATATGTTGGAGAGACACAAACAGAACATAGCCTTGAGTCGCAACCGTCAAAGTTTGACGAACCGTCAAGCATTTGTTAGATTTATTGAAATGTGGTCCAAGATCAAGGCCAGATTTAGAAGCTATTTTCTCGCCGGCATCCTGGTTTTGATCCCGGGTGTGGTCACTCTTCTCGTTCTATATTGGCTGGTCGTATGGATTTCAAAGTTGCTTCGATTCGGCATAATCCCCGTAATCCTTAATCGAATACTCCCGGTCCCCAAACAGCCGGAATGGCTCTACAGCCTTTACCAAGCCGGCCTGGGAACAGTTGATTTTATCCTGGGGCTGGTTCTGGTGCTGGCAACCATCCTCGTGGCCGGCGCTTGGGCGAGAAGTTTCGTTATCCGCGGGCTTTTGGCCTGGAGTGGTCGGCTTTTCGACCGTATCCCCGCCGCGGGGATAGTTTACAAAGCCACCCGGCAGCTGCTTTCCAGCGCTTTGGGCCAGGACACCGTTAGCTTCCGCCGCGTGGTGCTTGTCCAGTATCCCAACGAGAACAATTGGGTGTTAGGACTGGTGAGCGGCGAATGCGGCCCCGTGATTAACAATGCCATGGGCGAAAAATCGCTCTATGTTTTCATTCCCACAACGCCCAATCCGTCAAACGGCTTTTTAGTCATAACCCCGGAGCGCGCGGCTCGAAATGTTGATATGACGGTGAGGGAGGCCTTTCAGATCATAATCTCCGGCGGCATAGCCGCGCCATACGGGCCGGGTGAGAGCGGCAACCGGTTGGAAGCTTCAAAATGAACTATCGGATCGGAATTGACATCGGCGCGACCAAGACTAGTATCTTGTTGATCAACAAAGTGGGAAAAACCCTGCATCGCGAGAAAATTCCGACCCAGAGCTACGGCAAGGTTGAACCGATCATAATCCGGGTATGCGATGTGATCGAAAAAATGCTGGACCAGCAGGGGATAAGAAAGAGCCGGGTCGAATGGACCGGCTGCGGCTTGGCTGGCCAGCTCGATCCGGAAACCGGCTGGATCGATAACTCGCCTAATCTCGGATGGTTCGGAGTCCAGTTCGGAAAAAAGTTCGAGAAGCGGCTGGGGATGAAAATCCGGCTGGTGAACGATGTCAACGCGGCCGCGTGGGGAGAGTTCATCTATGGCGAGGGCAGACAATTCAATAACCTGGTGGCTGTCTATGTTGGCTCGGGGATAGGCGGCGGCATTGTCTGCAACGGCCGGCTTTTTGAGGGAGCGACCGGCACCGCGGGAGAAATCGGCCATGTTATTTTTCGAGAAAATGGATTGCTCTGCCGCTGCGGCCGCAAGGGATGCCATGAGGCTTACGCGGGCGGCCTGCCTCTGGAGAATAGGATGAGAAAGCTGGTCAAGGCCGGCAAGAGCCCGGTGATTTACAAGATGGTCAAGGGAGACCTCTCCAGGATAAACACCCGCACGATTGCGAGCGCGGCCAAAAAAGGTGACCCCGCGGCAAAAATGGTCTGGCAGGACGCGGTCTCGTCCCTGAATGTGCTGTGCGCGAACCTGGTCAGCATCTTCAACCCGGAGGCGCTGGTTTTGGGCGGCGGCGTGATTGAAGGCAACCCCGCTTTGCTGCCCTCCATCCGGGCTTTTGTCAAAGCCCATGCGGTGCATCGCAGCGCGCAAGCGGTGAAGACAATCAAAACCAGTCTGGGCCAAGACGCGATTGCGCTGGGCGCGGCCGCAATGATTGAAGCCTGTAAATAGCGGAGGGAATTGATGGCGGTGAATCTGGAGAGGTTCAATAATCTTTTCGAGCCGGAATCGATTGCCATAATCGGAGCGAGCAATGTCTGGGGCAAGTGGGGATTCATCCTGCCTTTTAACTTGGTGGTTGGAGGCTACAAGGGACGGCTTTACTATGTGAATCCGCGCGAAAAATACATCCACGGCTACAAGGCGGTCAGGAGCATAGAGGCGCTGCCCGAGCCGGTTGACCTGGCTGTGATTACTGTGCCCGCAAGCCATATCCCGCAGGTTATGCTGGATATTGTGAAAAAAGGAATCAAGAGCGTGCTGGTAATCAGCTCGGGATTCTCCGAGACCGGCAAAGAAGGAAAGAAGCTGGAAGACCAGGTTGTTGCCATAGCCAACGACGCGGGAATCCTTATGGTGGGTCCGAACACTATGGGTATCTGCTCCCCGCCCAGCCGGCTGTTTTCAATGGGCGCGTGGGTCAGGCCTCCGGCCGGGCACATCGCTTTCTTAAGCCAGAGCGGAAACCTGGGCGTGCAGATACTGGGCTGGGCCGAGAAAGGCGGGCTTGGCATCAGCCGCTTTCTTAATTCCGGCAACGAGGGACAGGTCACCTGCGATGTCGCGCTTGAATACTTCGGCAAAGATGACCTCACCAGGGTCATTGTCCTTTACATAGAGGGCATTGACCACGGCGAAAAATTCTTTGAGATTGCAAACCGGGTGGGCAGGACCAAGCCCATCATCGTGCTCAAGGTAGGTGTAACCGAGGCTGGGATCAAGGCCGCGGCCAGCCACTCCGGCGCGGTCGCGACTTCCCACCGGGTTTACCAGGCAATGGCCAGGCAGGCCGGCATCATCGAAGCGGGCAGCACCGAGGAGCTGGTCGATTTGGCAAGGACTTTCGGAAACCTTCCCCTTCCCAAAGGCAAGCGAGTCGGGATTATGACCCTGGGCGGAGGATGGGGAGTGGTCACCACCGACCTTTGCGCGAAAGAAGGGCTTGAACTGCCCCCGCTTTCCCGCGAAACCCTGGAACGAATTGACCAGATTCTCCCCAGCTTCTGGAGCCGGTCAAACCCCGTGGATATGGTCGGCACCGTCCGGAGAAAAACCCATTTTGATATTTCCGAAGTGCTCGCGCGAGACCCCAACTTCGACACCATCATAACCCTGGGCTCGCTTTTAGGCGTGAGCCTGGGAAGGTCAACCCCCTTTTTTCTCAAAGCCGCGGATAAAATAACCGCGCGCTACAAGCTGCGCACCCTGAGATTCTTATACTCTGTTTTTATCACCGGCTACCGCGAGGTGAGAAAAGCTTCCACCAAACAGGCGGCCAAAGGCAAGACCGAGCAAAGCGGAGGCATAAATATCAAGGAGGCAAGGGCCTGGGGAGATGATGTGTATGCGGCCCATATCCACAGGCTGATGGAGAAAACCGGGAAGCCCATCATACCGGTCGCGTTTGAGTCTGAAGCCATCCCGCATATTTTAAAGCGGTTCGGGCTTGTCAGCTTCGCGGTTCCGGAAAAAGCGGTTATGGCCGTGAAAAAAATGGCTGACTATCAGTTTTTTCTGGCCCGGCAAAAAGAGGCGGAAGAGCAGGAATTTTATGAGCTGGCCTCCGAGGACATCACCAGAGCCGCGGAGTATTATGTCAAGAATTTGCAGGGAGCGCTGAGCGAAAGGGAGTCCAAGGAGTTGCTCAAGATTTACGGGGTCTCAGTGCCCAATGAGAAGCTGGTTCAAAGTGAAGAAGATGCGACTTTTGCTGCAAAGCAGATTGGCTTTCCGGTCGCGCTCAAGATAGACTCGAAAGACATCCTCCACAAAACCGAGGCCAACGCGGTGAAGTTAAATTTGAAAGATGAGGATGAGGTCAGGGCAGGATACCGGGAAATTATGAATAACGCCCAAGCTTACAAGCCGGAGGCGAAAATAAGCGGCGTGCTCGTAGCGGAGATGGTCTCAGGCGGAACCGAGTGCATCGTGGGCGTGAGCAAAGACCCGAGCTTCGGCCCGGTCCTGGTCCTCGGCCTGGGCGGCATTTTCGTGGAGGCGCTTGAAGATGTCGCGATGCGGCTCTTGCCTATTCACAAGATCGACGCTTACCAGATGATCGAGGAGTTGAAAGGCAAAAAACTTCTCAAGGGTTTCCGTGGAAAACCTGCGGCCGATATTGATCAACTGGTGGAAATAATCTTGAGAGTGGGAAGGCTCGCGTATGACTTGCGCGGACGGATCAAGGAGATGGACTTGAACCCGGTCATGGTTCTTCCCCAGGGAAAAGGCGCCAAGTCCCTGGACGCGCTGGTGGTGCTTGAGCAAAAGGAACCATAACTTTAAAACTTTGCTAAATGGCCGTAATTGACCGCGATATAGAGCTTCTTTCCCGCGAGGTGTCCAGAATCCTTGACCAGCATCGCGCCTGGCTTAAACCAAAACTGGTCGAGGAATCCATCTGGGAAACGCTCAATGCCTCCACCCGGGTCTATGACCGGATTCTCAACCTTTGCTTTCCGGCGCTCGCGGTCGGGATGAAAGACCATATCTGCCTGGTCGCGCTCGGCAGTTTCGGCCGCGAAGAAGTCTGCCCTCACTCAGACCTTGACCTTTTGATCCTCTACCAGGGCCTTCCGCACCGCAAGATCGAAAATTTCTCCGCACGGCTCTTGGGCCTGCTCTGGGATCAAAAGATCAAGGTCGGCCACAGCCTTAGAACCAAGGAAGAGTGCCTAAAGCTGGCGGAAAAAGACCACTCGGTCTTAACCGCGCTCCTGGACGCTAGGCCGGTTGCCGGGAATTTCGCGCTTTTCGAAAAATTGACGGCCGGATTCGAAAAGAAAATTAAATCGCTCAGGAAAGCTTTTTTCCTCGCCAAGCACCAGGAGCTGAGCGCAAGATGGGCCAAGTTCAAAAATGTAATATGGATTACAGAGCCCCAAATTATGGAAGGCGTGGGAGGCTTAAGGGATTGGCATCACATCCGCTGGTTCAGCAGGGCGTGCCTGGGTATGAAAGCGCCGGAAGAGCTTGCCAGGATCGGGCTGGCCACTGAGCCTGAACTCGAAAAAATTCGTTTAGCCCTGGCCCGGCTTTTTAAAGTTCGCGCCGGGCTGCACCTCTTGACCGGAGAGAAAAACGACCTTATGCAAATCGAGCTTCAAGACCAGCTCGCCAACTTCCTCGGAATCAAGTCCGACAACTACCAGGACCCGGGCGACGCTCTTCTCGAATGGACCTTTGCCGGCTCCGAGACCGTCCTGGAACTGCTTGACCGGCTGCTTTTTCTGCTCAACGACCAATTCAAAAAACCAAAGCCAAAGCCAATCGAAGGGCCGAGCTGGCTGGAGCAAACCCAAGGATGCCTCTCAATCAAGGATGCCGGCTTTGCCCGAAAGCTGGAGAGCGATCCCGAGCTGGCTGTGCGCCTGTTTATGGCCGTGGCTCAATCCGGCCTGCCGCTGGCCCCGCGGTCACGAACTTTGATCTCGGAAAAAAGGGAACCGATCGGGTCGCGGCTTGGGCAGAGAATTATGGACCTTTTTGGTCCCGGGCTGAAAACCTCTCTTGTCATTAAGGAGCTCAAGCGCGTCGGCTTGGTCAAACAGCTGTTCCCTGAACTTGAGCGCAGCTTTTATCTGGGCCAGCGGGACGGATACCACAGCTACACCGTCGGCTGGCACTCGATTCTTTGCCTTTCCAGAATTGAGCGGATGGAGCAAGAGCCCGAGTTCGGCGACGACCCGGAAATAAACTGGCCGATCTTGAAACTCGCAGGCCTGGTCCACGACCTGGGCAAGGGCTCAGGAGGGGACCACCAGGTTCAAGGCGCGCAAATCGGGCTTGAACTCGCGCAAAAATTCTACCTGGATGCCGCTTCCTCCGAACTCCTCAAATTTCTTATTGCCAACCATCTGCTTTTAAACCACTATGCTTTCCGCCGGGATTTTTATGAGCCGAGAGCGGTTGAATTCCTGGTCCGGGAGATCAAAGAGAGCGCGCGGCTCAAGATGCTTTTCATTCTCACCGCTGCTGACATCCAGGCCGTGAGTGATGTCAGCTGGACTAACTGGAAAGACGACCTTTTGCGCAGAATCTACCACCTGCTTCTTGCCCATCTTGAACGCAAAGAAACTCCTTCCAAGCAGCTCTCAGACCGCCTCCGCGAGCTTAAAAACCTGAGCGCGGGCAAAAACATCCCGGAAGAGTGGATCAAAGACCTGGAAAAGCTGCCCACCCGATACCTGCTGGGAACGCCCCCGGAAAAAATAATCGATGAGTTGATGATGGTCGAGCAAAGGAAACCCGGGGAGATAAGCATTCGGATCAGGAAGCTGGAAAAGCCCAGGCTGGAAGTGATCGTGGTCTGCGACGATCATCCGGGATTGTTCTCCGAGCTTTCAGGCGCGATGAGCGCGCTCAACTACAACATCCTCTCGGCTGAAATCAACACCATAAACGCGACCGTGCTCGATATTTTCGTGGTCGAAGACCTGGTGGCGGACAAAAGCGCGGAATGGGGTCCGGAAATTGAGCCCAGGAACTTGAAACTCGATCAGACCCTTACCCAGGCGCTGCAAAAGAAAATCTCGGTGCCTGAGCTGGTTGCGAAAAAAAAGGGGATTTTCAAGCCCAGAACCAGGCTCCAGATTCCGGTCGAGGTGCACTTTGACCAGGAAAGCTCGGAGCAATACACCATCATCGAGGTCCAGGCTCCGGACCAGACCGGCTTGCTTTATAAAATCACCCGCGCCATATACGAGCACGGCTTGGACATACAATTCGCCAAGATCAGCACCCGGGCGGAAAAGGTGTTCGATGTGTTTTATCTGCGCGATCCAAAGGCTAAAGGAAAAGCGGATGACGAAAAAATATCCAAACTGGTAAAATCGCTTCAAATCTCCCTCAAGTCCAACACCGAATCAGGCTGACCGTCCGATCCTTTTTTGTTCTTGCCAGCAAATTGCTCCGCCAGACATCAGATAAAATAAACGCCAAATACGAGGACGCGAGCATATTGACTGTTTCTGCATTATAATATTATTGTTGAGGGCTTAAAGACCGCAGCATGACCAGCCAAAGACAAAAGCTTTTTCGAACGCGGAGGTGTTAACTCAGGCCCGGTGGTTGAGTCGCGCGAAAAAGGGCTTTTAGATCAGAGAATGCCGGAATTGACAACACCCATCTAACAATTTAATATTGTTAATAAATCAAGAATGAGCGGTATGGCTATGAATTTTCGCCTGGAGAGCAAAAAAGACGCGGTCTTCAAGAGGATGATCCACGAGTATATCCGGTCGGCCAAGCCGGTCGGGTCCAAGATAATCGCGCAAAAAAAGGGCCTGGACCTGAGCTCAGCCACGATCCGGAACTATTTCGCGGAATTCGAGGATTGGGGCCTGGTCAGCCAGCCTCATCCCTCGGCTGGACGGGTGCCCACGGACCTGGGCTTCAGATATTATGTCAACCACCTGACCCGGCCTGCGGTTTACGATGAGGAAAGCGCGGCCGCGGTTCGGGGATTTTTCCAGGAAACCGCTTCCGACCTGGAAAATCTTACCAGGCAGACCCCCAAAATCTTGAGCCAGCTTTCCCGACAGATCGGCCTGCTCGCAAGGCCCAAGCTGGAGGGGGCCAGGCTGAAGGAGATCCACTTTCTCAGATTGGACGCCAAGCGGATTCTGGCCATATTCATTTTTCAAAACGAGATGGTTGAGAACAGGGTCTTGAGAAACCAGGCCGAGCTTGGCGGCTTTGATTTGCACCGCCTGAGCAATTACTTGAACCAGATAGGACGCGGAAAAACTCTCCTGGAAGTCCGCAACTCCCTGCTCGACGAGCTCAAGGCTCAGGGCAGAAACCAGAGCCAGGAGATGAAGCGCCTGTGGGAGCTTTCCGAGGAGCTGATCCGGAGCCAGACCAAGCCCGGCCTGGAGATCGATGGTGAAAGTAATCTGGCTAACAATCCGGAATTCAACCAGCCTCAAAAACTGGAACCGGTCTTAAAGCTCCTGGAAGACCAGAGGATTCTCCTTGACCTGGTGGACCAGAGCCTGAGCTTATCAGGCGTTAAGGTAACAATCGGCTCTGAGCATCCGTACCCCGAGATGCGCGAGCTGGCCATGATCACAACCAATTACTTGAACCGGGAGGGCAGGCCGCTCGGAAGCATCGGCATAATCGGCCCCAAGCGGATTGATTACGAAAAATTGATTTCGCTGGTCAGCTGCCTTGCCAGGATGATCAGCGAATACTTGAGGATGCATTGATGAGCGACGCGAATAAGAAAAAGGGTTCGGAGCAAAAGGATTCGGTTAAGGACCTGGAGCAAGGCAGGGAAGAGGGCAGCCAGACAGCCAATCGAGAATCCGGACAAGAAGCCGCTTCGCTGCCCGAACCAGTCGCTGAAAACCCCGCGGGAGAGATCGAAGCAAAAGCGCCGGCCGCGGCTGAGCCCGGCCGCGGGGATTATGACGAAGAGGAAATTCGCGACCTTGAGCCGAGCCCTGAGCTGCAAAGCGCGCTGGCCGAGGCGATCGAAAGCGTTGAGAAGACCGAGGAGAAGAAGCGGGGAAAGAAAGAACCGGAGATAAAAAAGCCGAGCGAGGAGGAACAGAAGCTCAAGCTTGAGATTATCGATTTGAAACGCCGGCTGCGCGAGCTGGAGGCCGAGATTGAGCAAAAGGTCAAGGAGATCAAACAGAATTACGAGCAGGGTATGCTGATCAAAAACCAGTTCGAAGCATACAAGAGCCGGGTGATGAAGGAAAAATCCGACTGGTTCAATTACGGGTTTGAGCCTATCCTTAAAGAGCTGCTTCCGGTGATCGATAATTTCGAGCGCGCGCTTTCGCACGCGCAGAGACCGGAAGACCTCCAGTCGCTTAAAGAAGGAATCGAACTCATCTCCCGCCAACTCTTGCAGGTGCTGGAAACCTTCGGCGTAAAACAGATCCAGGCCCTGAATCAAAACTTTGACCCAGCCTTCCACGAAGCAATAAGCCAGGTGGCGAGCAATCAGCATCCGGACAATACCGTTATTGAAGAACACACCAAGGGATATATGCTGAAAGACCGGCTGCTAAGAGCCGCGAGAGTCACGGTCAGCCGCGCGCCGGCCGGAGAGCAAAAAAACCAGATAGTGGAAACCGGGTCTAAGGAATCCGAGGGGGCTTCTGAAAAAGAATCCGAGCCTAAAGATAAAGCTGGAAAAGGCGATAAATCCAAAGGGTGCTAGATTGGAGGATGGTTAATGGCAAGGGTTATTGGAATTGATTTGGGCACAACCAACAGCTGCGTAGCCGTTGTCGAGGGCGGCGAGCCGGTTGTGATTCCAAATCAGGAGGGAAGCAGGACAACGCCGTCGATGGTCGCGATTACGGATGCGGGCGAGCGGCTGGTTGGGCAGATCGCAAAACGGCAGGCGGTGACCAATCCCGAAAACACCGTCTTTGCCATCAAACGGCTGATCGGAAGAAGGTTCAACTCCGAGGAGGTGGGCCGGGCCAAAAAAATCCTGCCCTACAAGGTAATCGAGGCCAAAAACGGAGACGCCTGGGTTGATGTTCGCGGCAAACAGATGAGCCCGAGCGAGATCAGCGCCATCATACTCAGAAAAATGAAAGAGATCGCGGAAGAATACCTGGGCGAGGAGATCAAGGAGGCGGTCGTCACCACTCCCGCGTATTTCAACGACTCGCAGCGCCAGGCGACCAAGGATGCGGCAAAGATCGCCGGCCTGGAAGTGCTGCGCATCCTGAACGAGCCCACCGCCGCGGCCTTGTCCTACGGGCTTGACAAGGAAGGCGGGGAAAAAGTCGCGGTGTTTGACCTGGGCGGAGGAACTTTCGATATCTCCATCCTTGACCTGGGCGACGGCGTGTTCGAAGTTTTGAGCACACACGGCAACACCTATCTGGGCGGAGAAGACTTTGACAACCGGCTGATGGACTACCTTGTTGATCAGTTCAAGGAAGAGCAAGGGATTGACCTTTCCAAAGATAAGATGGCGCTGCAGCGCTTAAAGGAAGCGGCTGAACGCGCCAAGTGCGAATTAAGCTCGTCCACCGAGACCGACATAAACCTGCCCTTCATCATTGCCGACACAAAAGGGCCCAAGCACCTGAACATCCACATCTCCCGCGGCCAGTTTGAGGCTCTGGTCGAGGATTTGATCGACCAACTCCAAGAGCCGTGCAAAATCGCAATCGCCGACGCCAATCTGAAACCAAACGAGATCGATAAGGTCATCCTGGTCGGCGGAATGACCCGGATGCCCAAGGTTCAGAAGAAGGTTGAGGAAATTTTTGGCCAGGCTCCTCACAAGGGCGTGAACCCGGACGAGGTGGTCGCGATCGGCGCCGCGATCCAGGCCGCGATAATCAAGGGCGAGGTTAAAGAGGTTCTGCTTCTGGATGTCACCCCTTTGAGCCTGGGCGTGGAAATCAAGGGCGGGCTTATGCACAAAATCATTCCCAAAAACACCACCATACCCTGCAAGCGGGGGGAAGTCTTCACCACCGCGGTCGATAATCAGCCCTCGGTCACGGTCCAAACGCTCCAGGGCGAGCGCGAGCTTTCCAAAGATTGCAAAAGCTTGGGCAGGTTTGAGCTGGTCGGCATCCCCCCGGCTCCGCGGGGAGTGCCCCAGATCGAGGTCAGCTTTGAAATCGACACCAACGGAATCGTCCATGTCTCAGCCCGAGACCTGGGCACGGGCAAAGAGCAGTCGATCAAGGTGCATGCGGCTTCCGGCCTCACTGATGACGAGATCGAAAAGCTGGTCAAAGAGGCCGAGACCCACGCCGAAGATGACAGGAAATACAGGGAGATGATCGAAATAAAAACCAACCTGGAAGGGTTGATCTATTCCACCAAAAAGTCAATTGAGGAGTTCGGAGACCGATTGGAAGAGGAGGACCGGAAGGCGATCGACGAAAGGCTGGCCAAAGCCGAAGAAGTCATCAAAAATGATGATTATAATCTTATCAAGAAGGCAAGCGACGATTTAAATGAAGCCGCACACAAACTCGCAGAAGCGCTCTACGCTCAGGCCCAAAAAGGCACCGACGGCCAGAAGTGATTGCCCGGGTTAAGAACATATGCCGCGCAGGAGCAATGGCGACTACTACGAAACGCTAGGCATCTCCCCAAGCGCAAGCCCGGGGGATATCAAAAAAGCCTATCGAGAGCTTGCCCTGAAATATCACCCCGACCGGAATCCCGGCAACGGAGACGCGGAAGAAAAATTCAAACAGATAAACGAAGCCTATCAGGTGCTGAGCGACCCGGAAAAGAGAGAGCACTACGACCGTTACGGCGAGCGCGTGCCTTTCGCTCCCGATTTCAACGGCTTCGGAATACCAACCATCGACGACCTTTTCAGCGGCCTGTTTGAGGAGTTCTTCAGCGGAAGGACTCGCCGCGGCCCTTCGCGAAGGCGCGGGGCAGACCTGCGTTATGACCTGAAGATCACTTTGGAAGAAGCTTTCACGGGCGCACAAAAAACGGTCAGGATTGAAACGCATCAGACCTGCATTGTCTGCCGCGGGAAGGGAATGAAGCCGGGCTCAAGCCCCCTCACCTGCCCGGAGTGCGGCGGCACAGGAAACTTAAGGTTCCAGCAGGGATTCTTCGTCATCAGCAGGACCTGCCCCAGATGCGCCGGCCGGGGAAAGATCATAAAAGAGCCCTGCCCCAACTGCCGCGGAAGCGGATTCGAGCTCGCGGAAAAACAACTGAATGTGAAAATACCGCCGGGAGTGGAGACTGGCTCCGTGCTTAGGGTCGCTCATGCGGGAGAGCCTGGAGAGCTGGGCGGACCGCCAGGCGACCTTAATGTCATCATCTTTGTCGAAGACCACCCTCTGTTCCAGCGACAGGGAACCGAACTTCTCTGCGATGTCCCTATTCCCTTCACCAAGGCCGCACTCGGCGCGGAACTGGAAATGCCAACCCTGGATGAGCCGGTGCGGCTGAAAATCCCGGCCGGAACCCAGACCGGCAAGGTCTTCAGGATCAAGGGCAAAGGCATGCCTTCTCTGAACGGAGGCCGGGGAGACCTGCACCTCCGGGTCTTTGTCGAAATCCCGGAAAAACTGAGCTCCAAGGAAAAAGAGATCATCGAGCATCTCTCCCAGACCGAAAAACCCGAAAACTACCCGCTCCAGAAATCCTTCTGGCAAAAGATAAACAAGGACAAGAAATGAGATGAGCTTCACGCACACGACAAGGCCGCGGCCTTGACCAACTTATTGCGAGCCAAGCGAGTCCCGCGCGAGGCGGGATGCGCCCGTCCTTCGTAGCCCCTTCCCGCTTGAACCCTCTTGGGGCGAAGAAGGAAGCGGCTTCAGTCCCGACTCATTGAAGAAAATTTTTCACCGCCGAGACGCAGAGGACGCAGAGAAGAAATTTATTTGCTGAGGCACGCTCTGCGTGGCGAAGTCCCGCGGAACGCGGGATGCGCTTGTCCTACGAAGCTTCGCAAGGAGCGAAGTAGGGAGCGAGCTTGCCTGCTTTTTTCAAGTTT
>Ga0315280_10009188_pt1 | contig 12762 bp, 11 predicted proteins | sample YL17G06_40_MG_FD_203697 | JGI IMG/M metagenome (GOLD analysis project Ga0315280, IMG submission 203697) | Sediment microbial communities from Yellowstone Lake, YNP, Wyoming, USA - YL17G06_40 | ecosystem: Environmental > Aquatic > Freshwater > Lake > Sediment | place: USA: Wyoming | collected... | reverse complement strand
GGGTTCATTCACCCGCCCTGACCCGGTTCGGGCACCATGCCCAGCATGGTCGTGTCGGGTTGCTCGCCAGCAGAGCCCGACTCCGTTTCACCGGGCACGGCTGATTCTAGCCGAGCCTGAGCGTCAGACCATTCATTTGCCCTGCAATGCCTCAAAAAACGCATCGTCCGGTCGGTACACGCCGTTTCCACCCGCACGTTTTCAAGCCTGCGCATCCTTTAGTCGGATGAACCTTTCTTGAGATCCTCTTTCTTGAGATCCGCCGGGCCGAGCTCGCGCACGCGGATGTTCCGCACCGCGCCGGAGGTGGTCCAGGTGGAGATGCCAAACGGCCGGCAGAGGTCGCACTCGAAGCGGATGGAGAGCTTGCGGCCTTTGGTCTCCAGATCGACCATTTTCTCGTCGTCGATCCAGGTCTCGATCTTCTCCTGGGTCACGCGGATGCGGATGCGGTACCACTGCTTGGACTTGAAATCCTTGGTCCGCGTGGTCTGATTGTCGGAGGCGTCGTAGAAGTCGATGCTGGAGACGCCCGTCACCGTGCCGCCCCAGCCGCCGACCACGAACGAGACGAAGGAATCGCCCACGGGGAACGTCGTCGTGCAGAAGAAATCGCTCCCCTCGACCCGCATGCCCTCAAGCGTAACCTCGTAGTTCATCTTGGGCATCGCCTCGGTGTAGGTGATGCCGGTCATCATGGCCCCGGCCTCCAGGATGATCGACTGGTCCTTGACGAACACCTTCCCCTCGCCGCCGAAATTGGGCACCTTCCAGCCCTTCAGCGTCTTGCCGTCGAACATCGCCCGCCACTTGGTCTTATCGCCCTGCGGTTTCTTGGGCTCGGCCTTCTTGGCCTCGGGCTTGGACGGTTCGGCGGCAGCGGCGTACCCAGGAGGGCAGACATTCCTGTCTGCCGACCCAGGGCAGACATTCCTGTCTGCCAACCCATCAAGGCAAACCATCATGTCCGCTGGGCCAAGGACCAGCACGATTCCGAAAACGATCCCCAAAACGACTGCGCACCTGCTCATGTTTGAGACTCCTAAGCCGAAGGTGGTTGTTTCCGCGTCGGACGACCGGCCGACTTCATCGCACAGACTCCACGGCGACATTCAGACTAACCAACGCTGTCCTCCCCGGTCAAGGGCAGCGTGGCAAGTGGCAAGAACAATCCATCGAGGCACTCCGGCATCTGGCGGCGGCCAACGCCTTGAGCATCGTCCGCCGGCTCGTGCAGTGGCGACTGGTTCCCGAGTTCATTATTCCCCCCGAACATCGTCCAAAGACTTGCGAAGTCTTCAAGACTTCGGAAGTCTGTTTTCGGGCCCATCGCCTTTGGCCTCGTGCTTCATCTCGCGGTAGCGGCGGGCAAGCTCGCTTACGGCGTCGTCGCTCTTATCGACTTGGAGTTCGAGCCAATAGCCGGGGATGCCCTTCTTGGCCACGCGGATTCCCGCGGCCAGGCGGCCGCGATGGTCGCCGCCGGCGCGGTCGCCGGCCACCAGGGCGGCCATGAGCCGGTCGGCCAGACTTCCCTTGGTCTCTTCATACGCCTTCGCCATGGCCGCAATCACCTCGCGGCCGGTTAGGGTGTTTCCTTGGCAGGCGTAATAGCGGCCGGTCGCTCCGCCCCACCAGACGCCGGAAGGGTCGGCGTTGGCCGGGTTGCGGTTGACCGCCCGGCCCGTCATGTCGACGATCGCCAACTGGCGCTTCTCGCGCTGCGGATCATCCCGCAGAAGCTCGGCCAGCACCTCTTCGGGCGCCTTGCCCGCGGCCAGGAGATCGAGCGCCTTCGGGCCCCACTGCGGATTGTGCCAATGCTGGGTGCAGAACGCGCCCACTCCGCTGCGGACGTAGGGGACCACGGTTCCGACCGAGGGATACTTGCTCGCCACGGCGGCCCCGCAAACTCCGGTCTCGGGATCGGCGGCGACGATCGAGAACGTGCCGGTGACCTGCGGTGGTCGATCTTCCGAGGCAAGCGCCGCGGCGAAGAACAACCAGACAACGGCAACTGTGCAGAGACAACGCAATGACATCGTCTTTCTCCTTGCATCCGGTAGGGTGGGACAAGCGCAGCGCAGTCCCACCGCGTATCGTCGTGTCATGCGATGTTTGTCCCGATGGTGGTGGGACTTCGCTGCGCTTGTCCCACCCTACAGTCTCTTTCTCGGCCGACATCACAGACGCGGTTATCGCGCGTACCACACCACCAGCCGCGCCAGCTCGCGCCGGCGGGACAGAAGCGAGACCCGTAGTCGATGCCGGCGCCCAACCAGCGGCCCAAAGCCTTGCCCGCGGTCCAGCAGCATCGCCACGTCCACCGCCTCCCCCGCGCCCGGCGCTCGCTCGCCGCAAGCCAGGCGCAAAACCCACATCCCCACGGCGTACGACAGGGCCAGGGCCCGGAAACTCTGGGTGATCGACCAGCCCGGCCGGTTCAGCACCGCAAACCGCAACGAGGCGACGAGCGTCTCGAAGAACAGGTTGAGCGGGCGCAGCACGGCCCCGTCCAATGGCCCCAGGGGGCGCTCGAGGGACTCAAACGCCGCCGGGGGAAACGGAAGGCGGAAGAGCGGCACCGGCCCCGTGCCCCGGGCGAAGGCAATGGCCGCCTTGATTATCCGCCATCGTTCCGCCCACGACCGCTCCTGCACGAGCCTGGGGTGCAGGCGGAGGCATTCCATGGCGGTTTGCCGGAACAGCTTCATCGGCCGCGAGCCGGGCGCCACGCGGCGCTGGAACAGATCGCCGGCCTCGCGGACCGCCGATTCCTCCAGGATCCCCATGAGCTCCAACAGGCGCGGGCCCTCCAGCCGCTCCAGCCGGCATGGCTCCAAGAGGCTGCAAAACTCCAGGCCGTGGGCCAATCGCCGGACCAGCGGATAACGCTCATCCAGCATCAATCGCGTGATGGCATCGGTTACCATCAGCGTCTCGCGCCATGGGAGCCGCCGGCGCCGCACGATCGGCGGCGGCTCGGCGGCCTTCGGCGCCGCGTCGCTGCGCTCGATGAGGTCCTTCAGGGCATCGACGTGCTCGGCCAGCGGGCGCCCGCGATCCTCGGCCGAGCACCGGCAATATCGCCGCACGGTCAGGTTCGCGTGGTCGCCCAGAGGGACAAGCTGCAGCGGGGCGATTTGACAGACCAGCGGCTTGGCCGTCGCGCCGAATTCCTCATGAATGCGGCAGCGGTTCTCGGCCGTGAGGAAGACGCACGCGCCGTCGCCGCGCTTGGCCAAGTGGTAGTGCTTCTTGAAAAGCCCGCTCCGCACGAAGATTTTCGTGCCTCGGTATTCCGGGCGCTCTTCCCACCCCTGCCCGCGGATCCGCTCGTAATCGTCCTCGCGCAGGGGAATGATCGTCCCGTGGCAGCAGTCGCCGCAGCCGCGGCAATCGTAGTGTTCGAGGGTTGGCGGGAGCCGGATGGGTAGAGTCATGGCGGCACAAGCAACGGGCTGTCAGCTATCAGCAATCAGCTCTTACAAACAATACGAGAACCGCTGCGGCCGGGCGATCTGCCACCCCGCTGTTGTCCTGCCCAACCTACAGCTTGCCCACTTGCGCAATGATATCCTCAAATCGCCGCTCGACCAGGAATCGCCCGTAGTCGCGCATCACTCCCTTGCCGAGGTTTCGCCAACCGGCCCACGCGACCTTCTCCGCGCCGAAAAGCGCAATCTGGCGCCCCGCCAGGGCGGCTTCGGCGTCGATGAAGCGCCGCAGCGTGGCCGCGTCCCACGTGGGCATCTGCTGGGCAAGACCGGCCAGGCGCCCGATAATCGTTTCGGCCAGCCGCTCGCCGTCGCCCCGCGTAGCGTACTTCTTCGGATCGCGCCCGCCCACGCCCTTGTGCGGCGCGCTGCCGAGCTGTGCCAGATCGACGCTCTCGGGGTACAAATACATCATCAGCGAGGTTTCGCCCCAGGCCGCGTGATCGCCGAGGTAGCCCACGTCGAGGGCCAACATGTACTCCGGCGTCCCGAGGACCGGGACGGCCAAGGCCCGGCTCATGCGCACGGCTGCCTCGCGGATGACCATCTGCTGTGCCGCGCCGTAGTGGCCCGTCAGCACGATGACCGCCTTGAAGCCTTGGCGCACGGCCTCGCGGCAGAGCCGTTCCACCCAGCCGCGGACGAGCACGGAGAAGATGTCGTTCTCCGGCTCCATGACGAAGGTGTGCGGCTCGTCCAGCCCGCCCACGCCGCCGAACAGGGCCGGCGCGACCAGCCCGCCCCCGCGCTGGGCCGCGCGGGTGCAAAGCAGATGCGCCTTGACGGCATCCAGCCCCACGACGTTGTGCAGCCCGTGCCACTCGATCGTCCCCAGCGGCTGAAACAGCGCGGGGCAGGCCTTCATGGCCTCGTCGATCTGGCGGGGCCGCAAATGCTCGAGGCGGACTTCCTTGCCGCCGGCGCCGAACGGGGCTGCGTGGGTCTGCTCAGCCGGCGCCGCCACCATGCCTCCGAGCGCCAGCCCGCCGAGGAATCGACGACGGTCCGTGGTACGACTCATGGTTGGGGTCTCCTGGTTTGGCGTGTGCCACTGCTTCGTAGAAGCAATGCCAATCAACCTTAGCTGCAACGTTGCGCGCGAGCAAGTGGCGGTACACCATGCTGACTGCTGATAGCTGATGGCCGATAGCTTATTTCTCCGGCACCAAGTACTGCGGTGCGTCGCTGAGCGTCATGGAAAGCTCCTTGCCCTCGGCCACCACGGGCGTCAGTCCCTCGCCCGTGTGGCCCGTCACGGCAAATCGCGCCGGGCCGATGGGGACCGTCGCCTTGTGGGGCGACGCCGCCGCGGTCCAGGCCACGAAGCGCCGCTGGTGGCCCTTGGCGAACAGCATAATGTAGTCCTCGTCGCTGCCGATCGGCAGCCGCTTGCTGAAAGCGAATCCGTCCAGCACGCTCGTGAACGTCTTGGCGGCCTTGTACGCCGCTTTCGGGTCGTAGACCGACTCGCGGTCCTTGTGATACGGATTGAGCACGGTGCCGAAATGCTGCTCCGGTTCCTTGGGGTCCGGGCCGTCGTCGTGCCAGTCGTACCAGATCGACAGCGGCACGTCGTTGGCCAGGTTCACCAGCCACTCGCGCGGCAGCATCTTGCCTTGCTTGGCCTCATCGAAGTTCTTCCAGGCCGACGAATAGCCCCATTCGCCCGAGAGGATCGGGATCTTCTTGCCCTGCGGGGCGTACTTGTCGATCATCTGCCGCAGCCGGGCATATTCCGCGGCGGCCGTTTCCGGGGCCTTCTGCCGATACGGGTGGACGGAAACCGCACACCAGTAGTCCAAGAGCCCCGCCTTGAAACAACCTTCGAGGAACTTGAAGTCGATCTGCGAGGTCGCCGGTCCGATGTACATCTCCTCCGGCGCCGCCTCGCGCAGGGCCTTGCCCACTTCCAGGGCGAGCTTGACGTATTGATTCACGTCGGGCTTGGGCCGCCAGAAGAAGATGTTCGGCTCGTTGTACATCTCCCAGAGGATGCCCCGTCCGCGGAAGTGCTTGGCGGCCGCCGCGGCCCACTGCGCGAAGGCCCGGCGTCCCTCGTCGCTGGCCGGCGATTGCCCCTTGTCGTAGTGCCGGTTCGAGTAATCGAGGATCAAGAGGGCCCGGATCTTGTGCTTTTCCAGGGCGGCCATGAGGCGGTCGTAGGCGGCGAAATCGTACTTGCCCTTCTCGCGCTCCGTGCCGTTCCAGGCGAAATCCATGCGGACCCAGCGCAGCCCGGCCGCCGCGAGCATCTCCATTTCCCCCGGCCGCGGATCGGTGAAATGGATGTTCACGCCCAGCCCCTCCGGCACGACCAAGCGCGGCAAGTCCGCCGCACCCAGCGGCAATACCAGGGACAGCAGTGCAGCGACCAGCAAGGTGTACGCGACGCGGCAGGCTCTCATGATTTGGGCTCCTTCATGTAACGTCCCGATGCGAACCGGACGCACATGAAGGTACCACACGCGGGGCCGCTCTTCCAGCCCTGCTCGACTTCCGAAGTCTTCAAGACTTCGGAAGTCTTCGGCTGGGTGGCGTGGCTTCATGCGGCGCAGCCGCAGGTAGCCATGCCGATACCGCGGCAACATGCTCACCCGCCGCTACGCGTCGTGAGAGCATGCCACCCGGCGGTGACCCGGGCGCGCGGGTCACGGAGTGCCCCGGCTACTTTCCGGCCCCGCGGATCTCGACCACCTTCGGGGCGGGAGTGGACTCGGCCGTCTTCTTTGCTTCGGCCAGTTGCTCGAAGGCCGCCTTCTCCTCCGCCCGGGCATACTCCAGTTGCTGGGTAGCCCGTCCGTACTCACCGAGCAAGTCGAGCACCTCTTTCGACTGGAGCCGAGCAAGCATTTTCTCGATGTCGGCAACGCGGGCTTCGGCGGCGGCCATCTCGATCTGGACGTCGGCCAGTTGCTGGTTCAGCCGGCCGAGCTGCTCGCTGCCGGCCTGCTGGGCGATCACGCGGCGCCGGTCGGCCAGGTCCGCCCGCACGCGGGAAAGCAGGAGTTCCTCCGCCCGAAGTTCGGCAAGGGATACCGCTGCCTGTTTTGCCAACTGCTGGGCCCTGGACACTGCTTGCTCGCGGTTGACCACGATTTTCTGCAATTCGGCGAGCTCGGGTTGCTGCGCGTCGCTGGTGGCCTTCACTTTATGGGCCGCCTCTTCGATGGCCTTGACGATCGCCTCGCGGCGGGCCTTCAGTCCCACCATCTCGACGCGGAGCTTGAGCCCGTCCTGGCGCAGCGTGTTCTGCTGCTGGTCCATGCCCTCGGGCGAGGCGTCGGCCCGGATCAACTGTGTGCGGAGGGTCTGCAACTCGGACCGCCCTTTCTCGGCAATCGCCCGGGCCTGTTCGAGATGCTCTTCGGCTTGCCGGATCCTCTCGTGGAGCGATGCCATATTCGTGTTGTAGATCTGCAGCAACGCCTGTTCCACCAGCTTTTCCGCCAATGCGACGACCTTCTTCGTCTCGGCGGGTGGACGATCCTCGCGACAGTAAACGTATAGCCAGCCGAGGACGCTTCCGCCACGCGTCGTCGACACCGGACTGAACCCGACCATGTACTTTCCGGGCTCTGGCGTCGCCTCAGCGAGCCGATCGGGACGTAAGAAAAGCGACATCACATCGAAATCGACATTCTGAAGCTCGCCCCCCGCCTTGATCCAGAGCGGGCTGTTGGTCACGATCAAGAGCACGTTCTGCCCGGGCGTACCCACGCCCCCGGCGGGGCCGTAGTAGCCACCGGTGCGCGGTTTCCCCGAGAATTGTCCAGGCGGCGCCTCAGGTTTTGGCGGCTCCTGGGCGGGCGCGACGCGCAAGGACAAATTGGCGCCGAGAACCAGGACAAGCGGTAGCATCCAACGGAAACGGGACATCCAAGGTCTCCTTTATCGCGGGCAGCGAATGGTAGGGTGGGACAAGCGCAGCGCAGTCCCACCAACAGTGCTTGCTGGTCCGCAGGAAAGGAGTGCAACACCGGTTCTCAGAGCCGGGGCGTGTCGCCCCGGTTTTTCCGGGCCGACACGGCCCGGCTCCCCCGTTGTTGCACTGCCTTTTTTGCAGGGACCAATGGGTCGGTTTGTGGTGGGACTGCGCTGCGCTTGTCCCACCCTACAACGTCTTCAATCGTTCTCTTGCGACGCGGGCCGCGTGCGTATTGGGGAACAGTTCGACGACGCGGCGGTACTCGTCGGCCGCTGCTCGGCCTTGGGCTCGGGCCCCAATCTGCTCGGCGCGATCCACCAGCAGGAACGCGGTCTTCTCGTGCTCGATTCGCACCAGGTCGAGCGGGCCGGGGGTATCGATCTGCGGCTCTGCGCGGGCAAGCGCCGCTTGCCCCGCATCAGCGAGGATCATCGCCTGGACGGCCTGCTGCCGCTGCCGTGCCTCGGTGTCCAGGCGCACGAGTTCGGCTTTGATCCCTTCGGCATCGAGCGGCGAGCCGCCCTCGTCCGCGGCCGGCCGATCGGCCGTCTCCCGGTTGCCGTTGCCGAACCTTATGACGAGCTGCAAACTCGTCCTGCTTTCCACACAGATCGCCACGATCAGTAGAGCGACCGCCGCCGCCGCTCCCCCCGCCAGCTTCCGGTTGCGCGCTCGTCGGGCCTGCAACCCGCGGACCCGCTCGGCCAGCCCGGCGGTCGCTTCCGGCGGAGGCGCCGCGGACTCGCCCGCGGCTCGCAACAGGGCTTCCAAGCGGTCATCGTTCACGTCGATCATTCTCCGAAGTCTGTAGGGTGGACAAGCGCAGCGCAGTCCCACCAACGATGATTAGGGCACCTTCTGGTGGGACTGCGCTGCGCTTGTCCCACCCTGCCGTCTCTGTCACCTTTTCCGGTCCCCGAGCATTCGCTTGAGCTTCTGCCGCGCCCGCGTGAGCCGCACCTCAACCGCATTGGCGGACAGGCCCAGGGCCTCGCCGATTTCCAGGACCGACAGGTCCTCGAAGTAGCGGAGCACCACCGGCTCGCGGTATTTCGCCGGCAGTTGGTTCACGACCCGGCAAACCTCTTCGCCGGCATGGGCCGACTGGTCGCCTTCGCACTCCTGCGATGCGGCCGGCAAAGCCTGGTTCCGTGGGCCCCAAGGCAAGAGCCGCAAGCGACGCAGCCGCCACCGCCCGTGAGAGCGGCACTTGTTGATCGCAATCCTCGTAAGCCACGTCGAGAACCGGCACTCCCCGCGAAACCGCTTCAGGTTCACCAGCACGCTGAGGAACACCTCCTGGACCACGTCGTCCACGTCCTCCGGCCTGCCGAGCAAACGGTAGACCAACCGCACGACGCGCTCCTGGTGTGCCAAGACCAGTTCATCAAAGGCACCGCTCTCGCCGGCCCGGAAGCGGGCAACGAGGTCGCCGTCCTCCTGGTCTTCCCCTCGGGCTGGCCCGCACATGTTCAGCTCGGCGGTAGTCCCCATGTCTGGCATATTAGACGCCCAAGGGGCCGCGGACTTACAGAAATTCTTGGACCGCGGCGCGGGCACCATGCGCAGCATGGTCGCGCCGCCCTTTCCGCGTGGGGCAGGTTGCCAACCTGCCCCACAGAAAGTAGCCCGGTCACTCCGTGACCAGACGCTCCGGGTCACGGAATGCCCCGGCTACTTTGCAGCGCCGCTTGCGCCCGCTGGATGAGGTCGGCCAGGGCGGCGCGGGCGCGGCGCAGGGTCTTGGGATCGTCGGTGAAGTGGGTCATATCCTTGACCACGGCTTCATCGACGGCCAGGGCCTTTTCCGCCTCGGCAATGAGGGCCAGGTGCTTGGCAGCGTCGCGTTTCTTGAGCTGGGCCACCGCGTCGCGCAGGAGCCAGAAGTAGTCGTAGTCCTCGATCCCGTCCCGCAGGTTCTCCAGGCGGATGGACGAAAGCGGCGTGCGGTCCGGGCCCGGATAGATGAGTTGCCCGTCGCCGTTGTGGGCCTTGCCCGCGTCGTTGCGGAAGGTCGCCGGGTTCCACGGGACCTCGGGCCAGCGGCGGTCGCCCTTCATGTTGTCGCGCCATACGTTCAGGCCCCAGTACAAAAAACCGTCCACGTGGTATTTCCAGCTCTGCCACAAGAGCACGCGGTGGTCCACGGCCGGCCACTCGATCATCAGGTTCGCAAACGGCTTGCCCGGACCGCAGCAGACGTACCACCACACGCCGTCCCCCTTGGCCTGCTGGGCCTGGAACTCGGCCGGGCGATAGCGGGCCGTCACCGGGGCCCAGATGTCGAGCACGTCGTCCAGCGCGGGGATCGGATCGTCCTTGTAGAACGTTTGCATCAGCCGCAGGTCCGGCATCGCCTTCTTCAGGTCGCCGTACAGTTCATGGGCAAACGTGAATTGCTCCTTGCCGATCTCGTCGTGGCAACAGATGTAGGCCCGCGGGATCCAGCCCCGGCCCTTGGCACGGTCGTAGACCCTCTTGATTTGCCCGGTGATTTCGGCGTTGTGCTTTTGGCGGTCCTCGGGCTTGCCTTGGGTGAACCAGGCGTAGGCGAGGCAGAAGGCCGATCCGCCGCCGTCGAGTTGCCGGGCCACGAGGCGCTCCATGTCGCGGTTGAAATCGGGCCAATCGCACAGGTTGATGCTGATGCGGTGCGCCAGGCAAAAGTCCATCCACTGCTCGTACATCTCGATCGGCAGCTTCTTGAGCTTGTAGAACTGCTGGAACTCCCCGGGGCGTAGCGGGAAACAGGTCTCCAAGTGCTGCTGCTTGGGAATGGCGAAATCCCACACGCGGACCTCCAGCGGCACCGAATATGATTGCCCGTCGGGCAGGCGCACCACGACGTTGCCGCGGTACGTGCCCGCCGGGGCGTCGGCCGGCACGCGCACGTTGACCCAGACCGGCTGCACCTGGCCGGCCTTCACGTCGAAGCGGCGGTCGGAGAGCAGCGGGTCGGGCCACCAGCCGACCTTGCGGACCGGGTAGTTCGGCTGCTCGGTCTGGACGTAGCCGACGAGGTTCCAATTGACGTTCAATGCGGGAATCTTGGCCGCTTCAAGCCCACGGGTTGCAGCCCGTGGGCTTTGCTCGTCTGTAATTCGCTGCAGTGGCGTGACATCCACCGTGAGCCCTCGAAGGTCTTCTTTCCCCGGCGGGGCGACGACGAGCTGAATCCCCTCGACTTCGTTGCGGGCGGTCTCGATGACCAGCCGGTCGGCCCGCGGCCGGCTGGAAGGCTCGTCGCGGAAGACCTTTTCCATGGTGTCGGCGACAGTCAGGGTGCATGGCGGCGGGGCGGGCTGAGCTGCCGCGGGCCGCGTCTCGGCGGCCATCGCCGGCCCGCACAAGAGGATGAGTGACCAGGCAAGCAGGAAATAAGCACGCGTCATCGTGTTGCTCCTCGGCTGAGCTTGTAGGGTGGGGACAGCTTGTAGGGTGGGACAAGCGCAGCGCAGTCCCACCAGCGATGATTAGGCGGGCTCTTGGTGGGACTGCGCTGCGCTTGTCCCACCCTACCATACTGGCGAGGCCCATCGACGCCCGTAGGATACCGTGCTGTCGCCGCGCGCCGCAAGAGTCCCGCCGCCGGTTGCACACCCCAGGCGAATCCTTTACCATGGGAAGCGTTTCAGCAAACCCTGGATTGGGAAACCCTACAGTGGAGGACGAACCATGAGTCTTTCGCGGCGAGACATGTTGAGGCTGGGCGCGGGGGCGGCGGCGTTTTGTGTGACCGGAGCCCGTGCTGCGGCGCTGGCTCAGCGGGCCAGACGCAGGCGGAAGGTGGCAACGGAGCCGGCCAAGAAGATCCCCATCGGGCTTCAGCTCTACTCGGTGCGGGGCGAGTGCGAGAAGGACCTGCCGGGCGTGCTGGAGGCCGTGGGCAAGATGGGTTACAAGGGGGTCGAGTTCGCCGGCTACTATGGCCGCAAGGCCGACGAGCTCCGCAAGCTCCTCGACAAGAACGGCCTGGTCTGCTGCGGCACGCACACGGGACTGAACACCCTGACCGGCGACGCCTGGAAAGGCACGGTCGAGTTCAACAAGACCATCGGAAACAAGTACCTCATCGTGCCCGGGCTCCCCGGCAAGAACGTGGCCTCCAAGCAGGCGATCATCGACACCGCCAAGCTCTTCACCGACCTGACCGCCAAGGGGAAGGAAGTCGGCATGTACGTCGGCTACCATGCCCACGGCGGCGACTTCAAGAAGTTCGACGGCGAGACCGAATGGGACCTCCTCTTCGGTAATGCCGGCCCCGCGGTCGTGATGCAAATGGACATCGGCAATTGCATCGACGGCGGCGGCGACCCGTACGCGATCCTCAAGAAGTTCCCCGGCCGCTCCAGAACGATCCATCTCAAGGAGCACGGCGGCAAGCGCGGGGCCGTGATCGGCGAAGGCGACGTGAAGTGGGACGAGATCTTCCGCCTCTGCGAGACCACCGGCGCGACCGAGTGGTACATCGTCGAGCAAGAGAGCTACGACGGCCCGCCGTTGGACTGCTGCAAGCGCTGCCTCGAAGGCCTCAGGAAATTGGGAAAGGCATAAAAGCTATCAGCTTTCAGCCGTCAGCTATCAGCTATCGGCTGTCAGCGATCGGTCACCAGCTTTCTGATAGCTGATGGCTGACGGCTGATAGCTTTGGTGGCGGCTCCGCCGCACTAGGATGAAACCGGTCATTGTCCGCGAGACCGTCTGCCGCTCGATCCTCAATCGCAGCTCGATCGAGGACTACTCGCTCAACTGCTACACCGGATGCACCCACGCCTGCGTCTACTGCTACGCCCGGTTCATGCGGCGTTTCCACCCGCACCCGGAGCCGTGGGGCGAGTTCGTCGACGTGAAGGTGAACGCCGTCGAGGCGCTCAAACGCCAATTGCGCCGCGCGGCCCCGGGCGAGGTCTTCGTCAGTAGCGCCTGCGACGGCTGGCAGCCGATCGAAGCCGAGCGCCGCCTCACGCGGCGTTGCTGCGAGCTGCTCCTGGAGCACGGCTTCACCGTCAACGTGCTCACCAAGAGCACGCTGGTGCTGCGGGACCTCGACGTCCTGGCCGGCCGGGTGGCTGGGACCGGGCCGGGGGTGGCTGGAGCAGAGCCCAGCGAAGCCCCAGGGCGTTGTGGCACAGCCGCCCTCGGCTGTGGTGCACTCGGACAGCCGGGGGCGGCGGTCCCACGGTCACGAATTGCTGGAGCAGAGCGCAGCGTGCCCCAGGTTCCACGCGTCCGGATCGGCGTCACCGTGACCACGCTCGATGAGACCTTGCGGGCCCTCTGGGAGCCCGGGGCCTCCACGGTCGAGGAGCGGTTCCACGTGATCGACGAGGCCCGCCGGGC
>Ga0315280_10009187_pt1 | contig 12763 bp, 13 predicted proteins | sample YL17G06_40_MG_FD_203697 | JGI IMG/M metagenome (GOLD analysis project Ga0315280, IMG submission 203697) | Sediment microbial communities from Yellowstone Lake, YNP, Wyoming, USA - YL17G06_40 | ecosystem: Environmental > Aquatic > Freshwater > Lake > Sediment | place: USA: Wyoming | collected... | reverse complement strand
GCTATTAGCCATGAGCATCTGGATTACTATCTTGATGAATACACGTTCCGTTTCAACCGGCGGACGTCGGTACTGTCTCTATAATTGTGTAAATTCCGAGGGCTGGTTCTTCGGGAAATAAAGTGGGAAGCTCCCTGTGAAACTAACACAAGACCTCCCTGGATGAGGGAGGCAAGGAGCTTCCCATAAAAGAGTGTGATGTTTTCGAGCGACCAACGCAAGAGCAGATCGCGGTGGATCTGCGCGAGCTGTTTCGCGGGGCGATCCGGCTGACGCTGGAGATGTTGCTGGCCGAGGTAGTCAAGGAGATGGTGGGAGCTCGGCGCTACGAGCGGGTGGGAAGCCGCAAGGACCGGCGCAACGGCACCTACTTGAGGCGACTTCTGACCTCGATGGGGATGATCGAGCTGGGGGTGCCGCGGACGCGTGAGAGCGGATCGGCCGGCGAGGTGCTGGGAGCCCACCGGCGGCGCAGCGCGGAGATCGACGAGGCGATCTGTGAGGCCTACGTCAAGGGGGTGTCCACGCGCAAGATGGATGCGGTGCTGAAGGCTCTGAGCGGTACAGGGGTGAGCTCCTCGACGGTGAGCCGCATCAGCGAGCGGCTTGACGCCCTGGTGGAAGAACTGAAGTCGGTGCCGATCCGCGAGCCGATCAGGTACCTGTACCTGGACGCCACGTTCCTGGATGCGCGCTGGGCCAGGAAGGTGGAGAATGTGTCGGCCTTGGTGGCCTATGGGGTCGATACGGCTGGGAAAAGGCAGCTTCTGGGGGTCTCGATCGGCTCGCAGGAGAGCGAGGACAGCTGGTCGGAGTTGCTGCGGCAGCTGTGTGAGCGGGGGCTGCATGGAGTGCGCCTGGTGATTGCCGATGAGCACAAGGGGATCGAAGCGGCGATCCGCCATTGCCTGCCTGAGGCCCAGCATCAGAGGTGCACAGTGCATCTGCTGCGAAACATCCTCCACAAGGTCCCCCAGAGGCTGCGTAAACGCATGGCGCCTCGTTTCAGCGAGTTGTTCAAGGCCAAGGACTTGAAGGAGGCGCAGGAGCTACGCGCGAAGTTCACCACGGAGTTCACTTCTCTGATCCCTGATGCCTTTGAGATCCTGGAGCGCGGATGGGCCTCCGCAACGCGCTTCTACTGCTTCCCCAAGGAGCACTGGAAGCGAATCCGGACCCCCAACGGCCTGGAGAGGCTGAACGGGGAAATCAAACGGCGGGTGAAGGCGGTGGGAGTCTTCCCCAATCGCCGCAGCGCCCTGCGGCTGGTCACCGCAGTGGCCCTTCAGTGCGCTCAAAGCTGGGCTGAGCGGCGGTATCTGGATACCGTCCTTTCTCCCTTCGCACGCGTTTCCCGCCAAGTTTGGAATTGGCGTTGCACCTCTTCTACTACGGTTGGAGAGCTTTTCGAAGTATTTCGTACCATTGTCTATCCTCCTCAAGACATTTGGATAGCTGATGGTACTCCCTCTCGGGTGCTTTGCCACGCACGCTTGCAGAAAGTACACGAAGAGCTGTCCAACCAATTGCCAGCTTCAATGCCCGCAAACTGCGGATGTCCTTCTCAATGGGAGAGGGATGAAAACGTAAGCCCTCCTCGCAACTGAGTGATCCGCGGCAGGAACGGTGCGGATGTTTTGTTCCTAAAAGACCGGCCGCCGGCCTTGGCGTTCGGGGCCTATTCGGATATGCTGCGAGCGAGGAGCGACTGAAGGAATGCCGGGGGTTCTTTTCGTGGGCGACATCAACGTCGACATCATAATGGGCGGGCTGGCGTCCCTGCCCGTGGTGGATCGGGAGATCTCTTACGAGCGCTTCGAGATCACCATGGGCAGTTCGGCGGTATTCGCCGCCTGCACCTACGCCTGTCTGGAGAAAAGGACGAGCTTTCTGGGCTCAAGCCGGAGCTGGCCCGCGTGCTCGCGGAGGCCAAGAAGAGGGGACTGTCCACTTCCCTGGACCCCCGGAGGTGCCGGAGCGAGAGGTGGGAGGGAATGGAGCAATGGCTTCTCCTGCTGAATGTTCTGTTCGTCAACAGGGACAAGGCCCTTTCACTTACCGGGGCGCGGGCGGCACCGGGGTCCGCTCGAGCTTCGAAGACCTTCTGAAGCTAATGGGGGAGAAATAGAGTTATGGCGTGGTTGGCTGCGCTGCTCGCCCTCTTCGTCAACCTGGTTTCACTCCCTGGGGCCCAGGAAACGAAACTCACCCTGTACTATACCGCCTCCCTGAACGGCAGCCTGGACGGGTGCACCTGCGAGTGGACGCCGGCCGGGGGCCTGGTCAAGAGGGCGGTTTTCCTCCGTCACAGGCCGGACCCCGAGTCCTCCCTTCTCCTCGATGCGGGCAACCTCTTGAACGCCCACCCGGATCCGGCTCTGGCGGATGAGATTTTGGCCGTTTACGGCGAGCTGGGCTACACGGCGGTCGCCGTGGGCGGATACGAGTTCGCCAATGGAATACAAGCCCTGATGTCCTACCGGGAGCGGGTTGCCCTGCTGTGTCACAACCTCTCCCTTTCCGGTAACGGTAAGAGCTTCGTCCCTTTCTCGCAGGAGCCCCTGCTGGCTACGGTCAAGGGGCTGCGGATCGGCATCTTCGCTCTCCTGGAGCCGGAAAGCCTGGACTCCTGCCCGCGGCAGGACAGAGCCCTGGTGAGGATCTCCCCCCCGGCCCCCAGGGCGCGCAGCCTGCTTGAGGTGTGCAGGCGGCGGGGGGCCGCCCTCACGATTCTGCTGTACCACGGCCGCCAGGAGGCTGCCCTGAGGCTGGCGCGCGAGGCGCCGGGCATCGACCTGATCCTCTTCGCCCAGGAGCAAAAGCTGGTCCCACCCTACCGGGAAGGCGGCACGATTTTTGCCTCTCCAGGCGAGCTGGGGAACCGGGTGGGCATCCTTACCCTCACCCTGGCCTCCGGCAAGGTGGCCGGGTTCGTTAATTCCTTCCGTTATTTCAACTATAGAACCGATGCGGACGATCCCTCCGTACGCGACCGGGTCAACCGCTACCGGCAAGCCCTCAGGTCCCTGCTCAAGCCCCGGGATTGAAAATACTGAATATTTTCCTTGACGGATCCGCGGGTTGTGCCCTACAATAGCTTGGGACTGGCTGGAGCGAGCAATACAATTCTTTGAGCATCGTCAGATCGGTATGAATGGCTTAGAAACCGTTGGTTTTTCATCCCCATCGTTAGTGCAGCTTTTAGAGCCCAAGACATACCGCGGTTTGGTCACTCCTGCGGGTCTGCAGTGTCCGTCTTTCGCGCCAGGGGTCCCGGTGGATCTTATGATCTAATATTACATTTGAAAGGGAGGTTCTTATGAAAGCAGGAAAGGGTTTATTGTCTCTCATCCTGGCCCTCGCCCTCCTTCTGCTCGCGCAGCAGATCTGGGCGGGAGGGGAGAAGGAAGGGGTCAAAGCGGCCAAGGTGGTCAAGGTCGGCTACATCGCGCCCTTTACGGGATCGGCAGCCGAGTTCGGGACCAACGGCTGGCGCGGCATCCAGCTAGCCCTGGAGGACGTCAATAAAAATGGCATCAAGATAGGTGGAGAGACCTACAAGATCGAGATAGTGCGTTACGACAGCCGCTGCGAGCCCACGGAAGCCGTAGCCAACATGCGCAAGCTGGCCATGGAGGACAAGGTCGTGGCGGTCCTGGGTGACCACTGCAGCTCCTGCTGCATGGGCATCTCCCCGCTCTGCGACGAGTACAAGATTCCAGCGATCACCATTGAGTGCGCCGCCAACGCCGTGACCAGCCCCGGGCACGATTACTACTTCAGAATGCGACCTTCTATGGGCCTGATGGCGCCCCTTTTAACCCCGAAGATCGTCAAGCTCTTCAATCCCAAGAGCGTCGGCTTCCTGAGCATCAACGACGACTACGGCCGCTCCTTCGCCGATTCCTTCGAGCAGAGCATGACCAAGGAGGGCGTCAAGACCGTGACCAAGATCTTCTTCGAGCGCGGGAACACGGACTTCATGGCTTTTTTGAGCAAGATCAAGGACGCCAAGCCGGACGTCGTTTTCTACGTGGGGGTCACCCCCGAGGGGGCCATGATTCTCAAGCAGGCCAAGGAAATGGGCGTCACTCCGGGGATCAAGTTCATCGGCTCCGAGGAGATGGGGGAGATGGAGCTCCTGAGCCTGGCCGGAGCCGAGGCCGTGGAAGGGACCTATACCGTGGCCCTGTGGGGCGCCGTGGCCGCCGATTTCGAAAAGCGCGTCAAGGACAAGTTCAACGCCCCCATGCATTACGCCATCATCTTCGGCTACGATGCCCTCACCGTGGTGAGCAAGGCCGTGGCAGCGGCTCAGTCTCTGGATCCGGTGAAGATCCGGGAGGCCATCAAGAAAACCGATTACCAGGGCCTGGAAGGGCGCATCAAGTTCGAAGATTTCGAGAACTACAAGAATCAGGGCCGGTATACGCCTTCCTTCATCAAGTGGTCGGGCGGAAAGAGGGTACCCCAGTAAGCGAACCTGCATCCATACTCCATTCGGGGGGGCTTCCCTCCGAATGGAGCTTACCCTAGGTAAAGAGGTTAGGATCATGATATTTCAACAGATCATAACGGGCATCATCGTCGGCGCGAGCTACGCCTTGATCGCCCTGGGATTGAACCTGATCTGGAGCATCACGGACATCCCGGATTTCTCCCAGGGAGGCATCTATGTTATCGCCGCCTACGTCAGCTACTTTGCCGTGACTCTGGCCAGGGTCCCTTTTTTCCTGGCCTTGCTGGCGGCGATGGCAGTAGGCAGCGTTATCTCCTTCATTCTCGAGAAGTTCCTGTATAAGCGCTGGCGCGGAAGTGGACGCATCCAGCTGCTCTGCGCCATAGCCCTGTTCTTCCTGTTGTCCAACGGGGCCATCCTGCTGTGGACGCCTAAGGCCAAGATCTTTCCCGCCTACCTTCAGGGAGGTATCCCCATGTTCGGCTTCGTCCTAAGCTTCCAGAGGATCGTGGTGCTGGCGGTTTCCACCCTCCTGTTTATTATCGTCTTCCTCTTCATCCAGAAAACGAAGATGGGTAAGGCGATCCGGGCGGCCTCCCAGGACAGGGAGGTGGCCCAGGTGGTGGGCATCAACATCGATAGCGTGAACTCCATGGTGTTCATTATTGGAGGCGCCCTTTCCAGCACGGCCTCCGTGCTGATCTCTCCGCTCTACGCCGTGTTTCCGGCCATGGGGGACCTGCCCCTGCTCAAGGCCCTGGTGGGCGGGTTCGGCAGCGTGGCGGGGGTGCTGATCGGCGGTTTGGGCCTGGGGTTGATCGAGAGCCTGGGCTCGGTATACCTGTCCGCCGCCTACCAACACGGGTTCGCCTTTTTCGTGCTGCTCATCGCCCTGATGTTTTTCCCCAAGGGATTATTCGGAAAGGTGTAAGCGATATGAGAATAAAGCTGAAAAACTTGATCGCTCCGGCCATAGTCGTGCTGGTCCTGCTACTCATCCCGCAGCTGGCCTCCGAATACGTGATCTACGTCGTGGTGCTAGCCATGCTGTACGCCATACTGGCCGGCAGCTACGACCTGATCACCGGATACACGGGACCACTCACCTTCTGCCATGGGGCGTTTTATGGCCTCGGCGCCTATGCCTCGGCTCTGCTGACCTTGAAGGCGGGTTTTTCCTTCTGGCTGGCCTTCCCGGCCAGCGGTATCATCGTCTTTCTCTTCGCCGCGATCGTCGGCTATCCGGCCCTGAGGTTGAGCGGCCACTATTTTGCCGTCACCACGTTTTTCTTCGGTCATTTCATCTACCTCGTGCTCCTGAATACCGTGAAGCTCACCAACGGGCCCATGGGCCTGCGGGATATCCCGGCTCCAACCTCATTCCTGGGCATCAACTTCCACGCTCTGAGCGCCAGCTACTACCTGATCCTGGTTTTCGGCCTCCTGGCCGTAGTCTTGCTCTTTCTCCTCGTGCGCTCGGGCGTCGGGAAGCTGCTGGTTTCCATCCGGGAGAACGAGGAGCTGTCGGAAGCCATCGGGGTCAATACGGCCTTCTACAAGGTGCTGGCATTCAGCATCAGCGGCGGAGTGGCCGGGCTGACGGGAAGCATGTTCGCCCATTTCTTCAGGCTGCTGCATCCCACCACCTTCGCCTGGATGACCTCCGAGATGGTGGTCATCATGGCCCTGGTCGGAGGCATGGGCACCCTGTTCGGCCCGATCATCGGAGCCGGGATCGTCACCTTGATCCTGGAGCTCATGCGCTTCGCCCCAGAGCTGCGCTTCATCATCTGGTCGGTAGCCATCATCCTCGTGCTCATAATCGAGCCCAAGGGACTGATGGGGATCGTCGGCCGCCTCAGGGTGGGACAGGGAGGAAAACGGTGAAAGCGATTCTGGAAATCAATAACCTGCGCAAGAGGTTCGGCGGCGTCCAGGCCGTGGACAATGTCTCCTTCTCGGTCGAAGAGGGAAGCAGGCTCGGCATTATCGGCCCCAACGGGGCGGGGAAAACCACCACCTTCAATATGATCAGCGGGGCGATCAAGCCGACCTCCGGCACGATCGAGCTTGCCGGCCAGAGGATCAGCGGGCTCAAGCCGCACAGGATCGCCAAGCTGGGCGTGGGCAGGACCTTCCAAAACGTGCGCGCCTTCGGGCAGCTGTCCGTTTACGAGCACGTGTTAACCGGAGCCGTGGCCAGCCAGTTCCATTTCATGCCCACACCGGAGCAGCACGAAGAGGTCGAGCGCATCCTCGAGCTGACCAGGCTCCAGGAGGTGCGCGAGGCGAAAGTCTGCGATCTGACCATCGCCGCTCAGAAGAAGATCACCCTGGCCACCGCCCTGGCCACCAAGCCCAGGCTCCTGCTGCTCGACGAGCTGATGGCCGGCCTCACCTTCGTGGAGATCGAGGAAACCCTGGAACTGCTGCGCAAGGTCAACAAGGAGATGGGCGTCACCCTCATCGTGGTTGAGCACATCATGAAAGCGGTCATGGGGCTCTGCGAGCGGATCATCGTCCTGGACTACGGAGAGATGATCGCTTCCGGAACACCCAAAGAGGTCGCCAACAACAAGGCGGTTATCGAGGCCTATTTAGGGGAGGAAGTGGAATATGCTCGCGGTTGAAAAACTGAACTCCGGCTACGGCCGCATCCAGATTCTCTGGGATGTAGCGCTCAATGTGAAGAAGGGAGAGATCGTAGCCCTGGTGGGGGCCAACGGCGCGGGCAAGTCCACCACGCTGAAGACCATCGCCGGCATCCTGCGCCGGATGAGCGGCAGCGTCACCTTCGAGGAAAAGCACATCGAAGGGCTTCCGGCCCATGTGGTCGTCTCCCAGGGCCTGGCCCTGGTGCCCGAAGGTCGCCGGGTATTCCCCTACATGACGGTCAAGGAAAACCTGGAGATGGGCGCCTACACGGTCAAGAGCGCCAAGGAAGTGCAGCAGAACCTGGAGTGGGTCTACAGCCTGTTCCCCAAGCTAAAGGACAGGCAGAGCCAGCTGGCGGGCACCTTCAGCGGCGGCGAGCAGCAGATGCTGGTGATCGGGCGGGCGCTGATGTCCCGGCCCCGCTTCCTCATGCTGGACGAGCCTTCGCTGGGGCTGCAGCCCAACATCGTGAACAACGTCTTCGAGTCCCTCAAGCAGCTCCACGCCGAGGGGGTGACCATCCTCCTGGTGGAGCAGAACGTGCGCAAGAGCCTGGAGCTCGCCCAGCGAGGATACGTTCTGGAGCACGGCAGGGTGGTGCTGGAGGGCGAGGGCAAGACCCTGCTGGCCAACGAAGAGGTGAGAAAGGCCTACCTGGGAATCTAGACGGGGGGGCGCCGCTCGGCGCCCCTACTGCTTTTCGGGCAGGGCATCCACCCGTTTGCGAAACTCGGCATCGTAGGCGGCCTTGCGGGAGGGGCAGCGCTCCCGCCGGCAGAGGCGGCAGTTGAGGTAACCGCTCCGCGAACCGAATGCCAGCCCCGAGACGGATTTGACGGGGACCATGAGCAGGCTTTCCGTCAGCCTCACCCCCAGCGCGCCTGCGTGGTCGCCGAGGAGCCGGAAAAGGCTGAGCTGTTCCTGCAGGGGCCAGTCCGCCAGGGAGCCGGGATTCATGACCGAGAGCTGGCCCGGATGAAAAAGTCTGTCCAGGTGCTCGCGGAAGGCCCGCAGCGCCGCTTCTAGGGCCAGGGACTTGAGCGCCTCCATGGCGTAGCGGGTTAATAAGCTATGCCCGCCCTGCGACCAGGCCTCCAGCTCCGTGCCGCAGGTGGCCAGGTAGGGGAACACGCATTTCGCTGTCCGCAGGTTGTGGCTGAGCAGGCGGCTGCGCAGGCTCACCCCCTCGAGGCGCACGAAATCCTCCCCCACCTCTTCCACAGGGGAATGCCTGTAGAGCGCCTTCGGCCTGGCCAGGGACTGAGCCTGTCGGGCCAGCTCCGCGATCTCCTGCCGGGTTTCGTGGTGCGGGGGAAGGCGCAGCTGCCGCAGGAAGCTCTCGGGATCGACCCACAAGGGTATGTCGTCCAGGATGAAGGCCTGCGCCGCCTCAGGGCTCATGGGGCTCCTCCTGCCTGCGCAGCAGAGAACCGTACTTGCGCCTGAACTGGGTGGAGGAGTACTTGGCCAGCTTCCAGCGCGGGATGCGGCAGCTCTCGCAGACTTCTTTGAACCACTTGTTCCGCAGCCAGCGGGCCGCGCGGCTGTTCCGCGAGTCGCGCACCGTGAAGCTCTTGTGGCAGTGAGTGGTGATCAGGGCTTGCTCCCCGCTGATCTCCACGGAGAGGATGCCGTGCAGGATCCCCTGCCGGGAGGGCCAGAGCTTGATCTTGTCGATGAGCCGGAACAGCTCGACCCGCTTGCGGTAGTAGCGTTTAGCGTATTTCTTGACCCTTTCCTCGTCACTCATGGGATAAGCCCCTTGAGGGCGCCGAAGGCCATGACGGCTACACCTATGCGCAGGGGATCGTGAAGGAAGCGATTACCGATAGCCGCCAGGGCCCCGGCGCTCAGGCCGTGGGGAACACCCGGAGCGCTGACGATCGTCCCGGGACCGACGTGGCGCGCGGCGATGATATCAGCCGCCGGCGAGGCATCGAGGATCAGGTGATGTCCGGCCAGGGCGGTCTCCAAATCCGCAGCCTCTGCGACCCTGTCGGCCGTGTCCCCGCAGGGGGCCGTGTCCCCGTAGTCTCCGCAGGGGGCTGTGTCCCCGTAGTCTCCGCAGGGGGCTGCGCCGGATGCGGCCCGGCGAGCCTCCCGCGCCGCCGCGCTGAGGCGGCCGGAGTCCCGGTCGCAGAGGCAGACCGAGGCCCCGAGAGCGAGCAGCCGCAGGGCCGCGGCCCGTCCTACAGGTCCGCAGCCGATGACCAGGACCCTTTGGCCCTCCAGGCCGCCGGCCATCAGGGCCAGGGCCTCGGCGAAACCGATCCCGGTAGCCTCGGCGTTGTCCACGGCGCGCCGGCCGCGGAGCTCCAGGGCCACGAAGCGATCGTCGTCAGCGGTCATCAGGACATCGGCCCTGCGTTCAAGCGCCTCGGCCAGCCCGGCCACGTTCGCCTGCCGGGTCACGAAGGCCTCCAGGCCCAGGTAGCGGCAGATCGCCGCCACCGCCTCGCTGAAGCCCTCGATGATCCCCAGACCCCAGTCCACCGGCACAACCGCGATCCGCACCGGGGCGGTCAGGGCGCTAAAGAGCGCCTCCTCCAATCCGCAGGCCTGGCAGGCCAGACGCCGCAGGGAAACGCCCGTCTTGACCCGCAGTTGCTCTTCGAACTCTTCCAGACCGGGGCAGAGAGGCAGCAGGTCTTCCCTGGTCAGCCGCGTCATGGCAGAGGCTCCGGATCGGCGCAGCGGCCGAGCTCGAAGTGCTCCCGCAGCGCGCGGATCGTCTCGCCCCTCCGCTCCCAGGCTTCTTCCCGCGTGCTCCCGCAGAAGATCAGCGTCGCCACCCATTGCTTACGCCCGGGGGCGTAATTGGTGATCGCCTCGTTCGCGCCGAAGAAATCCCGCCGCAGGCTTAAGGGATCGGCGCGGGAGATCAAGTGCTCCCCGCCTACCTCGAGACTTTCTTCCCGTACCTGGATGTGCTCGTACACCACGCCGCGCGCTGCGGACTCTCGCGGCGGCCGCGGCGGGGGGCCGTCCAGGAAAAGCCTGCCCAGCATCTCGATCATGTTCCAGCCGGTGGACCAGTACACGGCGGTGGGAGTCTGGCTGGGCACCCGGGCGTCTATCTCCAGGACCTTCAACTCGCCCTGGTGCAGGATAGCCTCCACATCCATCAGGCCCTTCAGCTCCAGGGCGGAGGCCAGCGCGGTCGCGGAACTCTCGAACTCGGAAACCTGCTCGGGGGCCAGGTGGGAGGGTACCAGCACCCGTTTACACTCGTAGCCCGCGTCCAGTTCCAGGTCGGTCACCTGGAGGGGGAAGTGGCGGCCCGGGGAGCCGAGGATCTCCAGCGAATAGAGCCTGCCCTGGAGCAGCTCCTGCAGCACCCAGTCCTGGGAAGGCGCGAACTGCGGGAGGTTGCGTTCAAGCTCCTGCCTGGAGCGCAGGATGCGCAGGCCCCGGCTTCCGCTGCTGCGGCTCGGTTTGGCGATCAGGGGGAATCCGGCCTCCGGCCAGAGGCGGGGCAGGGGGATGCCCAGGCGCCGAAAAAGGCAGTTGGACTCGACCTTGGAGCTCGAAACCCTGTACGCCGCCGGGTGAAAGGCAAAAGGAAGCTCCCGGGCCCGGGCGGCGCGCTCGAGGCCGGCCAGGGCCTTGTCGTCCTCCAGGGCCGGGATCAGGATGTCTACTCCCCGCAGCGCGGCGGGGAGCTCGTCCGAGGCGGCGTCAATCTGGAGGAAGGAATCGCACAAACCGCGGGCCGGAACCTGCTTGCGCCTGTCGATCAGCAGGACCTCCCAGCCGGCCTTGCGGGCCAGATAGGCGGTCTCGATACCCTGGAGGTTGCCGCCCGCCACGGCTACGCGCATGTCCCGCCTCCGGCGGTTTCGCCGGTCCCCATTGCGGCGGTTTCGCCGGTCCCCATTGCGGCGGTTTCGCCGGTCCCCATTCCGGCGGTGTGGCGAATGCCGCCCACTGCGAGCCCGCGGCGGCGCTCCTCCATCCAGCCGCGGTAGTCTTCCAGAGAAGAGGGGAACAGGCCCTCTTGATCCAATATGCGCAGCACGCTGGTGAAGCTCCGCTTCCCCTCTTCGATGTCCAGGCGGCTGTGGGCCACCCCGCACAGGCCCATACCCGCAGGCACGAGGGAGGTCACGACGTTCGCCCCCGCCCGCAGGCGTCTCTTCAGGCCCGCCAGCCCGTCCACGTCCAGGGAGGCGGGAATCAGCCGGTCGGGAAAGCACAGGCGCAGGGCGGCGATGGCCAGCATCTCTCGCTCGGGGTCTCCCCTGTAGGCCAGGGGGATGCCCTCTGCGGGGACGAAGGTCATGACCCGCACCTGGTCGGCCTGCAGGGCATCCATGGCGCGCACGGATTCCACCACGTCCCGGGCGCTTTCGCCCACGCCGCAGAGGATCCCCTCCTCGATCAGGAGCCCCGCCCCGCGCGCCAGGACCTTCTTTTCCAGCCTTTCCCGATAGCTCTGCCCCGGCCGCAGCCGCTTGAACAGGGAGGGGCGGTGGGTCTCCTGGTAGCAGGCGTACCAGGAGGCTCCGGATCGGGCCAGGGCGAGCAGCGCCGCCCCGGGAACGGCCCCCGGCGAGACCATGAGCGGCAGGTTGGTGGCCGCCTTAAGCGCGCGCACCAGGTGGCACAGCCCCTCGAAGCCTTCCACTTCGTACAGGAGGGGGTCCTCTCCCAGGGTCAGGTCGATGAGATGGACGCCGGAAGCCGCCAGACGGCAGGCCGCCTCCAGGATCTCAGGCTCTGACTTCCGGTACCGGGGGCAAAGGGCGTTGTCCCTGCGGAAGAAACAGAAGTTGCAGTTGTTGCGGCAGAAGGTGCTGATATAGAGGAAGCCGTAGAGGAAGATTTTCCGCCCGAAACGCTCCTGCCGGAGCTCGCGGGCAGCGCGGAACAGCGCCTCCTTGTCCGCGCGCTCCCGCAAGCGCAGGAGGAAGGCGAGGTCGGCTTCTGCCAGGGGACTTCCCCGGTAGCCTTGCTCCAGGATGGTCCTCAGTTCCCCACCGGGACGTTGTTCCCGCCGGGAACTGCGAAGGCTGCGGTTGTGAAGGGCAAGGGTTTTCATCGTTCGTCACTCGGGCTGTCGCAGGCTCAAATGTTCAGGCGGATCCCGTCCAGGTAGGCGAGGCTTCTCGCCCAGGGCTTCAGGCTCGCGCTTCCCTCGCTGGCCATGAGCAGGCGTTCCAGCCCGAAGCCGACCCCCACCCAGGGTTCGCTGATTCCCCAGGGTAGATCCAGGGGGTGGGGCCCCATGGCGGCGGAGCCGACCTCGATTTGCCGCCCGCCGGCCAGTATATCCACCGTTTGGCCATATACTGCCGATTTTTGTTCCTTTAGGCAATAATCCCGCAAGCCAGCCGCCCGAGCCACCAGGGCCACCCATTCCTCCAGCCGCTCCTGCCGGGCTTCCTGGGCCAGGCCCATCTCCACCAGGTCGAGCATGGTGAACTCGCTGGAGTGCTGGGAGCCCCGGGACTCCTTGCGGAAGCAAGAGCCCACCTCGAAGATGCGCACGGGCTTCTCCCAGAGGCGGAGCAGGTCCTTGAGCAGAAAGTAGAGATGGGGGGCCAGCATGGGCCTGAGGCAGTGCTCGCCGTCCAGCCAGTACACCTGGGAGCTCAGGGGGTGGTCCGGGCCGATGGACATTCTGGCCAACAGCCCCTTGGACATGAT
>Ga0315280_10009185_pt1 | contig 12763 bp, 15 predicted proteins | sample YL17G06_40_MG_FD_203697 | JGI IMG/M metagenome (GOLD analysis project Ga0315280, IMG submission 203697) | Sediment microbial communities from Yellowstone Lake, YNP, Wyoming, USA - YL17G06_40 | ecosystem: Environmental > Aquatic > Freshwater > Lake > Sediment | place: USA: Wyoming | collected... | reverse complement strand
GAACGAGTCGCCTTCTGGACACGTAGATGACCCGGAGTTCATCCTGCAGGTAGCCATATCGGAGAGAATCGAGTTGCTGTCCGGCTAGTGGGGAAGCGAGAAGGTCGACAAGGGGAAACTCAGGGAGGCCCTTGAGCCGAAGATGATGACCCTCAGTCTGACGGGCGAATCAACGCTCTATCCACGCGTCTCCGAACTGGTGGGTCTGGGCAGAGAGAGAAGTATGACCACGTTCCTCGTCACAAATGGCAGCACCCCCGCTGTTCTGCGTTCCATGCATACCTTGCCGTCGCAACTTTACCTCAGCACCGCCGGCGCGGACGAGCAGACTTACGTTCAGCTGTCAAGCGCGCGCGATACACCAAGGCCGGAGTCGCCGAGTTCTTCTCGTTGAGGGAGCCGAGGTTCAAGAGGTTCAGGCAGGACAAGAAGGCAACGTCTAAGGACGTTCCAGCCTCGCAACTGGCCTGAGTTTGGGTGGCAAGACATGAAGGAGAACTCGGTCACGATAAGGGGCTCGCCTGAGTTCGTGGCGTTCATGGCAGCAGAGGTCAAGAAGCTCCGAGGTTACAACATAGAATTCGACACCGGGGCGAGCAGGGACCAGAAGAGGCCGGGGCAATGCGTCTGGTACATCAAGTACAGGACCCTCCCCAGCGGAAGGTAGCAGGTGCTAATCGTTAGTGGAAGAATATAAACGAGACTGATTCCCCTTTGGGTGGTAGAATTGCACGAGGAAAGGGAACCAAAGATGCGTTTCTATGAGGACTTGAGGATAATCGCGGAGCAAATGACGCTGCTGAACAAGAACCTGGAGCAGGTCAACAAGACCCTCCAGGGGATCAGGGACAAGACCGGGAAGCAGTTCGTCTGAGCTAGAACAAATAGCACTTACAACTTTGGGTGGTGAGAACATGGGAAAGAAGAAAGGACCTCATAAGCAGGAGGACTTCACCACGCTGCGCGTGCTCAGGACGACCGCGCACGACTACAAGGTCACTGCGGCTACTTTGGATGAGGCGATCTGGGAGGTAGCCGACGAGGCGCTGAGGGAGTACGTCAAGAACCACTCAATCACTTTTCCCAAGAAAGACTAGGCGTTTCTCGGCCAGTTTGGGTGGGGCTTCCGCAAAGTCTTTTCAGGCCTCCGGAAGCGAGCCAAGCTAGTTAACGTTCTATGAGAGCGGAGTATTCTCAGATGAAGTCGAAGTCTCCAGGGAGGATGCGCCGAAGATAAAACTGGTCGCTGGGGTTCCATTGGTTGCGATGTCTGACAAGCCTGATCTGGTCCCTTGCGCGGTGATTCTTCCGCCGGAGGCCTCTCTGCAACGGAATTTCCTAGAGATTGGGGACAGGCAGAGACACGAACTGGCAGAAGCTCTTAACAGCATCATGATGCTCCTTCTCAGGGACACCGATCCCAAGAAGGCAGACTCGCTAGTGGGTGCCGGTACAGTAGGGGGCAGATTCTGGCTCATGTGCAGAGCATCAGCTGACATCTCCAGAGCACTGGAGAGCCTTGTCCAAGAAGGGAAGTTGGGATCTCATCACGTGGTGATGGAATATGCAATCGACCGGCTACTCTGGATACTGGAAACCCTGATTGAGCGCATAAGAAACGCGCAACCTCCAGCGGGAGAGGGTGTAGTTGTGTTCATTCCTATATGGAGCTACTACGACCCCGATGAGAGAATAGTGAGACATCCCAAGAGGGATGTGCTGAGGCAGAAACTTGAGAGCACAGGCATGGACGAATGGAGGGCTAGTCTGCTGAAGGCAGTTGACATCCTACCTGATCTGGGCTGAGAGAGATCTCTGATTGTCGGGCCGAACTTCTTCGCGGACAGGTCCAGGCCCTACTCCTTCGCCTGCTGACGCGCGGCTTCGAACACCTCTGCCCGTGATAGGGCCGAATGACATGCTTAGGGTACGAGCGATGTCCGAGGAGACGCTGTCGACAGCGTCATCCACTCAAAAAGGGCCTCAACACCCATCTCTTTCGCGCGCGCGAAGGCTTAAGAACTTACCAACAGAATCTCATATCGAGGTAGCTGAGTTGGAGAGCCTCACAAGTGAAGACCAAGGAGAGGTGAGGAAAATCCAAAGTTATCTAGATCCTGATGAGAAAGTCCTACTCGTAGCGAGACAAAGCCGAATAGCACCGGGTGGCAGCGTGACGACTCCCAACATCATTTTCGCAACCGACAGAAAACTCATAGTCAGAAACCCAATGATGCTTGGTCTGAGGGAAAGCGTTCAAGTAATTCCATATGGGGAGATAACTGCCATCGATCTAGAGAAGGGAGTTTTCTCGAGCGAAATCAGGGTGACGGCTCCCGGTTTGACCAATGAGCTGGGCAGATTTTTCAAGACTACGCGGCACGGTATCGCCGGTGTGCCAGCCATATCGAAAGACAAAGCCGAGAAACTCGTGGAGATAGTCAAAGAGGGAATGAAAAGGGCCAAGGCTACTGAGGCTATGCCTCCAGCACCCCCACCGACCACACCATTGGAGGAACTCAAGAAACTCAAAGAACTGCTGGACATGGGAGCGATAACGCAAGAAGAGTATGACGAGAAAAAGAAAAAGATCCTTGAGAAAGTCTAACCCTCATTGGTTAAGTGAGCCTTTTGTTAGTAGGCTCCACTGCACGAAACACTATGCTCGAGGCTGGGCGTGATCTTGACAAAGCTCAAATACGCGAATGACATACAGAACTCACCCAATTGTCCTAGCGACTACTGAATAACAGATCGAGAAGGCGATGACATAATTGAGGGATCATTAGCGCGCTATCCCAAAGGCTATATTTGGGCGGACTAGAAGAACAGAGTAGTGAGAAGAGTTGAGGAGGCCACCACTGGGGGTGATTTTGTCTGGCATTTATGGGGTTATTCTTGGATTCCTATTTATGGAGACGGTCCTAATAGGTTCGGGGGGGATAACAAAGAGTTGGTTCGGAATAGAAATACATGCAAGTCTGCTTGATCCAATAGGAGCCCTAAAAGTAGTGGCGCTTTCTTCAGGTATTTTTTTGGTCGCTTTCCTCGGTCTTCTATTAATTATTGGAGCAATCGACCGCTTTTCCGGAGACGTAGCTTTTAGAACCGCATATTATATTGCTCTTTTATCTGAGCAAATAAGTCTAGAAGAGTTGGGCATATTTGCATTCTTTGGACTTATCCTCCTCATTGTAGCGTATACATTCGCGTGGATACTCGGTATACTGATGTTCGAAGTAGCGCTAGTGTTGGGGAACTTGAGATTCATATTTGGAATAGGGGGAGAAAAACTCCGAAGGGCTGTCCAGTTCATGCATGGTGCTGTTGCGGCTTTCTTTGGTTTCGCGACATTCATGGTGTTTCTAACGGCAACAGTTAGTCCATATCAAGGAGAGCTGACCGTATGGGCCGGTTTCTTGTATTCTCTTGTTCTCGCAGTTACCTCGGCTATCATCTATGCCTATTTGAAACAAGATTCGGTAAAAGAGTATTTCAAAAGTGTATAGGCGCATCAAAGCGCGCGCTGAGCAAGAGGTCGCCGCTCTCGATCTCGTTTTCTTGGGGGCCAAGAGAGGCGGAAGAGAAGAGTAGTCTTGGCGCACAGCTGGTCCCCTGAGATCGGACTGGCCCCTTCATAGCGATTGGGGGTAAAATAGAGGTTCAATTGACTGAACTCGTATCAAGGACGATAAGGAAGAGGCGCAGATTCAGGCAGTTGGCGTGCGCGATGGCTTACGCGGGTAGTACTTCTCATATGCTGTCAGAATTGCATGACCTTTGGGCTCTAGCTTCCAGACACCATTCTCTTTCGAGACGAGTTTCCACCTACTGGATATGTCCAACTTGGCTCTTGTGTTAGCACGGGAAACGCTGAATCTTGACACCAAGGCTTCTTCTCGTGCGCCGCCGGTTTTCCCAAGGTGTTTCAGTAATCTGTAGAGGCCACCCACTGCATGCACCTGCTCAGCAAGATTCCTGTATTCCCTTCTGCTCATGAGCATGCCACCTACTGACTGTAAGGAGATAAGGCAGTCCGAACTCCGCGAAAGTAAGCATTCTGTCCAAGGGCGATGCCCGCTTCGCGATGGACAATGACCTATAGAGAAGCTGCTTTACTAGGATGAGCCTCCTTAGAGTGGCTTCATCCGGAGCGGTCATTCGTAGAATGGAACCACTACGAATATATAAGGGGAACATCGAGGCGCGCATGTCACACACGTTCCACAATGATGCACGCGCGATATGAATAAAGCATTATAATTGAACATACGATATACCCTTTAGAATTGAGCCCACGGACTAGGGGAATCCGCATTGACAAGAAGACGATTAGTTTCCTGAGTTCCCTCTTGTTCTTGTTGACTTTAGTCGTGATCGGCATGGATGTGTGGAATTACTTTGCGCTCGCAGGAGTACATCAGTCAATCGGTTTACCAAAGGGAGACGCGCTGTCCTATTATCTCATTGCGGTAGGAGTGCCTCAAGGAAAGAACCTGACAGGTCGAATCAAAGTCTATAATCAATCGCGACGAGATAATCCTGTTAGGGTATATGTGCAAACGTATGATCAATTCAGAAGCCCAGGATCAATATTCAGAGGTGAATTCGTGCAGCTAATGAATGCCCCTGACGCAGATTATAGTGAGATAGACCATAGCATGTCATGGGGATTCAGCATAACGACACCCGTAGCAGGCGATTACTACTTCGTGCTGAACTATGCCTCTGCTTCAGCTTGCACGACTGAGCTCGAATACTCCGTTCTTTCTCTTGAACCCGAGAAATCCTTCGAACAACAACAGTTTGCCCTCAAAATAGGAGTAGCCCTTCTTAGTGGAGTGGTCGCATGGCTCACTCGCAAGTAGCTACGTGCCCTATCTGCAGGCGTGTTCCTGCACCGAGAGTCGCTTCTTTTCTTCTTACGAAATGTCCTTATCATCGCACCGCACCCTATTTTGGTTCAGACACAAAGCACGCGCAGAAGTTGCTAGTGTGTGTGTGGGGATTAGACTTTAGGGCCAAGCTCTCTGGTAATTTACACTACAGCTGGGAGAGCGCTCCCTCGCCAGAATCGTGCGCGAGGCCACAGTCGCGATTGCCTCCAAGGCTTTTATGAAGAGGCACACTTCACCAGACAATGGCCACAGTCAGCCCTCATAACCGGGAGGAGATCCTCATCTCCGATTTCAGCCGATGTCTGCCAAAAGACGCTGTCTCATGGGTCGAGCGAGACAAGACGTGGCTCCTCAAGCGCTACAAAGCCGGGACCGCAGAAGGTATCATGTTGTCCGCTGAACCCGGGGTCGCCGTCCCTGAGGTCACCTATCCGCTGGACCTAGACGGATGGTATGCCATTCACGTCGGCATCTATCAGCCCGATCAAAGGGCTTGTTCCTTGGAAGTGAGGTTGACGACGGATGGTGTTCGACGCGTCGTGAACGGTTGCGCCTTCCTTCACGAGGAATACGGGTGGATCACGGAGGGACACTGGAAGAACGCGGACCTCACCGGTCGAAGCCTCCACATCTCCAAGCCAGCAAGAGAAAGAGCCTACCTGGCTCACGTCAGGCTTGTCCCGCTTACCGATGAGCAGGTCGCCGAGGCCAAGAGGGACCGAGAGCAGCAGAGGACAAAGGTATGTGGGGGAGTATTCGATGTTCACGAGATACACGGACTTCAAGAGGATCTGTTGGGGCACGACCTGCAGCACCTACACCTACCTCTACCACACGAAGGTGGGCGAGGTCTTCGGGCACGACAAGACCGATTTCATCAGCGAAGGAAACAGGTTCTGCGCCGAGTTCTTGGCCACGAGCCTCAAGGAGGGTTGGGATCCGCTGCGCATCGCTGTGGACTACTGTCACGAGAACGGTCTGGAGATCTACGCGGACTACAGGATGGACCACAGCTATCCCCTTGGAGACTACGACGATGACTTCACGGGTCGGTTCCAGAGGGAGAACCAGCATCTCCGCTGCGTGAACAAGGACGGCAGCTACAATGTGCACCTGTCTCACGCCTACCCCGAGGTGAACGCGGAGAAGATAGCCGCTCTCAAGGAACAGGCCGGGCACGGGGTCGATGGGATCTACTTGGATTTCACGAGGTTCCCCCCTTGGGTTCTCTATGAGCCCCCTGTTGTCGAGAGCTTCACGAAGCAATACGGGGAGGATCCCCAGAAGCTTCCGGACAACGACCTCAGGTGGCTCAAGCACAAGGCCAGCTACATGACGCGGTTCATGAGGAGGCTGAGGGCTGAACTGGGCGACATTGGGAGGAAGACGGGGAGAAACATCGCCCTGATAGCTCAGGTGGACTGCCAGCCTGCCATCGTCACATCTCCCAGCGGCAGAGCGGACGTGAATCTGGTCAACGCCTTGGACCTCGAGACTTGGATCAAAGAGGAGCTCATAGACGTGCTGGCAGTTTCGAGGGAGAGGACCTACTCGAACATCAACTTGGACTACTACCTCCGGATGACGCGAGGCAGGAAGTGCAAGCTCTGGGGCGTCTTGGGACAGACTGACCTGACCCTCTTCCCGGAGGACTACGATTGGCAGGACTACTTCGGTGGTTGGCCGAGGAAGATGATCCCTCAACTGGACCCGAGACTACTGCTGCGACATGCGAACGACCTCTACAACCAAGGAGCTGAAGGCGTACTTGTCTGGGAAATGGGAGGAGCACCGTTCCTTCTGCCGAGATGGAACGAACTGTGCAGACTTGGGCACAAGGAGGAGCTGAAGCAGCAGTTCGGGTCGCAAATCGGGCGCTTTGACGGCTATCCCAAAGGGATAGTCGAGAAGAAGGTTCAGTTCCTCTAAGCTTAGAACTAGACCGATCTGTTGAAAGGAACTCCAGCCTTCACCAGAAGCGAGCGAAGCCTCTCCTTTTCAAACTCCGTCAGGTCTCGCGCTGGTGGCCTGACTGGTCCGGCTGGCAATCCCACCAGCTCATTGGCTGCCTTCGTGACGTTCGCGTCCACCATGCCCGTGGAAGCGTTCACCTCTCCGATGAAGTCATAGAAGGGGTAGTTGATGCTCAACAGTTCTCGATTTGCCTCCAGGTACTTCTTCTGCTCCAGCAGGTTCCAGACCAGCAGTTCGTGCTCAGGCCAAAAGTTTCCCGGGTGCGACAGGAACCCGGCTCCGCCGTGCATGTGATTCCAAACGTGAACGCTCATGTTGTCCATGATCGCGATCTCGTCAGCGTAGAATCTCAACATCTCCCTGTACTGCCACTCGGTAGGTGCGCACCACTTCAAACAGACCACGTTCTTGATCTTCAGCAGCTCGGGCATGACCCTGACGGTCAGGTTGTACCCGTGCCAGAAAGTGTTGTAGACCATGAAGCCTATGTCTGTCTTCTCGGCCACCATCTTGTAGAAGCGCAGGACATCATCGTCGGTCTGCCCCATGTCGTAGTACGTGGGGGCTATCTGGACCGCGTCTATTCCGAGATCTTCCGCGTACCTGCACATCTCGATTGTCATCCTTGGATCCGTGTGCTGCGCAGCCGTGACCAGTGGCACCTTACCTCTAGCCTCATCGGCCAAGACCTTCACAGTCGCCTTTCTCTCTTCCATGGTCAACGCGGGGAACTCGCCTCCTGCAACCGCTCCCATCAACACGCCATTTCCTGTGCTGATGCCACTCTTCAGCAAGAATCGGATGTTTCTCCTGAGGCCTTCCGAGTCCAAGTCGAGGTTCTGCTTGAACGGAGTGATCATCGGAACAAACGGCCCTCTGAGCTTCTTCCTTGCCTCCTCGCGATCCATCTGTGACCAGTCGGTCGAATGCCCCTAATCATATAATAGTTGCGAGCGCTTGGTACACGATCCAACAGATAACTGAGCTGTGCCGGCAATCTCGAATGCCCTCCGTCCTCGCGTGTGTGTATTGTAGCTGGAGAAAACTTATTAGGGCGTTATCCTGAATCAGCTAGATGATGTTGAGATGGCCTCTTTCCAGGGAATATTCACGTGCGGGTATCAAGAGGACCAGCACCGCAATCGTATCGTGAGGTTATTCGCGTGCGCACTTGCTGTACTTCTGATTTCTTCGATTTGTTATTCGGTTGTGACCCTTGCTGCCCCCGTCAGTACCCCCGCCCCCGACGAGCACTCTGTCTCCGTGACTGGGTCCTTCTGGGGATCTCAGCAATCGCCCATGGCTGTCGAGCCAGGCACGATCAACAACCCATTCACTGTGTACCTCTCGAACTTCGGCCTGATTCCAGCGAAGGACATAACTATCTCACTCAATCTTTCCTATCCCTTCTCATCATTCGAAGATCCTGAGAACATATCGAACAGCATGCGTGAACTACCCCCCGCGGCCACACTACCCACAACCTTCTACCTTAACGTAGCTCCAAACAGTTCCGTTGGAGTGTACATTCTTCAGGTGCAGGTTGAGTTTTCTCTATCGGACGTCAGCTATTCCTTTGATGCCGAGGTGCAGTTACCTGTCACCACGCTGGCCAATCTGACGGTTCAGAATGCCTTCTGGGGCTCCACTTTGAGCCCGACCTTGGTCGGTCCCGGAACGGGCTATGCGTCTCTGGTTTTGAACGTCAAGAACGTGGGCAACAACAACGCCTACAATGCCAGCATCACCGTCCATCTCTCCGGGCCTTTCTATCACGATGCAGCTGGTTTTGAAACGGACGAGACGGTTCAGCTGGGTGTGGTCCCGGCTGGCAGCGTGATGCCCGCCATGTTCACCGTGTCGGTGGAGTCTGACATCTCAATAGGGGAATACCCAATGAGCGTGACGTTGAACTACAACAATGGGATATTTCGCAATCAGATCGTCGATGTCCCAGTGCTTGGATCTCCGAACATAGTGGAGCAGAGCTATGCCATAGTACAGGGGAACGCGTATCCTGGGGACGACAATGTTGTTCTCAGCATATATCTGGTGAACTCCGGCAACCTGACCGCGAACAACGTTGGGGTGCAGTTGTTTGTACCATCTCCTCTCTCACCGTCGTATCTTGGATCCGATCGGACTACCCTAGGGGTGATGCCGCCGGGTCAGCCCATGCTAGTGAAGTTCCTCTTCAACATACCTGACTCGATCTCGTCGCCGCTCAACCTTGAATTCGTGCTGCGCATCAGCTATGGCGGCCGTGAATCTACCTACTACATACCCGTGACGATAAGCGGCATGTCAAGCTTCACGGAGTCAACCAATGATTCACTTGCGTTTGAACAGGGATCCTCGGATGTCAGCATATCGCTGGCGATAACAAATGAGGGAAATGTCACGGCGCAATTCGTCGACGCTCAGCTGTTGCTACCGAACGGACTCTCTGGCACAACGTTCACCTTCTTGGGCAACATCGGTCCGGGAAATTCGAACCTAGCTGTCTTTGCGCTGGATGTATCATCAAGTGCTCCTCCCGGTGGTTATCATAGCATTCTGAGAATCACGTGGCTACAGGATGGCGCACCTGGAAGGCAGTTCTCTCAGGACATACCTCTGGCCTTTCAGGTCAAACAGAGCCTGCTCGATTTGGTCATGAGCTCGCCATTGACCTACATCGCAGTGGTGTGTGCAGCAGCGATTGTCGTTGCCTTTGTAATGTCAAGGCGTGGGAAATGAGCTACAGCGTGGAGACGCAGGGTCTCACGAAGTCGTTCAACGGATTTGTAGCTGTCAACAGCGTGTCCATGACAGTGAAGAGAGGATCCATATTCGGACTCCTCGGTCCGAATGGGGCTGGTAAGAGTACCCTTCTGCGCATGATCTGCACACTTCTCACGCCTACGTCTGGAAGAGCGTTCGTTGATGGATATGATGTTCAAAAGCAATCGAACGAGGTCAGGAAAGCCATAGGCGTCGTTCAGGAGAAGTTGCTGCTCTATCCGGTGCTGACGGCGAAGGAGAACTTGGAGCTATTTGGCCGTCTGTACAGAGTTGAACCTCATGTCCTAAATGAAAGGGTGGACTCACTGCTCGAGGAAGTGAAGCTGTCTGCGGTAGCGGACAGGCTAGTGGGAACGTACTCGTCCGGAATGAGGCAGAGGGTGAACATAGTGAGGGCCCTCGTCCATGATCCCAAGATAGTGATACTGGACGAGCCGACCAATGGTCTGGACCCGCAGAGCGTGAGATGGGCGAAGGACTATGTCAAAGGACTGAAAAAGAGAGGACTGACAGTCGTCATAACCACTCACGATATGGAAGAGGCTGATGAGTTGTCTGAAGAGCTTGCGATTATGGACAGAGGAGAGATCTTGGCTTTGGGAGAGAAGGAGGCATTGAAGGACAAGTACAACGTTGAGAGCATAGAGGAACTCTTCCTCGCGCTCACCGGAAGGGAGCTCAGGGATTCGCTGTCAGGAAGGCTGAGAAGGAGGGGTTGGTAGGTTGGCGCTGGAGTCACTCTACGACATCTACCTGATAATGAGAAAGGACCTCACAGAATTCTACAGGATCAAGGCCAGACTGGTGGCAATGATCGCCCTGCCTGTGGTGTTGATGGTGCTTTTCGGATATATGTTTCCATCAGGCGGCACAGTGACGCATATCCCGATCGCGGTCGTCGAGCAGGACCAGTCAACAACGGGTCTGTCCCTAGCGGCCAAGTTCACGTATGCGGCCCAATCCTCCGGGATGCTCGATGTCGTGACCTTCTCAGATATTTCTGAGGCTGAGAACGAGCTGACGCTTGGCAACATCTACGCGATAGTGATATTCCAGCAAGGCGTTGGGCAACAGCTTCTATCTACGGGCCAAGCAGATGTCCAAGTCATACTCGACCAGTTGAATCCCAGTCTTGACGAGGCGATCAGGGCCGAGACAATGCAGATCTTCTCTTCTCTGTCCTTGGAGCTAGCTGCGAGCTTCTCTGGCGCGTTGCCGGGCGCACCGGCATCTCCGCTGACCATACAATTTCAGGGGCTCATACCTGGTGCGCCGAGCAGCTTTGAGTTCTTAGCCCCGGGCTTCATTGCGACTTCTGTAATAATAGGAGGGTTGTCCGGCTTAGCCATGACGTTCTCCAGGGAAAAGGAATTGGGAACTCTGGACGGGCTCCTAATGACGCCTGTGTCTCGCCTGTCCATAATCTTCGGGAAGGGCTCTGCCCAAGTTGTTAGAGGACTGATAAGTGGCACACTGGTGTTCATCCTCTCAATAGTCCTCTTTGGGGTGCAAGTCTACGGCAGCCTGCTGCTGATGGCACTTGTGTTGGTATTGGGAGTGCTTGCCTTCACCGGCATTGGGATATTGGCGACAAGCTTCGTCAGCGACCAGGAATCAGCACAGCTGATAATGTTGATGATACAGTTCCCAATGATATTCCTGAGCGGGGTGTTGTATCCAGTGATTCAGCTTCCTTGGTGGCTGAAGACCATATCTTCGTTTCTTCCCCTCACATACATAGTATCGGCATTCAGGGCGGTGATGGTACTAAACGCTCCCCTTTCCGCCATATCAAGACAGGTGATCATACTTTCGATAATAACCGCTCTTGTGTTTGTGGTAGCTGTACCTATGTTCCAGAGATCAGTCACCAGATGACGGACATCACCACCGGGGCCCAAAGCAGGCGTGCATTGGCTTCGACTAGGCCGTCATCAGCTTCTTCTTGGCTAGTGCCTTCTCCATCCTCTTCTCAGCATCCACTCGCCTGAGAATCCGTACCACGGGAGTACCTAGGTTGGGAACACCGGTGAGACTCCCTGTGCCTTCCTTTCTCCGAAGAGTACTTCCGCTGATGCCGCTATCGATGGAGGTCTAGCGCCGAACGCACAAACGTACGAGTTGACGGGCCCGATGCGTGCAAGCTCGTAAGGATCCCGAAGACCAACTGCTATCACGGGCCTACCGGTGTCGCACAGCAGCCTGACAATCCTTGCCTGACCGATGTCGTCGAAAACGAACCCCGGCAAGTTGTGTTTCTCCGTCACGACTACGATCAGGTCAGAGAGCTCCTTCAGTTTGGCCAGCTCCCGGTCTACCTCGGGTGTATGGTCGTTTATCCAGAACTCCAGCGTGTTTGCATGGCGTCTTCTGACTTCGCCAGAGAGCAGCTTGAACGGGATAGTGGGGCCGAGGTTTGGTCCAATGCCTCTTGTCCGCCCCAGCAGGGCGTAGCTCTCTGGCCTGACGGGGTTAACTAGGCTGACAGACTCGCTCTCCTTCAATCCGAGGGGTATTGTACCATCGTTCTTAAGGGCGGCAACTGCCATCTGCAAATCTCAAGCTCGGTCTGTCTGTGTCTTGGCGACCCCACCGTTACCTCAGCCATGCTAGGAGTTGACGGGCGGCGCCTGAACAGGTCGTACTTCCTCTCAAGGACAAGTATTCTTCTCACACTCTTGTCAACGAGTTCGGCCTTCAACCTCCCAGCGTCTACTGCCTTGATCACCGCGCCGATCTTCCTAGAATAGGACTCTTGAAAGTCCCCCATGGGAGCATCGTACTGCTCTTGTGCCAACAGGATCATGTCGGCACCAGCCCTAAGCGCCTCGACGGCATAGAGGGCTGTTCCAGAACAGGCCTTAAGTACTACATTTCGAAGGTACTACCAATGAGAAAAATCGCTGATGTCTCGGTCACGAGAAAAGGTCAAACGACCATTCCCGTAAGTCTCAGAAAAAAGTACGGGATAGGAAGGGGAACCCGTCTTGGGGTGGTGGACACGGGCAAGGGCATACTCCTGAAGCCGAAGGTGTCGATCCTTGACCTTGCAGGCTCTGGGTCGAGATTCGGGACTGTTGCGCAGATGAAGCGCCTGCTTGACAGGC
>Ga0315280_10009184_pt1 | contig 12763 bp, 16 predicted proteins | sample YL17G06_40_MG_FD_203697 | JGI IMG/M metagenome (GOLD analysis project Ga0315280, IMG submission 203697) | Sediment microbial communities from Yellowstone Lake, YNP, Wyoming, USA - YL17G06_40 | ecosystem: Environmental > Aquatic > Freshwater > Lake > Sediment | place: USA: Wyoming | collected... | reverse complement strand
GCCCAGAGGAGAAGCCCGCCAGCTGGCGGGCTGAAGCATGCTCCAGGGAGAGAGGAAGGGTCTCTCTCACCCCGGCTGAAGCCGGGTGCAAACGAGGATCAAGCCGTCTTCGGGGCGGCTGAAAACCATTAAACGCTTGTGGCTTCCAGCCTGTCGAACTCTGGGCCTTGCAGCGGTCGGCGGCCCACAGCAGACGGGACCGCATCTCGATGGCAAGACCGATTTCCTACAAGCAAGCGGGCGTTGACATCGAAACCCAGGACCGCTTGATCGCCGGCCTGGCCCGCAAAATTGCCGGCATTGGCGGGTTTAGTGGCGTTTTCCCCCTCGATTGGCAATCCTATCGGGAACCCTGTTTGGTTGCCTCGACCGACGGCGTCGGAACCAAGCTTCTCGTAGCATTGAAAGCCGGACGCCTGACGACAATTGGCATTGACCTGGTCGCCATGAGTGTCAATGACCTGATTTGCTGTGGCGCTCGTCCCCTGTTTTTTCTCGACTACTATGCAACGGGCAAACTTCGCCCCGACCAGTGGGAAGCAGTTCTGAGGGGAATTCTCGAGGGATGTCGCCAGGCCGACTGCACACTGCTTGGTGGCGAAACGGCCGAAATGCCCGGTTTGTACGCACGCGGCCATCTCGATCTCGCCGGATTTGGCGTCGGGATCGTCGAGCGTTCGAAGGTAATTGATGGACATGCCGTACGACCGGGCGATGCCGTGATGGGCCTTGCCTCGAATGGGTTACACAGCAATGGCTATTCGCTCGCCCGCCGAGTCCTCTTCACGCGGCGAAGGATGCGTCTGAGCAGCTGTCTGGATGGCGAGACGGATGATCTGGCGACGGTGCTCTTGCGACCGACCCGCATCTATACGCGTGTGGCGGCGGCGCTTTGTCGCGAGGTCGAGGTCCATGCGCTGGCGCACATCACCGGCGGCGGGTTGCCCGACAACATCCGACGACTTTTGCCCCACTCGACCCGGGTGGAAATTGATTCGGCGTGCTGGCCCATTCCGAACGTTTTTCTTCAGCTCGCCCGGCTTGGCCCCGTCAAACGTGGCGAGATGTTTCATACATTCAACATGGGGATTGGCCTGGTTGCCATCGTTGCGCCCGATCAGCTTGAACGCGCCCTGGCGATCGCTCGCGAACAAGGCGAGACGGCCTACGCGATCGGGCGGGTCAGGAGTGGGTCGAGAGAAGTTTTGATTCGATGAAGACGGACCGGAGGGACAACCAATGAGCAAGAAGACAGACATCCGCACTTTTGCCCATCAGCTGGTGGATCGAATGGACCCTGCGAGACTTGAGGCGCTCTTGGATTTGCTGGACGAAGAATTCTTTACAGCCGAAGAAATAGCCCAGATCAATGAACTGCGTGATTCCCAGGAATGGTCAGATTGGCGGGGGGTGAGGAATGACCTATAGGGTCGTTCTCTCGCGGCAGGCCAGACGTTACTTCTCCCTGACGACTCCGAATCTTGCACGTCGTCTGGCGGAGGTGTTTGAATCGCTGGAATCAGCTATTTGCCCGGTTGGTGTCAAAGCACTCAAAGGGGAACTTCGGGAACCATATCGAATACGAGTAGGGAGCATTCGGATTGTCTATGAGCCGAGGGAGGATTTGGGCGAAATCAGGATCGTGACAATCGGCCCACGAGGAGATATCTACTGAGTTTTGTCGGAAGAATGGCCCAGATATGAAGGATTTGCGAAAGGAAGCGCCACGCACATAGCTGGGCGGAGAGCCAGGTCATGTTCAGATTGTGTGTTCTGGCTTCGGGACGTGGTTCGAACTTCGCCTCGATTGTCGAGAAGATCGAAGCGGGCGAGGTGCCGGCGGTCGTTGATGTCTTGGTCAGCGACAATCCGCAGGCACGTGCGCTGGAAATTGCCCGGCAGCACGGGATCGAAACAGCGGTTTTCCGCCGCGAGGATTACCCGACCAACAAGGCTCACAACCAAGCCATCGTGGATTTCCTCAAGCCGCGAGGGATTGACCTCATCATTCTGGCAGGCTACATGAGGATCGTCAAAGCGCCGCTACTGGAGGCCTATCCGAACCGCGTCATTAACATCCATCCGGCGCTCTTGCCTTCGTTTCCGGGACTTGAGGGCCAAAAGCAGGCGCTTGAATGGGGCGTCCGATATAGCGGCTGCACGGTCCATTTTGTGGACGCCGAAGTGGACCACGGACCGATCATTTTGCAGGCGGCCGTTCCTGTCGAACAGGACGACACAGTGGAAACTCTTTCGGCTCGCATTCTCAAAGAAGAGCATAAACTTTTGCCGCGAGCGGTCACACTAATTGCCCAGGGAAAAGTGGTCGTCGAAGGGAGAAAGGTGAGAATTCTTATCTGACTCTGGATTGTGGATTTCGGATTCGGACGGCCGACCTTGTAGAGGTAGGGCGCGTGGCTGAATTGCATTGACGGGTTTCACGACCCTTGGGAAACTGCTTCTGACGCTCCGCGAGGAAGAAGGGAACTGTTAGAGGTCCCGGTAAGACCCATAGTGAAAGCCTCGAGCCTGAAGGAGGCATATCGAAATGCGAATACATTTAACCGCGCTGATCGAAAAGGAAGGAGACGGCTACGTTTCCCTATGCCCGGAACTCGACATCGCTAGTCAGGGCGATACCATTGAGCAAGCCAAAAAGAACCTCCAGGAAGCTCTGGAGTTGTTCTTTGAATGTGCTCCGGAAGAGGAAATCGGACGCCGTCTCCACAGTGAGATCTTCGTGACCAACGTGGAGGTCTCCATTGGGTAGACTGCGAGTGCTGTCGGGCACCGACGTCTGCCGAATTCTGTTGCGCCATGGCTTTCAAGAAGTGAGGCGACGCGGAAGCCATATTGTCATGCAGAAACCGTCGCCCAAAGGCACGGTCACCGTGCTTGTTCCAGATCACAAGGAACTGCGAATCGGAACGCTTCACTCGATCATCCACCAATCCCAATTGCCGAGGACTGAGTTTGAGTCATGATGTCGGGTTTCCAGTATGAGACTAAGACAGAAACGAGATGGGAACGCACGTTCGCTGGGTCCGAAGACATCCTCGAAGGGCTTGCAGATGAAGCGCTTGAGGCGCATACGCGGGGCTAGACAATGCCTCTCGACATTGACAAACCGTGAACTGCGAGGGAAACAGGTTTGGAGTACAACCTTCAGGTTGCCGAAATCTCGCACGCTAAAGCGTGTACTCCGAACCTCTTTCATCCCTTTCTGCGTCTTGCAGGCTCTCTATACAACTCAGGTGCATTCTGATCAGAACTGCGCGGTGCGACCATGAAGGTTCTCGTTGTCGGGAGCGGGGGGCGCGAGCATACGCTCGTCTGGAAGATTGCGCAAAGCCCGCGCGTCGAGCGGGTTTATTGCCTTCCCGGCAACGCGGGAATCGCCCGCGAGGCGACGTGTCTGGCGCTGCCTCTCACTCCGCCATTTGCCGAAATCATCGAGTTCGTCCGCCACGAAGACATCGCTCTGACGGTCGTCGGACCCGAAGACCCGCTGGCTGAGGGGATCGTAGATCACTTCGAGCAAGCAGGACTTCGAGTGTTTGGGCCGTCGCGGGCCGCCGCCCAGATGGAAGCCAGCAAAAGGTTCGCCAAGGCGATCATGCGCGAGGCCGGTGTCCCGACGGCGGATTACGCCGAGTTCACCTCGCTCGAGGCGGCTCGACGCCACATCGCGAAGTGTGCGTTGCCGCTAGTGATCAAGTTCAACGACCTCGCCAAGGGAAAAGGCGTGAGTATCCACCACGATCGTGCCGAGGCGGAGACCCAACTGGTCGCCATCTTCGAGAAACGAATCTTCGGCGATCCGTCCAACGGCGTCGTGATCGAGGAATTCCTGAAGGGCGAGGAGGCGTCCGTTTTGGCATTTGTGGACGGCCACACCGTCCTTTCGATGGAAGCGGCGCAGGACCACAAGCCCATTGGTGACGGCGATCGCGGGCCCAATACCGGCGGCATGGGCGCCTATTGCCCGGCGCCGGTCGTGGACGCGAAAGTTGCGCGCCTGGTGCATGAGCGCATTCTCGAACCAACCGTTGTCGCACTGCGCCGTCGCGGGATTATCTACAAGGGCGTTCTCTATGCCGGGTTGATGATTACCAAAGACCGTCCCAAGGTTCTGGAGTATAATTGTCGGTTTGGCGATCCGGAAGTTCAGGCGGTTCTGCCGCGCCTTGAAAACGACATCGTGGACGTAATGGAATCTGTCGTCGAGGATCGGCTGGCCGATATGGAATTATCCTGGAGCAAGGAGCACGCCATTTGCGTTGTGGCGGCATCGGGCGGCTATCCCGGCGACTATGAAAAAGGCAAGCCGATTCGCGGTCTCGAAGCGGCCTCGCGCGAGGCTTTGATTTTTCATGCCGGAACCGCCGAAAAGAACGGACGAATTGTTACAAGCGGAGGGCGCGTGCTGGGAGTGACGACGCTCGCCCCAACGCTCGCCGAAGCTCAACATCGCGCCTATTCGGCGCTTGCAAAGATTCATTTCGACGGCATGTACTACCGTCGCGACATTGGCTATCGTGCCCTGGGGAAAAAACCGTAATGACAAAATCCAAAATCGAGAATCGTAAATCCAAGATCGGAAACATAGAGGTTGCCGTGATAGTGGGGAGTGACGGTGACCTGTCGGTGATGTCGCACACCGTTGCGGTCCTGAAGGAATTCGGCATCTTCCACGAGGTGCGGATTCTTTCGGCTCACCGAACTCCGAAATTGCTCGAACAATACGTGGCATCGTTTGGCCAGCGAAAGGTGCAGGTGGTCATTGCAGGGGCGGGCAATGCCGCACACCTTGCGGGCAAAATCGCATCGTTGACGACACTGCCGGTCATCGCCGTTCCGCTCGACTCAGGCAGCCTTGGCGGCCTCGATGCGTTGCTTTCGACGGTTCAAATGCCCGGAGGCATACCGGTTTTGACCGTTGCAATCGGAAAAGCCGGTGCAACAAACGCAGCCCTGGCGGCGGTCGAAATCCTGGCGCTCAATCGCCCGGCGCTGGCTCGAAAACTCGCCAACTATCGCAGGCGTATGGCCAACGATGTCGCCCGCAAGAACGCCGAGCTGCAACAATTGGGGGTCGAAGAGTATGTCCGAAAAACAACTTCTCCTCGATAGGCGGGCACTGCACGGCACGCTCGACGAAATGGCCAAGAGTATTCTGGCTCTCCAACCTGACGTCAAACGGTTGGCCCTGGTCGGCATTCGAACGCGTGGGATCAATCTGGCCGAACGGTTGAAAACCCGTCTCGATCATCTCTGCGGTTGCGAAATCCCCATCGGTGCGCTCGACATCACTCTCTATCGCGACGACCTCTCGACATTGGCGAAACAGCCACTGGTCGGTGAGACACGCCTTCCGTTCGATGTCGAGGGTAAGGAAATTGTTCTTGTGGACGATGTGCTCTACACGGGCCGAACGGCTCGGGCCGCACTCGATGCCATTGTGGGATACGGACGTCCGCAACGGATCATCCTGGCCGTGTTAGTGGATCGCGGGAATCGCGAATATCCAATTCAGCCCGATGTGGCAGCTCTGCGCATTTCCACGAACCACAATCAGAACGTTCAGGTCCGTCTCGACGAATTGGACGGAGACGAGTATGTGATGTTGGTCACCAAAGGACCCGAGGACACACACTTTTAAGGCTGAAGGCAGAAGGATGAAGGAAAGTGTTGAGTTTTGAGTGCTGAGTGCTGAGTAAAAGTGGTTGAATGGCGAAGGAGCGGATCTAATTGCACAATAGTGCGTACTGAATGCTGATGGCAGAATGCTAATTGGGGGAGCACTGGGATGAAAAAGCCGGCCAAGGGAGAGAAGACGTTGGAATTTCGCCACGAACATCTGCTGGGACTGGAATACCTGTCGCGCGAAGAGATCGAATGCGTGCTTGTCAATGCCGAAGGGTTTAAACAGACGCTCCAGCGCACGGTGAAGAAGCTGCCGACGTTGCTTGGTAAGACCGTGGTAAGCCTGTTTTTCGAGAACAGCACACGCACCCGCACCAGTTTCGAAATTGCCGCCAAGCGTCTCAGCGCCGACGTGATCAATTTCTTGGTCAGCACCAGCAGTGTCACCAAGGGTGAATCCTTGCTCGACACAGCACGGACGATCGAGGCGCTTGGCAGTGACATTATCGTGATGCGTCACTCGTGTCCAGGTGCGCCTCACCTTCTGGCGCGTCACCTCAAGTCGGCGATCATCAACGCCGGCGACGGTTGCCACGAACACCCGACCCAGGGCTTGCTCGACATGTTCACGATGCGCGAGAAGAAGGGCCGGATCGAAGGCCTGAACGTCGTCATTATGGGCGACATTCTTCACAGCCGCGTGGCGCGATCGAACATCTGGGGGTTGACCAAATTGGGCGCCAACGTCCGCGTTGTTGGCCCTCGAACGTTGATCCCCCGCGGTATCGAGGAACTGGGCGTGTCAGTTTGCTATGATCTCGAAGAGGGCATCCGCGACGCCGATGTGATCAACATCTTGCGAATCCAGCGCGAGCGCATGGACAACAACATGTTCCCCAGCATTCGCGAGTATCGTTTGCTCTATGGGTTGACCGAAGAACGGCTGCGATTCGCCAAACCCGACGTGCTGATCATGCATCCGGGGCCAATCAACCGGGGCATCGAGATTTCGCAGGCGGTGGCCGACGGCAGCCATTCGGTCATCAATCAACAGGTGACCAATGGCGTGGCCGTGCGCATGGCGGTTCTCTATTTGCTCGGCCAGGCGAGGGCACAACGTGCCGCACACACTTCTGGAGCGAGTGGCAACTCCTGACAGTGCAAGTGCTGAGTGCTGAGTCCTGAGTGCTGAGTGTTGAGTGTGGCGGAGCGCTAGAGTGGAACGTTTTGAGCAATTGGTCGCTTGGCAGAAGGCCAGAGCACCGACACGGGCCATCTATGAAGTTACGCGCCGAGGCGCTTTTGCCAAGGATTACGGGCTTGCCGGACAGATGCAATGAGCGGCTGTCTCTATTATGTCGAGCATCGCCGAAGCCTTCGAGCGAAGTGGCTTAGCGGAGTTTCATCAGTTTCTTTCCACAGCGAAGGCTTCTGCTGTCGAGCTGCGCTCCCCGCTTCATTTGGCTAAGGAAGGAACCGCGGAGAAAGATATGACTCAGGACTCAGGACTGGTCATTTTTCCCAAGGGAGAGTTCAAAACGCCATGAGCCGATTGTTGATCAAAAACGGTCACGTCGTTGATCCGGCCAATGCGATTGACGCACGAATGGACGTGTTGGTCGCGGATGGAAAAATCGCGGCGGTCGGTACTAAACTGGAAAAATCGGATGCTCAGACTCTTGACGCCGCGGGCTTATACGTTTTTCCGGGCTTTGTGGACCTTCATGTTCATCTGCGCGAGCCGGGACGCGAAGACGAAGAGACAATTCTGACGGGCACGCAGGCCGCCGCGGCAGGCGGATTCACCAGCATTTGTTCAATGCCCAATACAACGCCAGTCATAGACCGCGCGACCGGAATCAACTATCTTCGTTCGGCCACCCAGCGAGACGGCCTTGTCAACGTTTTTCCCGCTGCCGCCGTGACGATCGGCCAGGAAGGAAAGGAAATCACTGAATTCGGCGATCTCGTTCGACGCGGCGCGGTCGCCTTCACCGACGACGGTCATTGCGTGATGGACGCCGAGATCATGCGTCGCGCTCTCGAATATACGGCCATGTTCCATGTCCCCATCATGGACCACTGCGAGGATGCCAACCTCAAGCACGACGGCCAGATCAACGAGGGGCGTGTCTCGATGCTGCTGGGGTTGAAGGGAATTCCGAGTATGTCGGAAACCGTTGTTGTCGCACGCGACATCGCCCTGGCCGAATACACCGGCGGTCATGCTCACGTGCAACACGTCAGCGCGCGACGGTCGGTCGAACTGATCCGCGAGGGGAAGCACCGAGGTATCCACGTCACGGCCGAGGTGACCCCTCACCATCTGGCTCTCAACGAGGAAGCCTGTCTGGGGTTCGACACCAACGCCAAAGTCGCGCCGCCCCTTCGCTCCGAAGACGATCGCCAGGCGCTGATCGAAGGCTTGCTCGATGGGACGATAGACGTCGTCGCCACCGACCATGCGCCCCATACCGACATTGAAAAAGACATGGTCTTCACCGAAGCGCCGTTTGGAATGATCGGCCTCGAAACGGCCTTTGCTCTCTGCCACGGCGAGCTGGCGGCCAAGGGGCGAATGGACCTGGCGTTGCTTGTAGCCAAGCTGACCGCGGAGCCCGCGCGGGTCATTCGAATCAACAAGGGAACCCTGTCGGTCGGCGCCGACGCCGATATTACCATCGTGGATCTGGGTTGTGAGAAGAGAATCTCGCGAGAGACTCTCCTTTCCAAGAGCTACAACACGCCATTTCTTGGCAGAACGCTTCGCGGATTTCCCGTGTACACAATTGTCGGCGGCAAGTTGATCTATTCCAAAGGGCAAATCCTCGAGGCAGCGCGCCCGTGAAAATGCAACGATGAACGATGGAAGATAATGAGTTCGACAACCAATGGTTCATCGTCAATTTCAGTACCTGAAACTTGAAACCTGAAGCTCACAGACTTCGGTAGAAACGCTTTGACCACGCTCCAGAAAATCCAGGTCCACGCTCTCGTCGTTGAGTCCAGGGGCCTGACGGATGACATTGTGCATCTTGTCTTTGATGCGCCGGAGATAGCGCGTGAGGCGCAACCAGGACATTTCGTGGCTGTCCGCGCAGGGCAGACCGAAGCGCCCTTGCTTCGACGACCATTCAGCATCGCAACCAGCGATGGGCAACGCCGCCTATCCTTGGTCTTTCGCATCGTCGGCGTGGGCACAACTCTACTGGCCGCCAAACAGCCGGGCGAGACTCTCGATGTGATTGGTCCGCTCGGTCATCCGTTTGAGATTCACGACGATCGGCCGGCTGTTCTCGTCGCGGGAGGACTTGGCATCCCGCCAATTGGGTTTCTGGCACGTGTTCTCGGTGCGCGTGGAATTGCGCCCACGCTCTACTATGGCGTTCGGACCAAGGCCGAACTGGCAGCGCTGGGCAATGCTGCTGATTATGTTCAACGACTGGTTGTCAGCACCGACGATGGCTCGGCAGGCCATCACGGCCTGATCAGCGAGGTGGTCGTGCGTGAGATCACCGAGGGCTGTCGCCTCTATGCTTGTGGTCCGCCTCCGCTGCTCGATATTCTGATCGGCCTGGCGCGCGAACGCAATATTCCAACCCAGCTTTCCTTCGAGCAGCAAATGGCGTGCGGCGTCGGCGCGTGCATGGGATGTTCGATTGCAACAGCGCGCGGCTACCAGCGTGTCTGTACAGACGGTCCCGTTTTCCCCGCCGAGGTTTTCTTCCACTGACTAATCCCAATGCTGTTCACTTAAGCAAGGTGGCACGGGCTTCCAGCCCGTGATTCATGGGCAATCCGCCCGAGGCGGACATGCCACGTCGAGATTTCTCCTTAAGTGAAGAGTATTGGGCTTAACCGGGAAATTCGTTGATTGCGGCGACGATGCTAGCCTGATCATCCAGAGTAAGATCATTGTAGAATGGTAAACGAAGCAATCGGTCGCTCACGGATTCCGTGACGGGACAGTCGCCACGTTTACCTCCGAATCGCTGTCCCATATCTGAAAGGTGCAGCGGCAGGTAGTGAAAAACACTGAGTATGCTTTGGCGCTTCAAATAATCAATCAAGCGCTGTCGCTCCTCCGTGGAATTCATCAGAATATAGAACATATGATAGGGCTGCTCGCAGTATTCGGGAACGATAGGAAACCGAATATGACGATCTTCCGCCCAGTCCCGAAGATGTTCATAGTAATATTTCCAGATTCGCTGACGTTTTATCTGAATCTGATCTCGCGCCTCGAGCTGGGCGTATAAGAATGCGGCAAGAATATCGGACGGCAGATAGCTGGAGCCGAGGTCAACCCAGGTGTATTTGTCCACCAGGCCGCGGAAAAAGCGACTGCGATTGGTCCCTTTCTCACGAATGATCTCCGCGCGTTCGACATATTGTGGGTCATTGATCAGCAACGCACCGCCCTCGCCGCACGTAAGATTCTTGGTCTCGTGAAAGCTCTGCGTTGCGAGGCATCCAAAGGTGCCAAGATATTTCCCCTTGTATTTGCCGAACAAGCCATGGGCATTGTCTTCGACAACCGCCACACCATGTCGGCTTGTAACTTCCAGGATAGCATCCATCTCACATCCAACGCCCGCATAATGGACCGGAACGATAGCCTTGGTGCGCGGTGTAAGGAGGCGTTCGAGCTGTCGCTCGTCCAGGTTGAGAGTGTCGGGCCGGATGTCTATGAACACCGGCCTCGCGCCGCGTAGGACAAACGCATTGATGGTCGAGACAAAGGTGAACGATGGAACGATCACCTCATCGCCGGGCTGGATCTTCAAGAGTAGCGCTGCCATCTCGAGGGCGTGGGTGCAGGATGTCGTCAGAAGGACCTTTGGAACACCGAGGACTTGTTCGAGCAAGGTGTGACACTTCTGTGTATATGCCCCGTCACCTGAAGCATGCCCGGCCCGGATAGCACAAGCGATGTAGTCCAGCTCGTTTCCAACGAAACAGGGTCGGTTGAATGGAATTCGGAAGTGATCTCCCATAACGGCTCCACAATGTCAGCGTCCGAGTGTTTGGCCAAGACTATTGAGCACATCGGCCGCGCAGACGATCTTGCCGCCTTCGATCTGTACCTCTGTTAGAAAAAGCGAGCCATCCCCCGTCAAAACGACAGTGCCTTCTCCACGCCGCACCTCAACCACTCTGCCCGGAATCCTCCCAATGTGGCGACGAGCGTGAGGCAGTCGCCGCGCTGACCAGACGCGCACCTTTTGGCCGGAAAGGTACGTGTAAGCGCCCGGGTAGGGAGCACTGACGGCGCGAATGAGGTTGTAAACGCTCTCCGAAGACGCTGCCCAATCAATCTGGTTGTCCTCCGGGAGCCGCTTGCATGTGTAAGTGGCGCGCGAGTGATCCTGGCGATGGCGCGGCGCAGTTCCGCCGACCAGTTTGTCCAGGTTTCGTTCCAGCAAATTCAGGTAGGTTTGTGTCACACGTTCCACCACGACCGCAATAGCATCGTCCGGGCCAATGGGAACGCGCTCCTGGTCCACGATGTCACCGGCGTCCACTTCCTCGGCAATCTCGAACAAAGTCACGCCCGTATGATCCTCGCCATTGACAATCGCCCAGACAGTCGGCGAGAACCCGCGATACTCAGGCAACAGAGAGTCATGAAACACAAACGCACCCAAGCGCGCCCGGCGATAGACAGCCGCAGGAATCAAATAACGCCAACCGACGGCAAACAGAAGGTCAACTTTCGCGGATTCCCAGAACTCGCTCCACGACGGACTGGCGACTTGCTTGGCTTCGAAGAGCTGGCCACCGTGAGCCAAGGTCATTGTGCGAATGTCATCAAGAAAAGGCGGCTCCCATGGTTCTTCGCGAAAGCTGAACACGATCAGGTCATCGCCGGGCGACAGTTCGGCCAGTCGTTTCAGAAAGAGAAGTCCGCGCCGCGCCGCACAGAACAATACAATGCGCATTTGCTAGTCTTCTCCTTTGTTCGAGGAGACCTGTTGCTGAATGACGTAGGTTGGCCGGTCCATCATGCGATAGTACATTCTCGCCAGATATTCCCCGACGATACCCAGGGCAAACAGTTGCGCGCCCGAAAAGATCGCGATGATGGATGCCAGAAAGGGAAAACCCGCCACGCTTGTGCCCGTGATGAGGTAACGTCCGACAACGAAAACCAGTACGGCAAAACCGAACACCGTAAAGGCAAAGCCCACCAGGCTTGCCAATTTCAACGGCAGCACACTGAAGCCCGTAATCATGTTCAGCGTATGCCGTACCAACATCCGAAAGGTGTAATTCGACGCACTAATTGGTCGCGGGTCGTGACGGACGGGAATCGCGCCAAAACGACTGGTTCCCCACGTCAGAAGTACATCTATACTGACAAAGGAGCCCTGATAGTTGGCGAAAGCATCGCGTATCTTGGTGCGAAAGGCTCGAAAGGCGCTCACGCTGCGGGCGACTTTCGCACCCATGACGCTTCCCAGCGCAAGTTTGGTCAGCCGCGAGGCAACGTCACGCCACAATCCATGTTGCTCTTTCTCCGGAGTGCCGAAGACCACATCGCAGGTCTCATTCAATTCGGCGAGTAGTTTGGGGATTTCCTCGGGCGGATGTTGCAAATCATCGTCCATCGTAACGATCACTTCATATTTGGCTGCGCGGATGCCGCAAAGAAGCGCGTTGTGTTGGCCGAAATTCCGCATCAAGCCAATGCCACGTATCCAATTGTTCCGGGCCGCCAGATCGCAGATGACCGCCCAGCTGCGGTCGTGGCTGCCATCGTTGACCAAGATGAGCTCGTAGTCAGTGGCCAGAGATTTCAAGACCGGGTGCAAGCGTGACACCAGAGGGGGAAGCGACAGCTCTGAATTGTAAACCGGCACTACCACCGAAATACTCATGATAGGCTCTCCGGCTGCCTCGAGACATTGCACTTGTGGACTGGCTTGGGCCTGGCGTTCTTGTAAGAAAACATTGGAGCCTTACCCAATGCGACCATTTCCTCTTTGGGTACAACACGAACCATTTCTTAGAGCGTGTTTTAATATTCTTGATTTCGGTGTAGCGTACGGTGCAGCGTCCTGAAAGCGGACACGTTGTAGCGGAAGGAGATGTTGCTGATGATACTCAATTCCCA
>Ga0315280_10009180_pt1 | contig 12766 bp, 6 predicted proteins | sample YL17G06_40_MG_FD_203697 | JGI IMG/M metagenome (GOLD analysis project Ga0315280, IMG submission 203697) | Sediment microbial communities from Yellowstone Lake, YNP, Wyoming, USA - YL17G06_40 | ecosystem: Environmental > Aquatic > Freshwater > Lake > Sediment | place: USA: Wyoming | collected... | reverse complement strand
CGGTCGGCCCGGCCCAGGAGCGCCGGGCCGACCGCGGGGACCGCACCGTCAGGGGGCTACTTGAGGAGCTGGAGCACGGACTGCGGCAGCACGTTGGCCTGGGCGAGCATGGCGGTGGCCGCCTGGGTCATGATCTGGTCTCTGGTGAAGGCTACTGTCTGCTGGGCCATGTCGAGGTCGCGGATGCGGCTCTCCGATGCCTGCATGTTCTCCTGGGTGATGTCGATGATGTTGATCGTGGAGTCGAGTCGGCCGATGTAAGCGCCGAGCCTGGCGCGCTGGCTGGCCACGAAGGTCACCGCCGAGTCGATCTTCATGATCGCTTCCTCGGCCGCGGGCTTGCTCACCACCAGCAGGTTCTCAAGCTGCATGCCCTTCCTGGTGATGGAGCCGATGCGCACGTCGAGTGCCTGACCGGGGTTCGCGCCAAGCTGAAGGCTGAGGGGATTGTCCACGACGTGCAGGTGGGCGGTCTCTTTGCCGAAGTCCGAGTAGTACTCAAAGATCCGGCGATCGGCGTTCCAGACCACGCGCACGTCGGCGTTCTGCTGAATCTTCACGTCGACGCCCGCGATGACGCCGCGCAGAACGGCATCGTTCACCTGCTGCCGTCCGATGAGGCGGCTTGTGTGGGCGTCGTAGACCGTCACGTCGAGCATGTTGACGTTGGCCTCCTTGGCCTCGGCCCAGGAGAACCCCTCGATAAGCCGATCGTCGCCCGAGAACCAGATCCGGCCTTCCGGACCCGGCACGGTCGAACGGAGCACGAGCGTGCCCGCGAGCGCCTCGTCGGTACCGACCACCGGGTCGGTCACGAAGACACACGAGTTGCCGTCGACGCCGTTTCGGGAGTCGTCGCCGTCCACGCCTAGGCCGAGCCCGCCCGAGGTGATCGAGGAGGTGAGCACCTGGCGGAACTTGCGCGCAACCTCCTCAAGGGTCGTGCCAGCCTGAAGCACGAGGCTCGCGCGCTGACCGCCGGTGTAGAGCTGGATGGTCTGCGCCCCGGTGTCGAGCAGCGAGATGCCCCGCTGGAACCTGTCGACCCACTTGAGTTGTGTGACCCGTTCCGCCAGGTCTGTCTCGAACAGGTTGGAGGCCACGAACTGGGTGGCCTGCGCTGTGTAGCGCACTCGGCCGGTGCCGAGATGCACGTTGCCGTCGAGCTGGCTGATCCAGGCGATCGACTGATCGAGCTCCGCGCCCGGGAGGAACTGTGAGAGAGTCGGGGCGTTGGCCCTGGCGCCGATGCGGTCCGCACGGGTGCCCGACCGGAGGGACCAGCCCGTCTCGTCGAGATCCATGCTGCCCGTGTCGGTCATGTTCTGGCTGGTCCAGACCGTGCCGCCGCCGTAATGGGCGGCCGCGTCGTAGAGGAGAAGGACCTTGTCACTGACGCTGATCGTGTTGCCGTCCGCGCCCATCTTGACCACGGTGCGGCCGTAGTCACCGTCGAGGTTGGCGAAGCCCGCGCCGTCCAGCACGTCCGAACTCGTGACCCACTCGCCCGCGGTCATCTCGAAGGTCTTCTGCTGCAGCGCCTCACCGGTCCGCGAGTACACGGTTGCGCGGAGCTGAACGCGCTGCGTGGCGACCCCTCCGTCGAGCAGCGAGCTGTCGATGATCATTCGGTCGCCCTGCACGGAGTACGCCGCCGTCTGATTGGTGACGCGCACGCCGACGACCTCGAGCACGACGTACGGCCCGGCCTTGGTGTTCGGGTCGCTTCCGAGCGTACCCGTACGGGTGAGCTGGAAGCCGTTCCACCGGCTCTCGGTCTTGTAGTCGATCACCCCACAGCGGTCCGGCGTGGTCGTCGGTCGGTTGGGCAACGTCCCGGCGAAAATGGGCGATGTGATCGTCGGGTCGTTGATGGTGACGCTCGTACCGGTCGCGCGGTAGTAGCGGTCCGCGGCGGCGCCCGACGGGTTGAAGTACACACGGTAAGTCGTGGCGCCGGAGACGGCCTGCCACGACAGGGAGACCTGGTCCGTGGCATTGACGGTGGTGACGGAGATGGCCGGCGACCGCCCGACTTCCAGGCCGGTGGCGTCGAGCCCCACGACCGTGAAGCTCACGGCGGTGTTCGCGGTCCAGTTCGCGCCGAGGCCGGTCGCGAGCGCTTGCCCGCGGAAGCTGGTGATGGTCTGCTGGCCCGGCGCGAACTGGGTGCTGAAGTCCTGCCTCATGTTCGCCGACCCCGGGTATCGCGCGTCGTCCGGGCTCGTGCTCCAGTCGACGTCCTGCCAGAGGGTGAAGTCGGCCCCGCCGGGTTGGTTTGCGTCCGCGACCCAGAACCCGGACCGACCGTAGTTCATCTGGTCCTCCTCGCCCAGCGCCGAGGTGGCGCCGAAGGTGCCCGTCAAGAGCTGCTCGGAGCTCGCCGTCCCGTCCGAGCGTACCCGCGCCAGCGCGTAGTTCGTGCCCGCGTTCGCGGTCCAGGTATCGGCGAGGTAGTAGATCCAATCGCCGTCGGTGGACCAGCTCAGCCGCGACTGGGTCGCGCCGTTGGCGCCCGCGGCCGCGGTAGCCGCGGTCGCTGCATCGGAGCTGCCGTCGGCGTTCATGGTCCAGATCTCGAAAGAGGTGTTGCCGGCGCCCGCGGTGTTATTGGTGTCCCGGACGTAGGCGATCTTCGACCCGTCCTTGCTGAACACGGCCCGGGTGGCGGACGTGCCACCTGTGACGCTTGTGAGGCGCGCAGCCGTGGAAGAGCTCAGATCGAAAACCCAGAGGTTCGCACTGTCAGGTGGGCTCGCGCCCGCGCTGTCGTCGTAGACGACCTTGGTGCCGCCCGAGGACCACGAGTAGTTGGCGGCGCTCGCGCCGGCGAAGGTCGCGACCACGCTGCCGTCCGACTCGAGGATGCGAAGGTCGGTGGCCGTCTTCACCAGTATGCGGCTGCCGCTGGCGGACCAGAGCGCCTGGCTACCGGCAGCAAGCGCCGGTACCGACCCGGTCACCAGGGTGCCGACGCTGGGGGTCGTCGTGCCCGGGTCGATCGTGTAGACATCCCCGCTCGATATGAAGAGCAGCTTGCGACCGTCGGCGGACCACTGGGGCTGGCTTGCGTCGTTGCCCGCGCTCACGGCGCTGATCTGGACCGGTTGGGTCGATGCGGCCGAGGTGCCGATCAACGACATATCGTACGTGAACACCTGGGCCACGCCGCCCGACACCTTGGTGTAGGCCAGCTTCGTCCCGTCCGGAGAGATGGTGGCGTTCGCTGCCGTGTTGTCGGTATCGATGAGCCACTCTTGGCCGGACGCGTTGCGGACATAGAGGTCGGTGTCGTTCGCCGCCACCTGCCTCCGGAATGCCATGAAGTCGGACTCCGCCCATATGTCCTCCGCCGATCCGCGAGTGCCGAGGCGGTACTGCTCGCCCTTCACCACGCGGAAGATGTCGGACTTAAGCACCTGGGCGTGACCCGGGTTCATGTCCATCTCGAGGCGGTAGTTGCCCTCCGCGACCTCGTCCGGCATGACGATCGGCGTGAGCCGCTCGCTGTCCACCGAGACGAGCGCCGAGCCCGAGCCGTCGAGCAGCTTCTTGGTGTTGAACTCCGTCGCGACCGAGGTGCGGTCCACCTCGTCGAGGAGCTGGTCGATCTCACGCTGGATCTCGACCCTGTCTTGGCTTGTCAGCGTGCCGTTCGCGGCCTGGATGGCTAGCTCGCGGATCCGCTGGAGCATGCCCTGGACCTCGCCCAGGGCCGACTCCGCGGTCTGCAGCAGTGAGACGCCGTCCTGCGCATTCTGGGAGGCGCGCGAAAGACCGTTGACCTGGCTTCGGATCTTCTCCGAGATCGCCAGGCCCGCCGGGTCGTCCTGGGCGTGGTTGATGCGCAGGCCGGATGAGAGCCGCTCAACCGACTGATTGAGCCCGTCCTGCGCCCGCCCGAGGTGGCGGTAGGCGTTAACTGCGGTGAAGTTGGTGTTTATTCGCAACCCCATGGTTGACCATCCTCCGTGATGATCCGATCTGGGCAGTGTCGCCGCGCCTCCGTGCGCGACGTCCCTGCGACCGGCCAAGGGCCGGATGTGCCGTCGACCCGGCCTCGTGCGGACGGGCAGAGCGGGACGTGCTCGGCTGTTGCCTTGCTCGGCCCATCCGCCGGAGACTGAGGCGCACTCGTCCCAGTACTCCCGCGGATGGGCCCCCCTGTCCTGAGTGCGGTCTCGGTTGCCCTACAGGCCGCTCACGCGCGAGTGCCGCGATGACTGTCTCCACCCAGCCTGTCGCGACGGCGGACGGCACACGGGTGATCGGGCGGCCGCTCCGCGACGCAGGGTCGCGGGAGCCCCGCGCCCGCTTGCAGCGGTGGAGAACGCACGGCGCTCCGCTGGCGGTGGGCGCGTCGGACCCGGGAGGTCGGGGGTGCGCGGGGTGGGCTGGGTGTTGGTGGACGGGTTCGGATAGTAGCCTGCGAGCCCCGCGTGGGGCCAGGCGGTGGGCACACCCGGAGGTGGGCTCGGCATAGCGCGCCCGATGACGCTCGGACGGCCTACTCGCGCCGAGCTTGCTCACACACTCATCCCGTAGTAAGGGGAATGCGGATACCCTCCATGGCGTGCGGCCCGCCGGCCCTGGGCGCTGGTAGCGCCGGACCTTCCCGCCGACCGGCGAACAGGTACTCCTGTCTCGCCGTGCCAACCGTCACTCGGCCGCCCGATTCCCGAGAACCGCCGACTCATCCGTGAGTCGGCCTGTCCTAGGACCCTATCACCTCCTTGTCAGGTCGTTTCTTGCTACGGTGCACTGTGCGATGAAGCGTGTATCAGCATCTCAGGCCCACAGAAAGTGAGCGATATGCACTGACACACCGAACACTCCGGCTGGCTGCGTGCCACCACGCGTTACGCACAGGAGTAGCCTATCCACAGGGAGCCTGGGTACCCGTCCTCCGGGCGGCTGCGCGGGTGCCGGCTAGGGGCCCCGGCGTGGGGCGCCGAACTCGGCTCTTGCCGCGTGCCGTTTGGCCGAGTGAGGCGGGAGGATCATGTGTGCCTGGGGAAGCGGGAGGGGAGAAGCACTCGGTCCGATCGCGCTCCGCGCTGTGCGGAGGCCGCAGCTACCCGTCCGTGGGTACCGGTACCGAGGGCTCGAGATCCGCTCTCGCCCCCGGCACGAGCATGGTGAGCTCGCGCCATCCTTGGCTTGCGACACGTCCCGATCGCGCCCCAGCACCGATGATGTGCCTCGGGCCACGGCGCGGCCGTGTCCGACCCTCCCAGATATCGCGCCCCGAGGGCTCCGCCCTCGCTCGAAACGCGCGACGTCGAAACGGACTACCGGGTGCTACCGACCATGAGGTTCCGGCCGGCGGACGACCCCGTCAAGGTCGCCGCCTAACCGAGGGACTCACACCCCCGACGACCGTTCGCCCGTCTCCAGCGGGGTCTCGGTCGCTCACCGTGATGATCGGTCGGACGAGTGCCGAGCTTGAGGCAAGTGTACGGCTACCGCATCGAGGCGAGAAGCTTCGCGGCCTCGGTCGGGACGCGAGCCGCGCGGCCGGGCGCGGGCTCAGCGAACAGCATCACGAACTGGGAGAAGAAGCTCATCGGAAGGTCGGAGGCCATCTGCTCCCTGATGATGGTCAGCGCCTTGAACGTGCTCATCGCGCCGCGATAGGGCCGGTTGCTCGTCAGAGCGTCGAACACGTCCGCGATAGCGGCCATCTTGGCGTAGTCGTGGATGGCCTCCTCGGGCAGTCCATGAGGGTAACCGGTGCCGTCGGGGCGCTCGTGGTGCTGGAGGATGATGATGGCCGTCTCCTCCTCGACCTGGTCCTCCTCCACCAGTAGGTTGAAGCCCAGCATAGGGTGCTGGCGCATCACCGCCCACTCCTCCGCGCTCAGCTTGCCCGGTTTACTGAGCACGTCGTACGGGACGCGGGCCTTGCCGAGATCGTGAAGGAAGAACCCGGTCGCCAGGGCCTTCAGCAGGTCGCTGTCGCCGCCGTAGCGTTGCTTCGCCAGCACAGTGCCGAAGATGCCGACATTGATCGAGTGGTCGTATGTGTAGCGGTCGTGGCGCGTGAGTTGCACCAGCGCGCGGTCGAGCCCGGGCTGGGTGACGATGGCCTCCGCCAGCTCACGGACGAGTGTCTTGTACGCCGCGATGCGCTCGGCCCTGGGCTCTTGGAAGAGCCTCGTCACGGACTGGCGCACACACTGGTGCACGACTCCTGCCTTGCGGCTGACGGGGATATAGGGATCGTGGAGCACCTGGGTGAGATCGCCACTCAGGTATTCGTCCAGATGGGCCGTGTGCGCGTGGTCGACGAAGAGCAGCGCATGGTCGTGCCCTTGGAGGCGGTCGAGGTGATCGGCGGTGAGGAGCTCGCCCGAGTCGCAGAAAAGCACATGCCGCCCGTCAGGGGTAGCCAGGAACAGCGGGAAGTCCCTGCGCCGGCCGTCCAAGAGCCAGGCGAAGGGGACTCCAACGTAACCCGAGTTCTCACTCGGCCTCACGACGATCGTTCCCCACGCAAACCGATGTCCACTCGCCGATCTCCCCGAGTACAAACCTGGCCCTCGTGTGGACGGTTCGACGGCCTCGCCCGCCTCCCTCTCCCCGGAAGCCCCAGTGGCTTCGAGGCGATCGGCGAGTTTGTGCGTGTGCCCTGTTTGGGCTAGAATGGTCTCGGTGTTCCGCGGGGGAAGAGCGCTAGTCTCCGGTGGATCACCGTTTCGGGAGGAGGCATTCCCCCTTGCAGACCTGGGAGCGCTTTAGCGACCGCGCGCGGCGGGTCGTTCTGCACGCCTCGGACGAGGCGGTGCGCCTCGGCGCCGAGTTCTTCGACACTGAGCATCTCGTCCTCGGGCTTCTCAAGGAGCGCGAGTCCATCGGGATGCGAGTGCTCGCCAGGCTCGGCGTGAGCCCGGTCAAGCTCCGCAAGGAGATCGAAGCGCATATCACGACCGAACAGCAGTCGCCCAGCACGCATCCTCGCCCGGCTCCGGCGGCGAAGGAGGTCCTGAGCCTGGCCCTGCGCGAGGCGAAGCACCACGGGCACCAGGTCGTCGGTACCGAGCACCTGTTGCTCGGCCTGATCCGCGTCGGCCGCGGTGTCGCCTACCGGGTGCTCACGAAGTTCGGAGTCGACCTCAGGCGCGCCCGCATGGCCGTGATCGAGTGCCTGAAGGAGGATGGTGAGCCGGCGACAGCCGGTGGGCCGTCGCGCCAGGAGAAGAGCCAGACGCCGGCACTGGATCACTTCGGACGCGACCTCACGGCGATGGCCGAGCGAGGCGAGATCGACCCGATCGTCGGGCGTAACGATGAGATCCAGCGCGTCATACAGATTCTCTGCCGCCGCACCAAGAACAACGCCGTTCTGATCGGCGAGCCAGGTGTGGGCAAGACCGCAATCGTCGAGGGGCTGGCCCAGCGCATCGTCCGCTGCGAAGTGCCGGAGAAGCTCCACGGGAAGCGGATCGTGATGCTCGACATGGCCGCGATCGTGGCCGGCACGAAGTACCGCGGCGAGTTCGAGGAGCGCATGAAGAAGATCATCGAGGAGATCCGCCAGTGCCAGGGCCAACTCTTCATCTTCATCGATGAGCTGCACACACTCGTCGGGGCCGGGGCGGCGGAGGGCGCGATGGACGCGTCCAACATCCTCAAGCCGGCGCTTGCAAGGGGCGAGATCCGGTGCATCGGCGCGACCACGCTTGACGAGTACCGCAAACACATCGAGCGGCACCCCTCGCTCGAGCGGCGGTTCCAGTCGGTCCTGGTTCGTGAGCCCACCGTGGAGGAGACGCTCGCGATCTGCCAGGGCGTCCAGGACCGCTACGAGGAGCATCACGAGGTCCACTATACCGCCGAGGCGGTCGAGGCCTCGGTCAGGCTGGCGCACCGGTACATCCCCGACCGCTGCCTACCCGACAAGGCCATCGACGTGCTCGACGAGACCGCCGCGCGCTGCAGCCTTCAGGCGCCGCGGGTTCCGCCTCACATCAAGGAACTCATGGAGCACCTGGACGCGGCCGTCCGCGAGAAGCAAGAGGCGGTCACTGAGGAGATGTTCGAGCGCGCCGAGGAGCTGAAGCTCGAGGAGGAGCGCATCAGGCGGGAACTCGAGGAGGCCGACGTCGAGGCCCGCGAGATGATCTGGGTCAGTGAGGAGGACATCGCCCAGGTCGTCTCGAGCTGGACCGGCGTGCCCGTGACGGCGCTGACGGAGGATGAGTCGGCGAGGCTGCTCCGCATGGAGGATGACCTGCACAAACGGATCGTCGGGCAGGACGAGGCCATTCGTGCGGTTTCGAAGGCCGTCCGCCGCTCCAGGGCCGGCCTCAAAGACCCCAGACGACCTATCGGGTCCTTCATGTTCCTTGGGCCGACGGGCGTCGGCAAGACGTTGCTGGCCCGGGCGCTGGCGGGTCTCCTGTTCGACGACGAGGACGCGCTCATCAGGGTGGACATGTCCGAGTACATGGAGAAGTTCTCCGTCTCGCGCCTGATGGGAGCGCCCCCCGGGTACGTCGGCTACGATGAGGGCGGGCAGCTCACCGAGCAGGTGCGCCGCAGACCCTATTCGGTCGTGCTGCTCGACGAAATCGAGAAGGCCGATCCGGAGGTGTTCAGCGTCCTACTGCAGGTCATGGAGGACGGGCGCCTCACGGACGCCCACGGCCGCGCTGTGGACTTCCGGCACTGCGTGCTGATCATGACGTCGAACGTGGGCGCCCACCGGATCGACAAGGGCCGCGAGATCGGGTTCGCGATGGGCGGGGACGACAAGAGCCTGGGGGTGGGCGAGAGGTTGCGTCGCCACGAGGCGATGAAGGGCAAGGTCCTGCAAGAGCTAAAGAAGGCCTTCAGACCCGAGTTCCTCAACCGCGTGGACGAGGTCATCGTCTTCCACGCGTTGTCGGCCGAGCAGATAGTTGCGATAGTCGACCTCGAGATACGGCGCGTCAACGAGCAGCTCGCGTCGCGCTCCATCACGCTGGAGCTCTCAGATGAGCTGAAGCGGGTGCTCGCGGACGAGGGCTACGAGCCCTCACTGGGTGCGCGGCCGCTCAGGCGGGTCATCCAGCGGAGGATTGAGGACCCACTGTCTGAGGCGCTCCTGATGAGTCGCTTCACCGACGGCGACAAGGTCCTGGCTGAGCTGGAGGACGGCGAGGTGGCCTTCAGGGCCGACGCGCCCGTCGATCTCGAGCTCGTCGCGGAGGTCGCTCCCTAGGCCGCGTCGCCGATCACCGACACCACGGGCTTCAGCTCGCATCCGCCTCGGCGGCCCGGCTGGAGCCCTTTGCGCATCAACGAGGGCCGACGACGGCGGAGGGGCCCACGGACTTGAGAAGCCAGATGGCGGCCTACGCCTGCGGGGAATGCGGCCATCGCACGACCAAGTGGTACGGCCAGTGCCCTGCCTGCCTCGCCTGGAACTCGCTCAGAGAGCAGCAACCGACGCAGCGCGCCTCGTGCGAGGCCCCGCCACGGATGGTGAGCCTGGCGGAGGTGGATCGATCCGGCGACGCCCGCATTGCCGTGGGCCTGGCTGAGTTCGATCGAGTGCTGGGGGGCGGACTGGTACCCGGTGCCGCCGTGCTGATTGCCGGCGACCCTGGGATCGGCAAGTCCACGCTTCTACTTCAGGCGGCGCAGTCGCTCGCGACCACGACCGGGAAGTCGGTCCTCTACCTGTCAGCCGAGGAATCGGCCGCACAGGTGCGGGTCCGGGCCGACAGGCTGGGGATTCAGGGCCACTTGGTGGTACTGGTGGCTGACACGGACGTGGATCGCCTCTCGCACGCCGTCGCGGCAGCGGAGCCCGTCTGCGTCATGGTCGACTCCATTCAGAGCGTGCGGTCGAGCCTGGTTGAGGGAGCCCCGGGTTCGATCGCCCAGGTGCGCTGTTGCGCGGATGTGCTCATCGGCCTCGCACGCGAGGCCGAGGTGCCGGTCCTGGCCACAGGTCACGTGACAAAGGAGGGAGCGGCCGCCGGGCCGCGGACGCTCGAGCACCTGGTGGACGCGGTACTCTACTTCGAGGGCGATAGGCACCAGCAGCTCCGGGTCCTCCGGGCGGAGAAGAACCGCTATGGGTCGGTCGACGAGCTTGGTTTGTTCGAGATGACCGACGCCGGGCTCTCGCAGGTCACCGATCCGACAGGTGTGCTCCTCCGGCAGCGCCGGGGGCTGATGCCGAGCGGCTGCGCGATCGCCGGGGCGCTCTCGGGCAGCCGTCCCCTGATGGTCGAGGTGGAGGCCCTCGTCGTGCCCGCTAGCTACAGCACAGGTCGGCGGGTGGCTGTGGGCCTCGACGGGGCACGGACCGCGTTGATCCTGGCCGTGCTGGAGCGCCGGGCCGGCGTGTCGCTCGGGCAGTCGGACGTTTTCATCAGCGTCTCGGGCGGGCTGAAGCTGTCCGAGCCCGGCGTCGACCTGGCGCTGGCGGTTGCGGTGGCTGCGTCGGCGCGTGATGTTCCCCTCGATGCTGAGACGGCCTTCATAGGAGAGCTGAGCCTGTCGGGCGAACTGCGCACGGTGTCCGGGATGCGCCGGCGCATCCAGGAGGCCGGCAGACTCGGCTTCGCGACCGTCGTCTGCCCGCCGGGAGAGTCCACCGGCGCCGGTGCGACCCGTATGCGGACGGTCGGAACGCTGGACGAGGCGCTGGCGGCCGTGCTCGGTTGACCCGGGTACCCGCGGCGCGGGTGGTCGGCATGGGGTAAGAGCTGGGATCGATGGTCGATCGACTAGTGGAGAAACGGGGACTCGCATCCTGGGGCCTCAGGGCCTTCCTGGTGCCGTACTTCGTCGTCGTGGCGGCGGCCGGAGGGCTGCTCGGTCACTCGGTCGGGTCCATCTGCGTGAGCACGGACGTAGTCTCGGCCGCGATGGATCCGCGGCTCCGGTCGTGGTTCGTGTACGGGGCTTCCGCAGTCGGCATGATGACAGGCGTGCTGCTGGGCGAGATGCTGTGGCGCATCTGGATCCGCCTGTTCCGTGCGGCAACGGCGGCATCGGCCGCCGATCGCGCGGTCGGGGCTGTGGGGATCGCTCTCGGCGTGCTGCTGGGGTCCGCGATCTGCGTGCCATTTGCCATCGCAGGCTCGAACTCCGCACCCAGCCTGTTCAAGCCCGTGCTCGTGGTCGGCCTTCTGGGACTCTTCGGCGTCCTCGGGTTCCTGTTTGCCCTTAGCGTCCGGGAGGAGCTTGTGGCTCTGCTGTCCCGGCCCGCGCACATCGTCACCCCCGAACGCGAGGACGCCGATCCGCTGCCGGGGCCCGGGCTCGGGGGCCGGCCCAAGATCATGGACACGAGTGTCATCATCGACGGGCGCATCGCCTCGATCCGGGAGACGGGGTTCATCGAGGGGCCCCTCCTGGTGCCTGCGTTCGTGCTCGCCGAGCTGCAACACATCGCGGACTCCGCCGACTCGCTGCGTCGCAGGCGAGGCCGGCGGGGGCTGGTGATGCTGAACAAAATGCAGAAGGACTTCGGCCAGAGCGTCTCGATCCTGGAGGACTATGGGGTTGACCTCTCGGACACGGATGAGGTAGACATACGGCTCGTCCACCTGGCAAAGCACCTGGACGGCGCCGTCGTCACCAACGATTTCAACCTGTCGAAGGTCGCTGAGCTGCACGGGGTGACCGTCCTTAGTGTCAACGAGCTGGCGAGCGCGTTGAAGCCGGTGCTGCTCCATGGCGAGGAGCTGGAGGTTGTGATCGTCAAGGCTGGGCGCGAGCCGGGGCAGGGGGTCGCCTACCTGGAGGACGGCACGATGGTCGTCGTGGAGGGCGCCGCCGATCGCGTGGGCGACGAGGTCGTAGCGCGCGTCACCAGCACGATCCAGACCGTCGCCGGCAAGATGGTGTTCGCGGCACTGGCCGAAGGAGACGGGACGAGTTGAGCCACCTCCCACGGACGGTGGCCCTGGTTGCGGCGGCTGGGCGCGGCGCGAGAATCAGCGCCGCCGTGAACAAGGTTTACATCGAGGTCGGGGGGGTGCCGATCCTGGCCTGGGCCCTGGCCGGGCTCAGGTCGTGCCCCTCGGTGCAAGGTTTGGTTGTCGTGACAGGGGCGGAGGACTTGGCGCGTGCCGAGCGCGTGGCGCGGACCGTAGGGGTCGACTGCTCTGTCGTTTCGGGTGGCGAGACCCGCGCGGCGTCCGTACGCGCGGGTCTCGCCATCATCAGAGACGCGGGGTACGAGCTCGTGGCCGTCCACGACGGCGCGAGGCCGTTCGTGTCGCCTGAGGTCGTCATGCGGACGGTGAGCCTTGCCGCCTATCGCGGCGCTGCCGGAGCCGCTCTGCCGGTATCGGACACGATCAAGGTGGTGGACGGGGACCGTCGCGTGATGAGCACGCCGGGCCGCGGCACGCTGTGGGCGATGCAGACCCCACAGACCTTCCGGACGGACTGGCTCGTGGACGCATACGACTCGGCCGGCGCGTCCGCGGACGGCATGACGGACGACTGCGAGGTCGTGGAGCGCTCGGGGCGACCCGTGTTCCTCTGCCTTGGGGAGCCGGAGAACATCAAGGTGACGTACGAGGCCGACCTCCCCGTAGCGGAGGCTATCGCGGCGCGTCGGGAGAAACCTGCTCCCATCGCTGTTGAGGGGCGACTGTGAGAGCGTCTATAGACCCTCAGCCGGTGTCCCGGCCCGACGATGGGGTGGGAGGTGCGGCGACACAGTGACTGACCCTCGTCCGGATCACTTCACCGAAGAGGCGCGAACCGTCTTGGCGAACGCGGTCGACATCGCCAACAAGCGTGGCGCGAGTGC